>Ga0070746_10002438_pt1 | contig 11078 bp, 9 predicted proteins | sample VirMetDEL_Mar_21_FD_77016 | JGI IMG/M metagenome (GOLD analysis project Ga0070746, IMG submission 77016) | Aqueous microbial communities from the Delaware River and Bay under freshwater to marine salinity gradient to study organic matter... | ecosystem: Environmental > Aquatic > Marine > Coastal... | reverse complement strand
TGCAGAAATACCGACAAAAATACCAATTTCTCTCGCAAGTCTACGAGCCCTTTCTTTAGCCTCTTCAGTACTAACCGTGAGTACTTCACTAACTTTATCCATATCCACAAGAAACTTAGACCCATCTCCGATACCCTGAATACCATGAAGTCCTGGTTCACCTCCACTCATGACAGGTGACTCTTCAGGTTCAACCGCAATCATCTTAATCATTGGGTACTTTCTATCCAAAGTTTTTTTGCAACCCATCAAAGTCCCACCTGTACCCGTTCCTGTTACGACAGCCTCAAGGAAGGTGTCAGGTTTTTCAAAAAAATCAATAATCTCACGTGCGGTACCTTCAGCGTGTGCCTTAATGTTAATTGGGTTATCGAATTGATTACAATTGAACCATCCGTTTTCTTCTGCCATTTCATCTCTTAGTTTTATGGCCGCGTCAAAATCACCTTCACCAACTTCAATAAGTTCCGCCCCATATAATCTTAACATTTGTTTTCTTTCTTCAGACATGTTTGAAGGCATGACAATTTTACACTTATATCCTCTTTCCGCAGCCAACCAAGCAAAGGATATTCCCATATTACCAGAAGTGGCTTCAATAATGGTATCACCTTTTTTTAACTGAGATGTTAATTCTGCATGATTTAAAATATAACTAGCAGGCCGGTCTTTGATTGAACCTGTAGGATTAAAAATTTCAGCCTTAGCGTAAATTTTATCACTAATCTTAATCATTGGGGTGTTTCCAATCATTCTTGATAAATTAAGTGTCTCTTCTATCTCATAATACTGTCTTGTCATAATTGAAAGTCTTTATTGATGTTTCCACACTCCGTGCACTTATATGTCTCCATCGGTACATATTGGTCTTCGGGTGTTCCGACTAACAATTTACTAATTTTTTTTATAACAGTTACTTTATCAAAAAAAATATTTTCACAGTTTTCACATTCTACGTTTGGTGAGTTCTCGACGTTTATTTGGACCTGTTGACCTCCTTGTCCTAAGTTTGATAAATCCATATTCATAGTTCCTCTAACATTAATTTAATTTCAGTTTCTAAATCTTTACACTTAAAAACCTTATAGTTTTTATTTTTTTCATTAATCCATATAAGGTAACAATTCCCTATTTTAAGATTAGTATTCTTTTCAATAATATGTTTATATAATGATAATTGTAGTGAATAAGTGTTAATTTCGCAAACATCTAAATGTGAAATAGGTTTTTCGAACCTTTGTCCGTAATCGTTTTTGGTTTTTATTGCCTTGTTAGTTTTGTAATCCCATACTTCTAACATACCTGATTTTTTATTATAGAATAAACAGTCAACCATACCACCTAAACCATAGTCTTCATCACCAACAACTAATTCCATTTTTACTGGTACTAAATTAACCCTTGAGTCTTCGTAAAAATTCCTAAATATTGTCTGACACTTATCGAAAGATTCTCTAATAATGTCATGTCCAAATTGTTTTACCGCAACTGAAGGGTCATATGGAAATTCTTTATTATTCCACCAATTCTCCGCGTAATCGTGTACCGCAGACCCTTTAACTGTTGAGGTATCTCTTTTTAAGTCCCAATCTGCAATAACATTTTCAACTTTTAAACCTCTTTTAGACGCGTACTCTTCAGCAATCCTTTGTGTTTCAAACTTTGGTTTAAACATTCCAATGAATCTTGTTGCACTCATAAGTTCTCGGTCACCAATAAAATATTTGTGAGGACCATCGTAGTATTTTACGTGATTAAACTTACTTAATTCTAATATCGTTTCCATTATTTCTCTATTTCTACAAATGAACCTTCAGGTATCACTCCCCTCAAGTCTCCTAAGTCCTTACCTTCAGGTAATTTAACTAATTTTATTCTACCATATAACTTACCACCCGATAACTTATAGTACACCCTTTTAGCGTCTTCCCAAGCATCATCATCAAGACATATTATGATATCTTTCTTAGTCTTCTCATAGAGTACTTCCCATAGGTTATCGTTTACATATTTACCTAATAAAGGTATTGAATTCGGCACAAAAAACCCATCAAACACACCCTCAACTATCCATATGTCTTCATTCCAATTGATTCTACTTTCATTAAAAATTAAAAATTCTTTCGCAGCTTCAGGGTTTTTATACTTCATTCTTGTTTTAGGATTCCAACTTCTACTTACAAAGTAGTTCAGTTCACCTTCCTTATCAAACGATGGAACGATTATACGACCCGCGTAGTCACCTTCGTAGGCGAAACCTATGTCATACTTATCTATAATGTCTTGAGTGATTCCACGACTCTTTAAATAGTTCATAGCCCTTCTCTTTTCAGGAAAGATATCACTTACATCCTCAAACTTATGATATTCTTTGGGTAGTCGTAGTTTCTTATATTGTTTCTCTCCTCTAACAAACTCATCAGGTCTGATAAGTTCATAATATTGTTTATCCTTCTTTCCTCCATATCTTTCTATCAACCAACCTAAGTGGCCTTTGGTATTGTGTGTTTCGGCACAAGCCCAACACTTGAATACATGGTCATTATAGTTTACCTCAAGGTTACCTTTTCCGTCACCTTTATCTAAACCTTTTATGTCATAAGAACATACAGGGCAATCAAAAGAGATTTGGTGACGATACTCATTATGATTATGAGCGTCTCCAAACATTCCTGTTAACATATCAACTATAAGACCTTCGTCTGTGTGTTCCATAAACTATATTATAGTAAAGGAACGTTATTTAATCAATTGACTGATATAAATCTTGTATTTTACTCCACAATTTCTCATCTGTATTTAAAAAATCTCTTTCGGTATATGATTTATGTTTACGAGTATTTGTTTTTTTATTTATATAAGGTTTTATTTCAGGGAAAGTTTGTTCAATCTGTTCTAATTTATATGTAAATTCTGAAATTTCTTTCGCCATAAGATTCCACTGATAATAAATATTCATACCATTTTTTATTTTAGAATTTAAAGGATTTAAATCAAGAACATTATAAAAGTATTTCCATGCCTTATTAGAAATTGATAAAAAAGAAGATATGGTATCTATTGGGTTTCTGATTTGATGAAAAATCGGTGTCTCAGGAAGTTTGATTTTTACCCCTTCTAATGAAGGTCCATATAAAGGTGGTGTGTTAACTAAGCACCAACTAGCAATACCGTTTTTATTTAATTTTTCATGACCTATATTAAAAAATTTTGAAGCGTATCCCGTACCACTTCTTGGGCATCCAATAATTATATACTTATTCATAATATAATATAAGCAGATTTATTGTGTTCTTTTACCTCGATAAAATCTCTGTTTAAAGTTTTAACTAAATTTTCCGCAATATCTTTTTCAACCTTTCTATGTGTGTCATCAACAATAATTGGAACATTAGTGTTAAATAAGTCTAAATTTTCTAAAACTTTTGTTCTTCCTATATTACCTCTAGGTCCATCAAAGATAAGGAGTTTATAGTCTTTTGGTAAGTTTTTTAGGTACTCTCTGTCGTACCACCCGTCTTTTATCGGTGCGTGATGATATGTAAGATTATCAAATTTATTGACCCAATCATTATTATCTTCAATACAATGTGTGTTAAAAATTTTACCTAATTCATGTGTACCTGTACCACTACCCAATTCTAAGATAGTACTACCTTTCTCTATGTTATTGATAATCCATTTGAAAAGGTTTTCACCAATTGCGAAGTTTCCTAAATTTTTTTGATTAATTTCCATTACCATATTCCTTCTTTTTTCATATACCCCAAAACACATGTGTAAGCATCTGCTTGGTCGAAACATTCTTTTTTGAGTGTGTTATTTCTTGTATACAACCATACTATTTGTGGTTCTGAGTTAGATACTTTTTTCCAAATTATTTCTTTTTTATCTATCGTTTTGGGTAATCCTCCAAACAATACTTTTTTACCATTATTATTTTCTTTTACCAATTCAGGCCATGCAAATTTTCTGGAGTTATATGTTGATATATAATTTGGTGTTATTCCTAATATTTTATATATCGACCTTGATATCATTGAATTATATCTTAATAGTGTACCTACTGTCCATACATTGTTTGAGTTTAATAATGGTTCTTCTATGATAATTTTTTTTATACCTAAACCTACATAATTTTTTAACTTATCTTCAAAAGCATCTACTTTATACATCATCTCCTCCATCTTATCATCCGGTTTTGGTTTTATGTTTGGAGATACGTGTGTTAATTCTAATAGTTGTTGTGTTTTAAGGTCGAATAGTGCCCATCCAATTGTTTTTGTTGATATATCTAATCCCAATACCATTGGTGAATCTTTCAAATCGTCTTTTGACATTATTTTAAAAATCTAATTTTATACTATACTGTTGTACTCCCTGTCTTAATTCAGGAGATTGTATCTTAGATATAATCATAAGATTTTTATCGTTATCGTAAAGGCCAACTTCTGTTACATATGGACTATATGAGTCATCCCATGTTGGGTTTGTTGATGTTAAGAATTGATTTTGTCCTAAATTACATAAATAATTCATAACATATATTGTGGCTTGTATATCTGTTTCAATATTTCCGTAAAAGAAGTATTCTCCTCCAAAATTTAAAGTTGTTCCTGTGTCACCTAAAGTTGGTAAGTCTATGTAATCACTTAAGTCGTATAGTGGTGCGTTATTATAATCATCCCTATTAATTATAAATGTTGTTCCAGTTAATCCTGAAACCGTTAAAAATCCATTTATTTTTGTTTCTTGTATTTGTGGTTCAACATTGATTTCTCTCCATTGTGTAGGGTTTGGTTTTTCACCTATGAGTACCCTTTGTGCTAAAAGTACAATTTCGTTAGCTGAAAACCCTGACGTAGAATTTGTTTGGTTATTATTAAACATATATGGGAATTCATTTCCAAACCTTACCGTTATATCCGTTGTTTCTGGCGGGCAATCGGGACTATTTCCTTGTATTTTACTATAATAGTTACAGTGTAGCGATTCTGTAAAATTATCACTGTTAAATCTATACGTAACCCACATAACTTCAGTTTCACCACTTAGAACACCTGTTTCTGCTCCGTTATTATTGTTAAACGTATTTGGTACTATAAGACCTAGTTTTGGTGCCGGTAATGTCCAATTTCTATTCGATTTATAACTCATCGCTGCGATAATTTCATCATCATCGAAAGTTATTAATTTTAAATCCGGCCATACTTTACCAACTCGATTAGGAAAACCATTGTAGTTTGTATTAGTATCCCACAAGTTATAATATCTTAACCCTGGGTCATTCATTGTTTCATCAGGTATCGAACTGATGAATTGATAGTCAAACAAATTTAAATTGTCATACCCTGGTGGGTCTACATAAAACGTTTCTCCAATATTTGTGTCTTGTGATTTATGCCACATTAACCATGGTATTTCTATTTTAAAATTTCTAGCCTGACCTGTTTCACCAGGATTTAAAGAATCGTATGGTTGTAAAGCGAATTTTTCACCATAAAAATTATCAATAGCCTGATTTGTATAATGAACAATTGCAACTGATTTTTGGTCGGACGGTTTAACATAAATCTTTTCTGAGAATGAATTATAATAATATGTACCGCTTGTATCAGTTTGCCCACTATCAGAATGATAACCTAAATACTCTTTTGTTCCTATATATTTTCTAGATTCATATGTTGTGTAATCTTGTATCGTATTACTAAATACACCTGCGGGACTTTCAGTCCATGGAATATTCATGTTCCAAATTTTAACATCTGTTTGTGATATATCACATCCAGTTTCAAAATTAATTGCATCTTCTTCCCAGTAATACTCAGGAGTATATGTGTCGTATAACTCGGTCATACCTGAAGGATAAAACAAAACTCTACCATTACCCTGATATCCCATACTTTGAAAATTTGGTAAATCTCTATCTATAGTTATTGTAACTGTTCCTGAATTGGTTGAGGTGTCTCCATTTATTTCAATAACTTTATAAGTGAGTATCGGATATGGTTGACCTAATTCATACCCGTTAGTAAAGTATATTGTTGCAAAATCTCCTTCATTTACTTGTCCATTTACTGTGGGTTCAATAACAGATGCGGTTAATATTGTATTATTTGTTCCATTTAATGTTGATATATCTACAACATAATTAGGGTTTAACGTATATGCTGATGTGGTAAAGGGTATAAAATCACCGGACTGTCCGATAGTAGTTCCTGTAAAAAACCCTCTTGGTGCTGCGGTATTATATATTGGGTCAATATATGGTACTCTTACAGGTATACCAAAGGTGTTTGTAGAAATATTATCTACTCTTAATGGATATTTAATATTTCCCTTATTTTTTTCGGGTAAAGGTGATAAGTTTTGAGCGTTATATTCCGACTCCAATACATTCCAAGTTGATAAATCGTCTCCCTGAATACAATCATAACAAACCTCACTATCTCCAACTTGAAAGTAAGTGATGTTAAACGTACCTTCTGATAGTTTTTTTCTTGCCGCATCAGTTAATTTTGTTGTTACAAGTGCTGCAGTATCTTTAATAATATATCCCATTAAACATAAATATTATATAAGTTATTTTTTATGGAAGTGCATCACATGCATTAACATTTAATTCTTGTACTACGTATTTAACTCCTCCATTACCTACTGTATGACAGTTGGTTCCTCCTGATATCTGTAAATTTGTAATTTCTAATTCAGTTCGATACATACCTTCCATCCTACATTCATAAGAACAATCCAATCCTTGTCCATCAATTATCACTGTTTGTGTTACCTCACCATTAATTGAAGTATCGTTAGGACCAAAAATAACATTTGTTGCGGTTTCTGTAAATACTTCAGTAACTTCGTTAGTTGTTGTTACACTACAAGTTGTTGGGTTAGAATATGTATTTATTTGTGAAGTATTATAGGGTATATTGTCGTTATTGTTCTTAGTTATTATATGTTGTGATGAGAATATTGCCAATCCTGTATCTCTTTTTAATCTTGTATGTGTTAAATTAATATCAAACGTAATTACTTCATTAGGTAATAAGTTTGTTACTGAAGGTTGTATTTGTATTCCATAAGTCCAAGTTCTAGTGGACTCATTTCCTATTACTATGTTAGATGTGACATTTAGATTAAATTCTAATGTTATTTCTCCTTGTTCAATAGTAAATGGTATCGTATAAGTGTCTCCGTTACTGTCTAAAACCTCAGCTAAGTAATTTCCTATTAATAAGTTTGTAAATACTCCATTATTAGAATAGTTTGGGTATGGTAGCACTCCTTGTATTCTGTATTGGTATGGTGGTGTTCCTCCGATTCCTTGTAGTATAGCCGCTCCGTCATCAAAACCTCTACACGTTTCCGGTGTTGATATAACATTTAATTTTAATTCGTTACTTGTACACGGACCTTCAGACATATTCCATATTGTTGATTGTGTGTTACCTAAATTAATAAAGGTACCTGTAGGTATCTCTAGTGTTGAGTTTTGTACCATAATACCATTTCCTACATTACTCCAAGGAGTGACTTCCCATCTAGTGTCTATCATATTATAAGTTAATACTAAACCGTCACTATTATTTGTCCATGTGTAATTTCCATTAACATCAACCACATTATCGGGTGTAAATTCAATATAATTACCATTCCCAATTAAACATAATGTTGGTTGTGGTATTACTGGTGGTATAACAGGTGTACAATCCGCACAAGTATCATATCTATTTTCAATAGTTAGTGCTGAATAAGTTTCTCCTGACCATAAAATTGTACTATCGTATTCATAACATCCCTCAAGACCAATAAAATTATATACCATATTAGGGTCAAAATTAGTTAAACCTGAAATATAAATTTCATTTACTTGTGATGTTTGTTGAGGGTTTCTATTGTCTTTTTCTGTTGGGCTGGGTAATATATTAAAATAACACGAGATATTACCGCAATCAGGACATTCAGTAAATTTGTCAATATAAAAACTATCACTACCTACAATACAAGTAACCGTAATAACAAAATCACTATAGTAGTCGTTGACGGTTACAGTATAACTACCTGGTGTTAATCCTGTTATTTCCGCAGTTGTTTCTCCATTTTCCCATAGTATAGTATATGGTGGTGTACCACCTGTTACAATTATTTGTGTTGAGCCGTCAGGTATATCCGGTCCTGAAGAATTTTTTGAAACACATATCACCTCCATGGGTAATATGGTTATTATACCACAATCATTTGTAAGTCCTGTTATTACCGTAGGTGTTGCTGGTGGTGAAGAGGGTGGTGTAGATGACACAGGTGGTGTTGTAGGAACTGAAGATGGTGGTGTGTTTGTAATGGTCGGTGTAGGTGTAACTGTAGGTGTAACTGTAGGTGTTACTGTATTAGTGGGTGTCACACTAACTGATGGTTCTGGTTCGTCTAAACTAATACATATTCCAAATGTATCTCCTAATCCTACAAGTTGATATGACTGTAGTTCGGAAGATACTAACCCTGACATCTCAACGGTTAAATCATCACCATCATATGTTATTGTAGAAATACTATATTGAATTATATCGCCGTTAACATAGTTAAGTGTTAAAAAACCTCCACTAGTTCCATTTAATTGTGTAAATTGTTGGTCTAAGTCTATCCCTGTTTGTGATAATCTGTTTATCGCGGCTGTTGAGAAGTTTTCAGGTGCGTAAAAGTCGTTCGGTACAGGCCAATTAGAAGGTATATCAGGTATGAGAATTAATTCAAAATATCCGTTGTTTGTTGTATTATCATCCCATCCCCAACTACCTAAAAAATCACTTGAGTTTTCATCGCAGGACGCTTGGCTTGTTGATTGGCACACATCTATGGTTATTATATTGTTTTCAGGACATCCGTTATATAATAATGTAATACTCCCATCATCTTCTTGTCTATTTACTCTCACCCATGTAATATTTTCGTGTGGTGTGTCACAGTTTGGGGGAGAAGAACATGTGGTCCCATATGTTTCTATAGCATACTCTAAAGAAAACGTTACGTCATTGGTTGTTGTTGTTGCCGCGATATTTGCCGCTGTTGTAGCATCAATAGTTATTTGATTGTATCTTGATTGTCCATTACCTCCGTTTTGATTTACCCATTGAAAAAAGGAAAGATTATTAAAATAATTATTATAATCTGTATATATTTCAGTTCCGTTACTTGTTGTGTCAGAACATGTACAGTTATTGGTATTATTAAGTTTAGAGTCTCCGACATAAATTCCATTAGCATAAATTTCACCTAAAGCTCTATCACATTCGTGTTGTCCAATTTCATCAGGACATGGGTGTTCGTATGTTGGTATTTCACTATCTTTTAGGTTGTTCATAACTGTAACATCATTCTCTACCTGAACATATATTGTTTCTATAATAATATTGGTTAAACAACTTTCAACATCATGATTTGATGTTAAACTAAAACTACTATTTTTTATATTATTACTCATGATGAACAAGGGATAGTTGTCTCGATTATATCTCCACCTCCCGAAACTACTGCAATTACAGTATTATTTAAAACACAAATTATTGTATTTTCTTCAGGTGGTAACGTTTCTGTCACAGTACTTCCACTACAATTTCTATAATTAACCACAAAATCTTCATCCACACTTGTGTTAAGTAACCTATATTCCGTACATAATCCTGTCGATGTTGTTGGTGTTAGTGTTGGTGTATTTGATGGTGGTACAGGTGCGGTACATGGGTTTTGAGTTGGTGTTATATCTCCGCCCCCTGAGATTACTTGTGGTGTTGTACCATTTAAAACACATATCGTATCTAATAACTCTGGTTCAACTGTCGCGGTTACATCATTACCATCACAATCTGTATAATCAACTACAAAATCTTCATCCACACTTGTGTTAAGTAAATTATATTCCGTACATAATCCTGTCGATGGTGAACTTGGTGTGACAGATGGTGTGATAGTTATTGTTGGTGTGACAGATGGTGTGATAGTTATTGTTGGTGTAACTGATGGTGTGATAGTTATTGTTGGTGTAACTGATGGTGTTAAAGATGGCTGTGAACATCCGGGTCCTGTACAATCTGCACAATCTCCAATATCTGATATCGCAACTAAAGTATGTGAGTCAGTGGTTGGAGATAGTGTTTGATAACAATTTCCATCGTCCGCCAAATACGTGCCAGGACTAGGAGCTACCATAACACCTCCACCAGGTACACAACACCGTGTAGTGAAATATTTGTTTAAATCAATAGTGCCGGTTTCTTCACAACAACATCCCGTATCTTCTTCACAAATCTCATAACAGAAATCACCAGAAACCCACCCATAGTCGGTTAAATCGACTACAAGTGGGTTTTGTGTTGTTGGGTTTCCGTTATATGGGATTAGGTTATTGCAATCAGTCCCTATAAAGTATGAAAATTCATTACTCGAACTATTATCTAAACCTAATTCTATTAACATCCATTATTTACTATATAAACCTAATTATGTTAAGCACCACTACATGAACTACATCCACCCGGTGTAATCGGGTTTTCTGTTAAATCATCAATCAGAGTCTCAGCACCATTTATATTACCAGGCCCACCACTAAAGAAGTAACAGTTACCATCAATTAAAATACTATCTGCGGTACTACTGTTTCCGATAGTTGGGTTAGGTGTTGTAGAGTATAATGCAATTACCAAGGTATCAGTAGGGTCATCACAATTTTCTATATCCCATGCAGTGAAATTTTCATCTATACAATCGATACAGTTTGTTTCATTAATTATATCCGATTGAGTAAATTGAGCAGCACTGGGTACATAAATAGGTTGTACATCAGTGACCGTCCAACAACCCGCCGTACTAGTTTGTTGTGAACCATAGTTCCCAAATACCATATCAACACCGATTTGAGGTGTGTATCCATCTACAAAATTTATTGAGGAGTTATTCCCACCAACTGCCCATGGATATTGGCAGTTTACAATTTTATATGTAATTTGTGGACTAGGGTTTTGACACTCATCACATCCTTGGTTAACATTGATGTCTGCAGGGTCGATAACTAAAGTTGTTAG
>Ga0070746_10002434_pt1 | contig 11085 bp, 12 predicted proteins | sample VirMetDEL_Mar_21_FD_77016 | JGI IMG/M metagenome (GOLD analysis project Ga0070746, IMG submission 77016) | Aqueous microbial communities from the Delaware River and Bay under freshwater to marine salinity gradient to study organic matter... | ecosystem: Environmental > Aquatic > Marine >... | reverse complement strand
TTTTTATAATTATTCCCCTTGAAACATAAGGCAGAATTAGTTGTTATTTTACGCTAATCGCTATAATACGAACTCCAATAAGTATAATTTGGTTCTAAAATATCTGTGTAATAATCACTGTCTATACTTGAAATAAGTCTTGCTCTTCCTCTTGATAATAATCGTTGTGATAACACCTTATCTCTTTCACGTCTGTTAACTGCTTCAGCTTGAAGTTTACAATAGTCCATCTCGTTAATCGCTTGACGTATCGTATAATCAGCACGTTCCTTATAGTATCTGAAATCAGTGATATCATCTAACACTTCAGTCATATCTGGATTTTCATATTGATGTATTAACATCTGAATATCTCGTAAGGATATGTAATCATCTAATATGCCTACACTTGTAGTCTGTTGCGTCATCAAATTGATAACGTGTCGGATCTGTTGTTATATTCTTATCTGAATTAATTAATCTCGCATAATTACGAAGCATACGTTCTTCACGAGACTGTTCAATTATGTGTTGGTTGTATCTCGCACCACATTCTAACAATAATCCACACCCAATGGTTCCAATACATCCGCCGATAACTATTGCGATTGAGTTCATCTTATATTTATATCCATTTTAAAAAACATAGGCAAGCGAGACATACTTGTTCCAACATAATTATATGTTCTGCTTTCATAACGTATAGGAATCTTATGTCACACATCTTATCGCAACTATCACACATACGTTTTGTTTTTTCTGTGATAAGTTTTTCAATCATCTTATATTTATATCCATTTTAAAAAACATAAGCAAGCGAGACATACTCGGTCTCATCACATTCCTTAAGCAAGGTTCATAAGGACGGCACGTCCTTATAATAACAACTCGTTGTCTCACGCTTCAGTTCTAAAGGTGGTAGGTTTTTTAATTCCTCCAGTTCCTTAAGTTCTTCAGCATACTCCTTTGAAAGTTTTTCTTGTTCCATTCTGAGTAGTTCTTTTGTCTGCTCCATTCGAGCCCAATGACTATACATTGCTTGTCGCATTAAATTTGCTTCGTCTTCACTCATTTTAACTGGTTTTCCGTACGCTTGAATTTCGCCAGACATCGTATATATATTCAGTTTATTTTTATTTTCTTGTTTTGGACACAGTAATCACGTTCACCATTTGTTTGTACTCTTATGGTTATAACTATTGGTTCTGCCAACGTCATACTATCCAAGTGTTCTGTCAAGTCTGTTTGAAGTTGTTGTATTGCTGAGGAAATGATATCTGTTTTTTCATCAGAACTAAACGAATATTTATTACGCATATCAAGTGTGATATAATTATACATATGGTATTTATTATCTAAAATAAAATCAAACGACATTATATAATGTCATCTATTTTAGAAAAAAATTTAACGCCAAGAATAATAAGAGCAATCACAAGTGGAGTACGTCCAGCACTAAGAGATGAACTTATTAATTTTCTTAACGGGCGGATTGCTCGTATCCCAGAAGGATTGGGAGAAGAATTTGCGAACGAGTTGACAACATTAGTTCAGGATATTGGAGTCCAAGCAGAAGGTGGGTCATCTGCCGTTGCTGGTGAAGTGGTTGGTATGATTGAAGGAGGATTAATATTGGGCAAAGCATCTGAAATAGTAGACCAAATAGAAACACTAATTACAAGCAGAGAAGATGAAGGTAAGCGAACATTTGCTCGTGAGAGATTACAACGAGAAATGAGCCAACACCCTGAGAGATTTCTAAGACTTGAAACTGGAATTGATGAGATAAAGATACAAAGAGATATTGAAAAATCTCTAAGGGATCGCCAGCGTAGTCAGGAGAAGAAAGGGGAAGTACCAACGGAAAGAAAAATACAATTTGAAGACCCTCCTTTTAGAAGTAGGAAAGATAGAACCCCAGTGGAGGATATATTTGAAGATGTTGATTTAGACGATGACGTCGAGGAAGAAGAAGAAATAGAGCAAAAACAACCACCACCTGATGATGATCTACCTGTGCCTCCGTTTCTTATTACACCAAAAATAAAAGGACCAAGACGCAAACCATTAGGTGATAAACCAGAAGATAAACCAGAAGATAAACCAGATGAGAAACCTGAAGATAAACCTGAAGACAAAGACATAATTAGCAAAGCAATCGCAAGAGGTCTAAGATTTAAAGGGCAGGTTATACCAAGAGTTTCTTTTATTTTTCCTGACGATACTAAGTCATATAACTACGTTGAGTTAGTTCGTAAAGCAAACGCCAATGCTCTGTTCCAAGATAATATTTTTAATACATCATTATAATATAATGCCGAAATTTCTATCAAAGAAACTAACTGCTAAAAATAAAAAGTTGCTTGCTAAAACCAAAGATAAAAAAAAACTCATTGATATTTATGAAGAGGCAATAGGAGGTAAAGTTGTCGTTAATCAGCAGACAGAAGTTGCACGAGAAATAATAAACGACCTCAGTGATAGCAGTATCAAATCAATTGCCTCCTTTAGAAAGAAGAACAAGAAGAAACTTAAACTAACAGACTTAATTAAACTTGACGAAATCAAAAACGATGTAGAGCAAAATAAGAGAAACTTTGAACTGACAAATAGACTTCTGTTTATCCAAGAGTTAGTCCAACAAGACGAGGATTTAAGAAATAGAAAGCTTCCTTTGATTGCTCCATTTTGGATGAACTTCTGTGGTGAGAAAACAAAGGTAGCAGAGAATATATTAAACAATGTTGAACCAATTGATAGGGTAGATGCCTTATGTAAACAGCACGATATTGATTATGATATCGCAACAACGCAAGAAGATGCTCGTAATGCCGACTTGAAAATGTTAGCATCTCTGAAAGAATTGAGCGAACAGAAAGATTTGTCTAACAAGGAAAGCTTTAACAGAGACTTGGTTGAGTTTATGATGTCTAACAAAGTTATACTTGAAGACAAAGGTGTAATAACTAAAGGTTCATTTGCTGGAATAGAAAAGAAACTAAACGATGAACAATTAGAATTAGTCGTTCAAAATCTTAATGATATGTCAAGAGTTGACGTAGGTATAATAGAAACCATAAATGATATCGTCGGTATCAGAGAGAATGAATTTGAAATTATATTAGATGATTTAATCAAGGCAAAAGGAGGTATTAAAAATGTTTCACCAGACGAATATAGAAGTGCTGTATTTGATATACTCAGAGATAAGAACGTCGCTGACTTAGATATATACTCTGATGGAAAATTTATCGATAATTTTATATTTGATATATATATAAAACGACAAAAAGATATGCCTCCTAAAATTACTAAGAAGGCAAAGGTAAGAGAGCAGATACAAAAATTGATTGATGCTAAAACAAATGTCGAGGATTATCCTCCTGAATTTCTTAAGAAAGGTGTTATCAGTTCGAACCAAATGAGACAGATTATTAGTCGGCACAATGGAAAGAGAATTGTTCAGAGTGGTCTGAAGAGAAAGGAGATGCGCATACCATTGTCAGGGAATGCTAACACGGTCTTAGAGAATATAAACAGGGTTGTAAATAAATTAAAAGATGGTGTTCAGGATAATGAGAAAGCAAGTGATGCTGACAAGTATATTAATTTTATAACCAAGATACAAAATGATGAGGAGTTAACTTCTGATGAGGAAAAGGAAATGAATAAGTTAACAAAGAAATTAGGTAAGACAAGAATATTAGCTTTAACAAATCAGGCAAACGTGTTAAGAAGATCTCAGCAACGTCTTGATGATGATATTGAAAAAGAGAAGAAGAAGGAGAAGAAGAAGGAGAAGGAGAAGGAAGTTGAACCAGAGAAGAAAGAGAAGGAGAAGAAACCAATTAAAATCAAGATAACTAAGAAAAAGAAATCAGCAAGGCCTCCTTTCAAAGATATTGCTGGGGACAGGTTTGATAAATTATCAAGAGGTCTGAGAGCAAGACCGAATATACTCGCACTGCTTGCGACAGGAGCGATAAGTACCAGCGATGTTGAGAAGTTAGAGAAGGAACTAAAAGATTTGTCAGACAAGTTAGTTAGTTCTAACGTGAGCTTTGAAAAAAAGGAACAAAGGGAAATCGCGTCGCTTTTAAAGAGAGTTAATGACGATATATCAAGTATACCTGAGGATGGTACGTCAACTGAGTTTAATGCTATAAATTCTATCATTGCCTCTGATGTAGATGACGTTTTAAAATTATTAGAGGTTGAACAACAAGAAGAAGGCAGAGCAGTAGAAGAGATAGAAGAAAAGGAGGCTAAGTTTGAAGAGAAGAAGATATCAACCGAGTTTAAGTTAGAAAGTCCAGTTGAACCAGATATTAGAGTTAAGTCTGAAGTTGCACTGGAAGAAAAAAAACAGACACCAACTGAAGATAAACTTAATACGTCAACCAATCCAAACATTAATAACTTACCAAGGGATAGGCGCCCATTTTTTTTTACGCTTGGAACTGACCTTATAACTAAGACAGACGAACAAGAAGAAGAAGACATAGAGACGTTTGCTAATTTTTCTTGGATCCCAAAGGATGGTAATTTTTATAATGGAGAAGATAATGTTATTGTTCAAGCACAGCGAGCAAATGATATCATTCGGTATGACCTCAATAATCAGTTTGGTGGTCTTTGGATGCCACAGGCTCCCCAACCAATTTTTAAATTAACCCCAAGAGTTCCTTTGTATGAAAAGATGCGAGTATCTCTCGCTCCAATCATTCAGCACGAGCAGAAACGTGAAGCAGATATAAATCCAAGGGCGACACCTGGAAGAATTAAATTGTATAGTCAGGACGTGTCAGGTATGTCAGATACACTCAGAAGAAATAATATATTAAACAGGGATATATTTCCAAATGTAGTAGATGGTATTAGGGTTTAGATATCTTATTATTTAATAAGTTATTAATATAATGTCTTCAATTTTTAAGACAGGTGTTCCGAATGAGGATGACGGTTCAAGTTGTCAAGCAGTGGATGACTACTATCGTGATAGGATTAAAGACATTGAGTTGCTTAAAACAATAGACACAACAGGAGAGCAAACGATTTTAAGCAAGAAGAAAAAAAATGAGGATAAACTACCTTACATTAGTACTGATTTTTCTGATTTGAAAATTAAACCAGTCAAAACCAATAAAGATAGTGTTGTTCAAAGAGAACTGATGAAACGACACGTGATACCAAGGTTTCCAAGTGCTGTTATATTATGTGGTGGTATTGGGAGTGGTAAGACTACGTTCCTTCATAACCTTCTATCTCGTCCGGAATTCTATGGTATATCCTACGAGGGTATTGCTCCTGGAGGCAAACCAAAAAAATATTTTGAGGAGATATTTCTATTCACTGGTTCAGACGATGATATGTATGACCAACTGATACACGATAAAATATTGAAGGAGTCTCACGTAAAGTTTGCTCCAAACCCTGGGGACATTCAAAGAGTGATAGATATTCAAATGAAAACTATAAAGCGAGATGGTTTAGAAAAATCTCCTAAGGTTTTGATTATATTAGAAGATTTAGTTGATGACCTCAAATTAATGAGAAGTAAAGCTATGAGGTCTCTATTCATCCGTCCCAGACAAATGAATATGATGGTAGTAATGATGAGCCAATATTTGAGATTTATACCACCAGGTCTAAGAGGACAGGCGATGAACTTGTTTATATTTGGTGGCGATCGTCGCTCAACTGAAATAATATGTGATGAGCACTGCCCCTCGCATATAAAGCAGTCTGAATTTATGAAGTTGATTGAGCAAGCACAAGAAAAAAGAGAGGGCGATAACTTTCCATTTCTACATATAAATAAACGTGTTGGTGTACCTGAACGATTTCGTCGCAATCTTGATACCATAATTAAATTATGAGTATATAATATAAGACATACGATGAGCTATTTTCCACACGGCACAGCTGAACCACCTAAGCGACAAAAATATTACGAGAATGTAAAACAGGTTGTTAAAGGACAACAAAGACTTGGTATTAAAGTTCTTGCCCCACGAACAGAAATAGAGCAAGCAATGGTCAAAATACCAAGCACTCAACAAAAAACAGATGGGGATGAACCACACGGTATTTCTTACAAAGATATTTTCAAGGGAGGGTTTGCACAATTTAATAACGTCTTGTCAGCCAATAGAATTACACAGAAAAGTATCACTGATGCTAAGTTGCCCAGACCTGTTGATATCTCGAAAAAAATTTTAATTCAAGACCAAGTAGCAATTAATCTAAACGACAAGGGTATAACACAATTGAGTGATTTATCTTTTAGCGACCAAAAAGATGTATTAGGGTCAAGTGATTTATTAGAGCAAGAGGAACCACCGACGCTGTCTCTCATTGATGTTCCAGCAGATGGATATGATTTTAAAAAAATTATTAGAAAGGATGACTTGTCTAGACAAGATATACTACAGGAGTTTGATATAACCAGAGGACGAGGATTTAAAACTAAAGTATCATCTAAACCATTCAAATTACCTGAGGATAATAAGTCATACAATTATGTTGAATTGGTTAGAAAAGCAAACGCTAATTCCTTATTTCAGGACAATATTTTCAATACCAATTATTAGAGGGGAGTTCTCACAGAATTAATTTCTAAGCGCTTAATATAAACAATATTAATTACGATGGACGAAAAATCAGGACAGAATCAAATGGGTATGTTGCTCAGCGTTAATTCTTTGACCTATGCTCCTCCAATTGACGGGTCATTAGTCAACGACAGACAATACAAAGCTTACAATTTTCAACCTTTAAATTATACAGGTTTGACAGGTGCCCCATCTATCGTCATTAACAGTGGCGACGATTACGTATGGGGACCCACATCGTATGTGCGTATGCGAATCACGTCAAGTTTGTCAACAACATCATTCGCATCTTCAGCGTACGATTTGTTTAGAGAATTTGAAATTAATCACAGAAGTGGAGACCTTCTTGATAGATCTACGAACGTCAATGCTCTTATCCAGGAACTACTTAGATTTCAAGAAGGAAGAGGGTATGGTTCTACCGATGGGTATGCTGGCGTTTTTGGATCAGGCGCATCGTCTGCTGACCTTAACGCTGGAGTTGATGTTATCCTACCATTGAGTTTTTTCAGTGGTCTTTTTGCGCAAAGAACACTAATTCCGTCGTCTTTGCTTTCTGGTAGCAAAATTAAATTACAATGGGAGTCTCTTGTTAAAGCTGTAATTGATAGTGCTGGAACTCCAGTACTCACAATCAGCGATATGACCCTTGTCTTGGATTCTTTTGAATTAATGGACTCAGCAAAAAAAGCATTGCTTCAACAGCAAGCCAACGTTAAAACTCAAGGACTTCAATTTTCATATTCTTCTTGGGTCAACACCAATAAGACGTTCTCTACGACTGCGTACGACCTTGATGTAAATCTTTCGGCAGCCAAAACTATGCTTGTACTTGTCAAGACACGAACTACAGCTGACCTTGCTGGCCAAACAGAAGACTCAATGACGGCAGAAGCATATCCATATGTTTCTTGGAGACTACGACTTGGTTCCGAAACACAACCTCAGCACGAAGTAAAGACTTCAGCAGAAGCTTACATCCTAACTCAATCGGCCTTTTCAAATGTCCATTGCGATGATATTAATGCTCGCAAACCAGCTCACGTCGAAACTGGGTATGGTGATTATAAAGCAAGTTCGGTAGTCTGTGTCGATATGGAACGGTCACAAATTCTTTCGTTGTCAGGTCGCCCAACAAACAACAGCAGATTAATTAACTATAACGGTTCGTTTTCTGCGTCAACGTCCAGGCAGATGGATGTGTGGGTTCAAATTCTCAAGGTCTGTAATGTTATGGTTGACAATGTTGTTGTAGACAAATAAGGACGGCACGTCCTTATGAACCTCGCTTAATAATATTTAAGGAGGAAAAATGAAAAGAATAATTTTAATTGGTTTAATATAATGGAGATTGATTTACAAAAAAGTACACGGAAGGCAAAGAAATTTATGGTGGAGATTGGAGGAAAAAAAATTCATTTTGGTGCTACTGGATATAGCGACTATACAAAGCATAAAGACCCAGAAAGAAAAAAAAGATATGAAGCGAGACATAAGAAAAGAGAAAATTGGAACAAGAGTGGATTGAACACTGCTGGTTTTTGGAGCAAGTGGATCCTATGGAACCTACCCACTCTCACAGATAGCATTAAAGACCTCGAGAAAAGGTTTGGAATAATAATTAATTATAATGACATTACGTAGAGAAATTAAATGGAGTTGGAGTGCAACTTTACTAACACCTATGTTCACTCTACAATAATCCTTGAGCAAGGTTCATTAATGATATCACAATTATTTTTTTTTAAAATCATTGTAATATATATAAACGATTGAAAATGAGAGACGACATCAACACAAGAGAAACTAGAGTTAAATTCATTCGGATTACAAACCAGGATAGATTACCTCAATCACCTTCGCCTTCAAATTTCACTGTTGACATTTCAAATGACAGTGATGTACACCAAGCAACTGAAATGTATCTACACAGCATAACCATACCAAATGTATTTTACAATATTGACACTCATAATAACAGGTTGTCATTTGGTGCGAGATCATTAGGCGGAGTAACCAATGTTCAACCAACAATAACAATAGCACCAGGTTTCTATTCAACAGCACAAATTATGGTTGCCTTGAAAACAGCAATGGATATAGCAATGGTTCCAGTAGCAGGCACGATCGACTTTACACAAGACCCTATTACAAATTTGATATCATTTCAAACAACTAACCTTGATGGTGTTGGGTTCTACGCAACCTTAGCAAGTAGTACACTCGCTCCTTTTATTGGTCTTAATAATAATATCCCTGCTTATACACCAGCAGGAACATTTGATAGTATGCCTTCTTTACAAGGAGAAACAATGTTCTATCTACACTCAAAAGATATTTCAGCGTCAGGAACTCAATTGTCAAACGGGTTATCGGTGTCATCATTTGCTTCTATACCTGTCAATGTTCCATACTTATCTATCCAGCAGTATCAACCAAATGAAATGGAAACAAACAAAATTATTTTCAATACACAGAAGGATTTGTCAACACTAACTATCAAACTCAGATCACAAGACGGGAGAATTCTAGAACTCGGTGCTAACCAAGAGATAATTATTGTTTTTAAAATCTATTATTAATATATAGAACCGAGATGAATTCAAACGGCCAAGCAATCGATGGTCTACCAGAAGATTTAGAAACAAGAACAATAACAGCAGAAGACAGTTTTACATTACTTGGAAAATATAGACTACCAACAACAAAACCAGTTGCTAACAATGTTATTCTTGCTGGTACTTCAACAGGTGATCAAGGTGAAATTCTATGCGAGTGGGGGGTTGAACTTGGTGGAGGTGATGTGGTAGGAAATTCAGTACCATCTGTCGATAATGAACTTGTGCTTTACGATGGTACATCAGGTAAAGCAATTAAAAGCAGTAGTGTTTTAATTTCAAATGTTATATCAAACCCTGTAAATCAAAATTTAGATATGAATTCAAATGATATTATCAATGCTTCAAATATCACAACAAATAATACCTTTTCAAATATATCAGTACAAACACCATTCACATATTATTTCAGACCAACTGCTCTAGGGAATGCCCAGGGAAACCAGTGGGGAACCTTGGACGACGTAAATGATGAATGGTTTTTAGGCAGTGAACCGGGAACAACAAACCTCGTAATAAAAAATAGACTTGGTGAAAAACTTATGACATTTCAGCAAGATAAAGAAATTAAAATCATTGACACACTTGTTGGTGAAGGTGCTGACCAACTCCTTAAATTAAATCAACCAGACGTTGTATTGGAGGCAAATATAGCAGGTTCAGGTTCTTTTAACATATTCAAGAGTCAAAAATCAGAAGGGACAATAGATATACCAACAGTAGTTGGAGACAATGCTATTATTTCATTAACCGAGGCCAATTCATATGACGGAGCAAGTTTCAACCCAAACGCTCAAATCGCATATTATACAACTGAATTACAAACACCAACAAATCACGGAGGGCGTATGGAATTAAGAAGCACAGACGTCGGGACAACTTTACCCACAACAAAAATAACCGTAGCAGATGATGTGTCGTTGAGTGCAACTCTTGATATGGAAGAAAATGATATTCAAAATGTTAAACTGATCGATGTTGAAGAAATGAAAATTGAAAAGGCGGGGTTCAGTCCTTATGATATTAAAATAGACGACGCAGGTACGTTGACTTTAACGAGACAACCAGCAAATGGTCTCCTGGAAATTAGAACCAGTAGGATGTCATATTATCACTGTATATCAAATAATGAAGGTATTAGGAAACAATATTTCGTGTCTCGTAATACAATAGCAACTCCTTCTGCTATTATCGCTGGTGCTTTTATATCAAGACAGGAAGGCTTTCCGCACGACGGAGTTGATTTTAATTTATCTTCTCGGATTGCGCATATAGCAACCGAGACACATTCAGCAATAGCACACGGAACGAAAATAACTTTATCTACTGTCGATGATACCACGATCACAATGACTGATAAATTAACGGTTGATAATAATGTTGAAATAACAAATGCTAATTTAGATATGGGAGGAAATGATATTTTAAATAAACTTACAGCATACAGCGAGCTATATTTTAAAGACAATGTTACGCCAACACCTCAAAGTCCTGTAAATACATATTTGGAAGTGGTGGGAACAGTTAGCTTTGGATTGAATTCACAATTTACACCAGCAGGTATAATATCCGTATACGATGGAACACAAACGAAGATTTTTAAAGCAAGTGTTAATGTTAGTTGGGTTGCTGGAGACGTTCAAAATAATATTTATTCGTTAGCAATTTTTAAAAACGGAGTTGAAATAGTCAGCTCATCAAGTCGAGCAAGCTTAGACACCGCTGCACAATGGCCGAGAAATTGCTCGTGTGAGTGTCTTGTATCACTTGCTACCACAGACTTTTTAGATATTAGAGTAAAGAATTTAGATAGCACCCAAAGTGTTATCATAACTGATTTGAATTTTAATATTACAGAGGTATAATATAGACGA
>Ga0070746_10002431_pt1 | contig 11087 bp, 13 predicted proteins | sample VirMetDEL_Mar_21_FD_77016 | JGI IMG/M metagenome (GOLD analysis project Ga0070746, IMG submission 77016) | Aqueous microbial communities from the Delaware River and Bay under freshwater to marine salinity gradient to study organic matter... | ecosystem: Environmental > Aquatic > Marine >... | reverse complement strand
GGAACCTACAGGATTTGAGCCAAATGCAATTGCATGTCGGTCAACATCAGAAACCATTATTTGTTTAGCAACAATAGGTGTTTCTTCTGCACCCGCCACTGCGCCTATTTCTACCGCACGAGCCGTAATTCCATCACTTTTATCCCAATAGAAAATTCCACCATCCCTAGGATTTATTAATAGGTCTTCCCCAAAGTTGTCGTGGCTCCAAACCCGAAGAGATGTTGTAACATTAATTGCAGCACCAGAACCCCAAGTACCTCTGCCCCAAGTTCCAGCACCCCAGCCATTACCACCAACACCAGTATTCAAACCAGCATTAATTTGATACACACCATCAACACCTGATCCACCATTACCACTATCACTGGCATTTGCGGTGACAGTAGCTCCTGTAGTATCTTTAGCGGTAATTGTGTAAGTGTTTAAATTCGGCACGGAGGCTATCTCGTATTCTTGATTAAGAACAGCAGCCGTTATCAGACCACCTAGAGAAACCGCTTGTGAAAAAGTAACAAAATCACCCTGTACTGCACCATGACCAGTATCTGTTATTGTTATTGTTGAGGAGCCATTAGTCGCAGCAAAAGTAATACTATCAGTTGATGTTTTTCTTACAGGTGTAATATCATTAAAAGCCTCACCCTGTTCAATATAATATTTAGCCTCTGTCCCCACACCTAGTAAATCAGAACCATCTAAAGCTACCCAATTAAATAAACCCCGAGCTGTACCGATATAAGTGTTTTGTGAATATTTTTCCCAGCCACCAATAACTTCGGGAAAGCCTTGCCTAAAGCGGATTTTGTCACAATCAACCCAACCACCTTCATTTGTAAAAGATGTTATATCACGGTTAATTCCGGGCTTAAATTGGAGCTTGGTTAGAGGCACAGATAACTCCTTTATATAGCATCAGGCCAATCATTGATCGGCGCATTGCCAGTTGGTTGCGGCGGGTTTTGGCTGTCCACCGGAATATCATAAAGAGCCATAAACGCAGCAAGGTCAGCAGCATTAGTAATGCTTGTTTCTATTGCAGCACAAGCAGTCCTGACTGCATCTCTGTAGGTGCTAACTGCGCTGGGGATTGCTGTAGACTTTTCTAATTTTCTCGTTACATACCAATCATAAAGTGCAAGTTTTGCAGCGGCTTGTTCTTTAGCTAAAGCTATAGCTGCATTTTTTAAGCCAATTGTTTTGCCTTGCTGCCCTGTCATTGGGTCGATCAAAGCATTACCCTCTTCATCAACCCAAAGTATGTCTGTAAATGATTTAGGGATTAACGTACCATCAGCTTGCCTACCACTATAGAATCTATTATCAAATGCAGCTTCACTAGCTGGTGGGTCTTCCCAAGTAAGACCAATCTCAGCTTTTTCACTGTCACTCAGGCGCATCCAAACTTTAGAGTACTGTGTACCATCTGCTCCCGTAAACTCTTTTCCTACTCTTAGGGTTGCCCCATTGTATTTCCACGGCATTTTATATTCTCCTATCGTGCATTAGCATACTTAAATGGGGATTCGGCAAGGGAAATATAGATATAATTTGAGGGAGATCCAGTGGCGTTCAAATCGCCATATGTATTTCTCATTTTGAATCCGTTTGATAAAATATCAATTGCTAATGCTGAATTGTTTTCATACTCAGAAGCAGAATCATTAGCAAGAATAGCATCGTCAGCGAGATTAAAAGGAGTCCTTTTATTATCCCAAATCCACCAATTTGTACCCGCAGTATCCGCACGTTTTATCATCAACCATTGGGGGCGGTGTCCTGTGTAGACATATGTGCCATTTGTACCTGAAACAGAAACACCGTAGTTGCCGACCTTGCAGAAATCAGTATTATGAAAACAATATGCTACGAATGTATCTGTATTGCCATCAACTTGGTTATCAAAAGAATAGGTAGCTTGCGCGCCAGTATCGTTCAAGTAAATAGCACCATTAGTATATGTACTTAATGTAAAAGTATTTGCATCCCCTTCTGGGTCAGTTGCTAAACCAACATGCTGCCCTATCCAAAAACCAGTATTACTGCTACTAGAATTGTCCGCTCTTTTCTTTATAAATATAGCATCAGGTTTTTGTGTTAAACCATGAGCCACAGTTGCACCATCAGAATTATTTCCAGTATAAGTAACAATACTAATTCCAGATGTTGTATTTGCAGACAATCTTGTTGCAGCAATAGACCCCGCAAGAGCAGAACCTTTATTCGCACCATTGATTTTTACAGACCCTGCTGTTGGAGTTGCCCCCACACCCGCAGAATTATCTGCTGTAGGTGTTCCACCCAAAAGCCAGTTCCAAGCAATATAAGTTTCAGTGTTTTTATTTATTAAACTTCCATCACCTATAACTGTAAACCCACCACTGTCAAAAGTAGTTAATCCATAATTATCGTAATGAGTTTCTGAAGCGTTATTATTGGAAAATAAAATCCTTGCTTCAGCCCCATCATTTCCTCTAATTGTATCATGCAAACAATGGCTTCCTCCGGTAGTGCCGCTTGCATCTCTGTCTCTATTTTTAATCCAGACAAAATCTGGACTAAAGGAAAGGCCAGTTATACCCTGAGAACTACCAGTTCCAGTGTAAGTCAAAGTTTCAAAAAGGCCAGTGCCGTCAATAGTATTTGGTTCTGGAAGATTGGATGAACAAATCGCAAGATGGCCTGACGGTGGCGCATAAAAGAAATCACCCACACCATTTGCATCAGATGCATATGCAGAGGTGCTACTGGCGTGCAGCGAAAAAGAACTGTCTTGACCAAAATTGGCTATGATCGAATTTCCGCCATAAACAGAGCAACCAAACACAAAAGTACCACTTAAACCAGTGGCGGCGGCGGTGCCAGAGTTTTGTACTGTATTGTTTTTATAAAATTTTACTGTGCCAGCATCTAGGTCTAATGCTACACCAATAATATCACCCGCTCCATAAGTATCTCCATAGGCAGTGGTGCTGCCACCAGCGGACTGTGATACATATTTATATCCATTCGCAGCATAATAACTGACTGAATTTGCCTCATAACCTATAAAATAACTGGTATCCACAGCGTTATTCGCACCAATATCTAATATTCCCGCAGCAGAATAGGTGTTAGTTAGTGTTAGAAATTCAGCATACCATTTCCCTGATGATACCGCCATAGTCCCAAGAGCAGTTGTCCAAGTAGTTCCCCCAATGTAATTTTTTAAAGCACCTTCGGTTATAACCGCCGGATTAGCAACTGCCCAATAAAGAAAATTAGGGTTTAAAGTAGAAAAATTATTAGTCGGGCTGTCGGGAACGACATCGGTAAAAACTAGATTAGTGCTGGTAAAGTCATGATTGTTTCCAGAATTATCATTACCAAGGGTTACAGAAAAAGGATTGTCTGAGCTAAATCTTGGGTCTCCCACAGTGATAGAACCACTAACTGCGGCAGTGCTTGCATCTGCTGTAATCGTTGAAGTTGTAAATGCTAATAATTTCACATTACTTGAGTCATTAGTTAAAGTGCTAGTAGGTACTGTAAAAGTAGTGCCGCTACCATATCTAGCCGCACCTACCGTAAATCGTAAGTTACTGAGTGTTCCCTTGAAAGCTGCTCCACCACCTCCTGTGTGACCATCTCCCACATCAAAATGTGCCATATTAGCAGCGGTTGTCCCAAAACTTGTTGATGTGCCACGTTGAACACCATCGACATAAAAACGATGCGTTCCACTATCACGCACAAGTGCGATATGATGCCAGTCTGTAGTGGTTATATAGGCACTCATATCACTAAAAGTGATAGACCCGCCAGGATAGTATAAGTAGGGGATGCCGTTTGGACCCAATTGAAGCACCCAATTTGCGTTAGTGTAATCACCAAAACCATAAGCCCAGTTTGCTTCAATATCAGCTTTCATAAAAAATTCTAAGCAGAAGTCATCATCCGTAGCAATATCGTACTGAGTCGCATTAACCCAACTTATGTTATCCCCTACTCCATCAAACTCAACACTATTACCTTCAGTAAAAGAGAAAGGTAAATAAAAACCATTATTTCCGTGTCCACCCGAATACGATTTCGGTACCCAGACACCGCTCTTAATTTCCCCAAAATCATCATGGTCTATACCAGCAACACCATCGACAACATGATATTCTGCTAAATAATAACCCGCAGGCCCAGAGGTATTAAAATATTTACTAATAGTTTGCACAACACCGTCAGCTAAAAGTCTTTGAGTAGTAACGGCACTCCCTGTGGTAGAAGTGGTAACTGCTTGCTGCACACCATTAACATAAATTTTAGATTTATTTGCTGTGGTGCTATCAGCGGTATTGTAAACCACAACAATATGATACCAAGATGATGCATCTCTAAATACGGCTGTGGTAACGGTAGATAATTCATCAGACCCCGCCGTTGACTTATCCATATAAACATAAAGTTTATCATCGTCATTAAAATAAACAACGCCACAAACATTTGGTTCTGTAGTTGCGGAAGCCCATAGGACTTGGAAAGCGCCGAGTTCACTCCGCTTTACCCAGCAAGAAAATACCGCTGATGTTGTGCTAGAGGGAGACCCGCTAGTTGTCATAGTCAGATAACCTGCAGTAGCAGCATCGAACTTTAACGATTGGTCAATCGAATAACTGTAAATGGATCCTGTGCTTCCCCCACCTGAACCTGCTGCTTGAATTATGCTCATAATTAAACCCTAAGTTAAGATAGCCGTAGCACCAACAAGAATTGTATTATTCCCGCTAGCCGCAGTTACATAATATGTCACAAAGTAAGTGCCTGTTGCAGCAAGAGCAGATAAAACATCTGCGTTGATAGCTACATCTGCATGTGCCTGTACTGTATGATTACCACCATTAACAAACTTAATGCAGCCTGATTGACCAGCAGCGGCATTTGTAAAGGTTATCGTTACAGTTCCTGCGGTTGTGGTGGTAAAATTATTCGCTGTAGCTAAATCATAAGTCGCATCATTTTCAGCGGTTATTGTGCTGCCAATCGCTCTACCAACTACTGTAACATCATCATTTACAGTTAAAATTGTTGTGCCTGTTGCAATGGAAGCTACAGTCGCATCTGCATCATTTTTAATTGTAACATCTGATGTAGAGCCTTGACCTGTAAGAATTAAACCCTCTGCCGCAGTAAAACCAATCGCGGCAGTGTCTCCCGCAGCAGTATCCCCTGTTGCTTGTAATGTCCCTGCCGCAACAATATCGGCGGCGGCATTAAATGTACCAGCTATAGATAAATCAGTAAGGGCATCAACTACCGCCGCACCACTTCCTGCACCATCCAAATAGACCATAGATACCTGACCATTTGGTATGGTTACATTAGCTCCAGATCCCTGACTTATAATAATACTATACGGACCAGAGGCACCACTATCTGTAGTAGCATTCTCAATTATATGAACACGGCTATTAGTATTAGGACCAATAGTGATTGTACAATTGGAGTCTAAAGCACCTGTATACTTGATATACATGGCTCTAGCTTGGTCTGAGGACCCGTCCGCTACCACGCTTGCGTGCGTGTCTGCATTTGTAGTTATGGCTTCTGTGCCAAAACCAAACGCCTCGCCGATAAGTTCGAGATTTGTATTAGTTGTTGTCCCCCAAGTACCAGAACCATCGCCAGTACCTAGCTCATTAAGTCTTAAATCATTCACATAGGTGCTTGCCATTTTTCTGTCCTTACGCTGCTAAATCTGTCCAGTTAGGTGTTTGTGAAACTGTTACACCAGACCAGTTAGGTGTTTGTGATGGAACGATCGGCCTGTAAAGTATTTCTTCTCCCACCGCACCTGTTGCCGTAACTCCTGCTGGAAACACGCCTGTTGACTGAATAGGGGCTACTGTTCCTGTTCCTGCCGTACCCACACCAGAAACCCCTGCAACCGCGAAAACCGCTGTACCTACTAAACTTGCAGTACCTACCGCACCAGTCGCGGCAGAACTTGTGACAGCAAAGGCCGCTGTACCTGATATGCTAACCGTTCCTACTGCACCCGCACCAGCGACTCCGGTTACAACAAACTCCATTACATTTGCTGCTGTTACAGTTCCTAGGGCAGTAGTTCCAGCAACTCCTGTTACAGCAAGTGGAACACTTTGGTTCCACGCACCCTCACCCCAAGTTCCTCTACCCCATCCTGTTAACGACATGGGCTACCTCATGTACCTATTCGTATAATGGCATTGTTTAAATCCGCTGTAGGGAACTGAATAGTAAATGTTCCCGAAGTAGATGTTTTATTAGAACCAAAATCCAATACAGCTACAGCTTTATCACTGTTAGTATCATTATATATCAACGCACCCATCGCCGTAATTGTAGCTGTAGTAAAGCTGATGTCTGCAAAATCAGTAAAAGCTGTCGTGCTAGAAGTGGTTGGAGCAATATTAGTAAGAGCACCACCACCCGCCGCGTAAGAGCCGCTGTTGGCTACTTCACCTGTGGTAGTATAAGCTGTCGTTGCTGCGCCAAGAGTAGCTGTGGTGCTAGACTTACCGCCGCCACCCTCTGCGTACAGAGCTATCTTAAAAGAATTACCATTTGTTGCGAAATTGTGTGTACCTAACATTAACTCTTTCTTAAATGATGTACACATTGCTTGTGCGATTGCCATTACAGTCTCCCGATAGCTTTTGCTAGTTCCAATTGACCAGCATCACGAACCTTGTCGCAAATACTAGCACGTTCTTCCTTCCTAGCCAACTCTATATAGTATTGTGCTAGATTCCTTACTTTATCCCTAAAAGCCTCGGCTTGTAAACGGATAGGTTCTGGAGCATCATCAGAAATATAAATAAGTTTAGTAGCTAACATCTCTGCTATTTGATCATTAGATAAACCACCCTTTTCAGAGGTAACTATACTAACAGAGCCAATTGTCGCTACACTTAAATCAAACATTATCATGCCTTCCAAATATGACAGGGTCACTTTCCACTGGTTCAGGAGGTTCTACCTCAGACTGTCTTGTTATAACAAGCCCTCCATCTTTTACAGTTTGCACTAAAGGATCATCTAATCTATGATAGCCGTAGAGTTTTTCATTCTCAGGTACATTTGTATCTAGCAAGCTAGAACCATGAGCTACTTCTAATTTAATACCTCTAGTTGCAGCTATTGCACACCAGAACTCTACACAAGCCCTACCTGATTCTGCCATATTAACATTCTTGTAAGTATAATCTATTCCGTATAAACAAATCTGGGTGGCTTTAATCCAAATAGCATACGCTACCGCGTATGCGACAGTATTATTAAAATAACAATACCCAAGCTCTGTAGCGACTTCTTTAAGAGGAAATAATTCTAGGTTCTTAACTCGTTTATCTAACTGACAAGTTATTATGGGTTTTTTGTTTTCTTTTAAAAATTTACGAGCTATCCCTGTTTGAGTTCCCGCATTTTCAGTATCTAGGAAACGACTTACTGGATCCATCATAAACGTCTTATCAACGTGTATAACACCGCCTATACAATTTATGCCCCATATTTCATCAAATTCTTGTGAGGTTATTTTTGCAGAAACATAATCGGAAAAACTACCGCCAAGACCTACTATAGCTATTTTCATGTTCTAGCCCTGCTAGGCAATCCTGTTCTATATGCATCTGTATTTTCACGAGCTTCTGCTAAATCTTTTATCCGGCTAAGAGCTTCTCCAAATCTGCCATTATACAGATCTAACATATCTCTTTCACCCTTCATATAAGTATATGCTTCAAATAAGCTGCCATATAAAATAGCATTAGGAGCATTTTCACTAACCCATGTTAGTGTAGTATCTGCAGAAGTTGACACTACTATTCCAGTAGCCCCGCTTGTGCCGCCTGTTACTGTCTCGCCTACCGTAAGTGTCCCAGTAGGTATTATAATAACAAATTCTGTGGCTGAAGTGATTGAATTAATAGTTGTGCTTTCTGCACTTGTTCCACCTGTTATAGTTTCATTACTAACAAAAGTTCCACTTACATCACTAACGGTAAGAGTGAATTTACTATCTGCTAAACTAACAGGTCGGTAATAATAATGGATTTCTGTAGAAAAATTAGCATTCGGTGTTGGAGCAATTATAAAATTGTTCACATCGTATGCTGCATAATATTTCGGGATACCAGATGCGGTACTGTCCGGATAAGATTCTTGTAGAAAATTTACATCTTTTTGTAATAGAAATACTTTAGAGCCAGAGTTTTCAACAGAAAGACTAAAAGAGGCTAAATAATCAGAAGGCACTGCCATAAATTGATTACCGGAAGTCATTGCCCCAGATGCATTTTTACGGAAATATTCTAAATCTACCGTTGAAAAAATACGTTGCTCTGCTGATTTAATAAATCTATCTAGATTAGATACAAAACTTGTCTCATTGTTGTCGGTATAATCTTGAATAGAAGATTTTAATTGTGTATATGTATAACTCATGGTGTGTTCGCCTGACCGCCCATGCCACTATGGTTTGTACAATAGTAGTACAATGTCGGGGCTCCGGAAGCTACTGTTATTTGGGTATACGCTCCTGAAGATCCTGGAGTACCACTTGTAGAAACTCCTGTAGTATATTGTGACCCTCCCCCATGTGTGCCATCAGAAGTTGTTGATAGCCGTAAAGGATGGGAAGAATTACTACTGTCGGATTGATCAAATCTATATGTGCTACCTTCTGAAAGGTTGACCGTAGCTTGTCTAGCACTATCAAGATAATATTTATTAGCCCCAAGATAAGAAGCAACAGTAACCGTATAAGTAGCAGCTATAGATGTTCCAGTGCCAGAAGCTGTGACGGTTCCTATAGAACCTGTTCCGGAAACACCTGTAACACTTTCAGTAACAGGTGTTGTGACATCCCCACCAAAGGTAACAGAGCCAACACCAGTTTGTATTCGGGGAAGAAAAGGTTTTTTTGCAAAACTACCATCATCAGTTACTGGGAAAGAGATAGTAACATCTGTGTTTTCTGAAACATCTGGTCTGGGTTGAAAAAGAGCTTCTGGATCAGCACCCACTTGGGTAGGCTCTAACTGTCTAGCTTTAGGTTCATAACACTCTGGGCAGACTTTAAAATTATTCCACTCTTCACGTAAAACAAGATAAGGGTATTGAAACCCGCATCTATCACAAATCGCCTGTGCGTATTTTCCTAAAGCATAAGCCATTAGCTGAACCCATAATAATCTCTACGCGGAACTAAACTAAGATTTGCTCTATCTACATCTTCATAAGCAGCGCGATTAAACTCTTCTTCATACACTGCTTTTAACACTTGTATACGGTCGGGAGCTTTTTTCATAGCTAAGTAATATGCTAACCCTGCTGCTAAACATGGATAAAATCTAAATGGGACATCTAAAGTATTAATAGAAGAATCAGCATCCTCAATACGAGTTAATCTATCATATACTAGGGTGTAAGAAGTATTCGGAGTAGGCCAAACTTTAATAATAGGAGCTATTTGCCTATCAACATACCATTGGCTAGGCTGAGCTTCAGTATTTTTGCTAGGGATGTTTATAAAAGTATCTCTACTTATCCTAGTTATTTGGGTATCCGATTGTGTGGAACCTGTACCTGTTCTTATAACAGCACTCAAAATATCAATAGTGTCGGTAGGTAATGAGTAAGTAGCTGTACCCGAAGTTAACGATAGAGTACTTTGTTCTATCGTCCACCTGTTTAGACCTCTGTTTGCCCAATCAGCAAACATAAGATTTAAAGAACGAGTAGCTGTTTTTACATCATAACCTGTGCGGACCTCTAAGCCACACCGCTCAAAAGCTTCTTCAATGTAATCATTTACATCAAGCTCAAAATTAGCTGACCCAGAGGTAGCCATTAGCTATACGGACCTTTAATAACTTTAGGGTTGCCCATCTTTTTTACTTTATTGACTGCACCGCCTTTAGACATTTTCATCATTTTATTGACTGCGCCGCCTTTAGCCATTTTCTTCATTTTATTGACAGCGCCGCCTTTAGCGTACATCTTCTTTTTCATCTTCGCCATCTTCATCTTCCTCTTCTGCATAGAGATTATCAAAGATCTGATTGACATCCATTGTATAGTCTAAATCAGACTTTGAATAGTGAATGTGTTGTGAGGGTTTAAATTGAGGAGCTCCCTCCCCTGTAACATACCATGCTGGGTGTGTTACTCTCACACGATTATTAGGCAAAGCCACAATATTACCTGTCCATTCACCAGCATCTAATAACTCTAACACATGGCTTTGTTTATGTTGAGCTGGATCATCTGCCACTTCACTATCTGTATAGTCAACAGTAAAATAGTATTTTGCAGGGTAAAACTCACCATCAATTTTTGCAATCCAAGGGCAAGGTTTTGCTCTGTTCAAACTATATACGGCATGAGTATGCGACATACAATCCCAAGGTTGGGCTTGATATACATCCATAGGTCGAGGCCAACCCTCAAGTTGAGTATCACCAACCAAAGCTGTTATAGGCATTCTTGCCCACATAGCACCACCATGAACATTTTCTTCGTCGGTTTCATCACTCTCACAACCTGTGAATATAACTTGAAAACTCAAACATCTGTTTGGCATAGTTGTAACAGCTATCACCATTGCATGAAGAAATTCTCCATGGAAATTTTCGTGGTTGCAAGTATACTCCCGCCTTACCCAACATTTAAAGTAAGGGACGTTACTTGTTAAATAATTCATTTTTTCTTTTTATCCTCTTTCTTTTTTGGTTTTTTACCTTTTCCAAAAATATGAGCATCGACCTTTGCTGCTTTACCACCTGTTAAAACACTGTTCACCCTAGCCATTGCCCATTGACTAGGGGTTGTCCCAGGACGATGTCCTGTTCTATACGCTGCCAACCCTTTGTTGTATACTCTGCCGAGTTGTCCAGCTGTAACCTTTTTACCTTTTTTGCGAGCCGCTTCAGCTTTTTTTGCTAGTGACGTTTTTGTTCCTGCGCTTAGTGCCATTGCCTTTGCCTTTCGTTTTAGCAGCAGTAATTATATCTGCACGAGTTATCTTGCCACGAGGCGGTGCAAAAGCCGCTAACTTTTTTTGCTTTGCAGAT
>Ga0070746_10002425_pt1 | contig 11120 bp, 10 predicted proteins | sample VirMetDEL_Mar_21_FD_77016 | JGI IMG/M metagenome (GOLD analysis project Ga0070746, IMG submission 77016) | Aqueous microbial communities from the Delaware River and Bay under freshwater to marine salinity gradient to study organic matter... | ecosystem: Environmental > Aquatic > Marine >... | reverse complement strand
GTTGTGTCAGTATCTGGACTGATGTCTTCATTTGTGTTTGTATTGTACTCTGGAAATAAATTATCATTAAAGCACAAGTAATCTACCATGCGTGTTGAATAGTAGTTTGCATATTCTCTTGCTTTAGAAACTAAATAATCAACTTCATTCTTATCAACATTTTGAGCTGTTTCGCTTGAATGCTTAAATACTCCACCGCTTTTAATTTGATAAGCAGCAAATGGGATGTAAGTCATCTGTGCAAACCATATCAAACAAGGCTGAACATAGTTGTTTACTAAATTCAAATAATCTCCACTTAAGTTATCTGCAATGATATCAGCACTAATCTTATTGTATAAATCAGTTCCAAGAAGATTCTGCACCTCAACTTGCTGTGCTACTTTAATAAATTGTATGAAGCGATCTGTGTCAGTATTTCCATCAATGATACTGTTCTTAACAAGATCCGTTCTGCTTATAAATAGTGCTGTTGCCATTAGTTTCTAAATTTCATTTTATTCCAATACTCTGCTGTGTATCCTTTATACTTCATGTCTTTTGGAGCAACTGGAACTTCTTGTGCATTAGCCTCTGGTTTAAACCCTCTTTTCCTTGCCTCTGTTGTGCTTATTGCATCCCCTAGTCCTTTAGCTCCATCTTTTCTTACATAAGTCTTTCTAAACCATTTGTGATTACATCGAGCACCGCCTTTATAAAGCCAAATACTATAAGTATCACTTCCACCTTTTCCAAATCCAGCATTTACAACTTTAGTATCCATAGCAACAATGTCCTCTTTTCTGTAAACCTTTTTAGCACTTACCATTTTAGAACAAAACTGTCTTGAAGTTGCTTTAGTTCTTGCTGGTGCATACATATAACGTACTAAAAACTCATTCCCTTCTTCTGTTGATTGCTTACTCTTTCCATCTTGTTCACTCTCTTTGTATGGCTTTGCACTTCCAGTGCTTACAAACTCCCAAATCTTCGAAAGTAAACTTTTATCTTTAGGTTTGTTTAAATCAGTTATAACTTCATCAAGCTCCTCTTCATGATCATAGCTAACCTCACGCTCATCAATAACATCAAAGTCTTTTAAAAGCTCATCTTCATCTTGTCCAAGCTCAATCAAAGCATCTGCAATATCACTACCTATTTCATCTGGAAGCTCTTGTGATAACTTAACTCCAGTTTCTTCTTCTCTTGTTTCCTTATCAACTACGTTCTCCAAGTCAGTGAACTCAAGTGGTTGAAGCGTTTTAAAGTATAGTTTTAAGCTAATATTATTGAAAGCTAGTATAGAATCAAAGGCATCTATTAAAAGTGTCTGAAATGGTCTAATAACGGTGTTGTCCATTAACGTACTGGCAGTCTTTAGTTCTTCTGCATTGTTTCCAAGTCCAGTGCTGTCCTTAATTCCTAGAAGCATTGGAGAAACTATCCTGTGAGCTACCATGATTTTTTTGCCACTCTCGTCTGATAAAAACTGATACTGATTGTGAGCATCGCTTAACTGAATTGGCTCTATTGTTGCTGCACTTTCTGGATTGTCGTTAAAAGCCAGGATGAACTTGCCAGCGTTGGAGCTGCCAGAAAATTTAGAATAAATACGGTTTTCTAACATTTGTCGCTCTTCGGCATTAGGTGTACCATTGTTAAAATTTATAAGCATACTAGGAGCTAGTCCGTTAAGTATGTTATTGAGATGATAGTTGCTAATTTCCTCCTCAAGCTCTGCGTATTGAAGTCCACCTTGATAATCTGGAGAGGAATAGTATTTGTATCCAGCTCTGTATGGCTTAACGTAAACTATCTCGATTGCTTCCTTTGAATATCCAAAAGCTGGTATTCTTGTGCAATCTTCTACTTTTTTAACCTTGCTCCAATCATCTGAATAATAATACGCTTCGATATCTCCATCCTCATTGCACTTCTCTGCTCTTAAATTCTCAACTGGTATGTGTTCTACTCTTGCAACAGTTTTTCTGTCCTTTGAGTATATTACTTGCATGGAACATTGTCCCATAAGTTTTAAATCATAGCATAACTTACGCACACAATCCTTGTGAAATAAAGTGATCATCTTTGCGTATTGCTCTGGCTTTCTGTTTGAATCTAAAGCATCCAATCCCTTTCCGTATATCATTTCAGATACTCCGTTGATAATGGCATTGTTAGTTGGACTTCCATTGTATCTGTCTATAAGATACTGGAAATAATTGTTGTCGCTACCATACGCAACCCAGTCTTTGTTTGATTTCTCAACTATCTCTGGACTTGTATAAGTGCTTAAATTAACTACTCTTAAATCGTTCATAATATAATGTAATCGTTGTCATAACTATCCTCCTGGACATACTCTCCATTATTTACAGAGTAATAGTCATTGTTGGATTGATTAATTGTTTGGTCTGTGCAAAATACTCTGTCTTTATATATTACAGAGCTTCCATTCTTTACTTCTAACGTATAGAAATCTCCTTCTGTTAGCGTTCCGAAGTCTGCTGTAAATACAGAATAATTCCTATCAGTTGAAGCAGTAGGAGTTATGCTTATGTTTGTACCAGTGCTTTCACTCATTAAATTTACAGTGATGCTTCCAGTAATGTATTCTCTTGGAATAATCTTAAAAGACTTACTTCCATTTGTTCCAATTAACTTCATATTAATATATAAACAAAAAAGAAATATTTTGTATTGATAAGTAATAAAAAAAAGGGCTATCCCTAAAGATAACCCTTAATTTTCTAAATCCCTTTAGATTTATGCATCTGGATCAATCTGCGTTGCATCCTCTTGTAAGTTAGTTACAAAGTAAGGCGGAGCTACTTCTTGAGCTGTTGCAACTAAAGTAAACCCAGAAAGGTCAGCCATTCCTGCGCCACTTACGATAGTGCCTCCAGTTATCTCTGCACCGTTCTTATGTCCGATTAACAGTTGATTTCCATTGTAATCTTCTACTACGTAATGAGCTCTACCAGCATTCAAAAGTTTGATTTGCTCTTGTGTTGCTACATCAAGGAAAGTAAAAGTAATATTTAAAGTTGTTTCATAAAAAGTCGTTCCATTCTCACGTGAACTGTTCACTGCTGTTTCTAAAGAACTGTTACCTTTGATATCAAACTTAAAGAAATCTCCTCCAGTTGTCAAATCAATTGTTCCAGATGTATCAGAAAGAGCTGCAATCGTTGGGTCATAATCAAGAATGTAAATAGTCTTGAGTCCACCAACGCTGTTCTTACAAGGTAAAGAGCGACCGCTTGTTACTGCACATGCCATAATTTATAGTTTTTTATAATAAAAAAGGGTAGGCAATTTTACCCACCCCTCTTTATATTGATTAGTTAATTTATTAAGCGTAATATACGATGTCTGATCCGATTCCTGTCTGAACACCAGCAGTATATCTCATGACAACTCTTACGTTTTGACTTCCGTCGATGTCGCTCATGTCAATAACCTTCACTTCGTTTCTGTCATTTAACAGTCCAGTACCAAAGAATAAGTTAGATTTTTGAGCAAGTACAGCTTTATTGTCTCCAAGACCTTGAGCTACAAAGATATTGATCCCTTCGAAAGTTAAAGCTCCTCCGTTGTACCAAGTTGTTCCTTTATTGTCAATACCATTTGCACCGATGTTAGTAGCGAATCCACCTAAAGCTCTGATGTAAGCTCTTGCGATGTTGTTAGAAACGTAAAGAGTTAAATCTTCTTTTCCTAGTACAGCAGCGTTAGCAGCATCTACTATTTTTCCAAGCTCTGTTATTACATTGCCAGAATTTACTGTTGTTCCAGTTACATCTACAACAGTTGCATCAGCAGCTAATAAAGTAGAGAAACCATCAAAAGTTCCTTCTCCAGCAGCACCACTCCAGATTGAGTTTTCAGTAGCTTGAGCAACTTCAGCAGCAACTCTTGAGATTACATAGTCAGAGAATAGTGGAGGTAAGCTATCAAAAGCAGAAAAGCCCATTTGAGCAGCTTCCCAATCTGAATGTAATTCTTTCTTACAGATTTGTAAGTTTACTTGCAATTCAGTTGGAGTTAATACTTTCTCTGTTAATGTTAGAGTTGAAGTAGTTGAATCAAAATCACAATCAGCAGAACGTACAATATTAGCGAAAGCTCCCACTTTCATTGCTGCTTTAAACTTTACGTTTGGCAAGATTGATACAGCTCCAGCATCTAATGTTGAAGCAGATAAAAGGGCAGCACCTAGATACTTCCCAGCAAATTCTCCAGCGTATGAAGAACCAGTAATTGTTGGATTTGGCATTTTATTTTAGTTTTAGTTGTTTATAATTTTACTCATTACTCTGTCAAGTGTGCTCATTTTTCTTTTTGATGCAAACTTGAAATTTGTTTTGTTTTCTTTAGCCTCTGGATTTGCTTTGATTGGCTCGGCTGCTGGCATTCCAAGTTCAGCTTCTTGATTCTCAAAGGATTCACTTAACTCAACTTTTTCATGTTTTGCAAGCTCCTCTGTCATGAGATTTCCAAGCTCATCAGCACTCATCTCTTCTTTTGGCTCTAGCATCGCTTTGATTTCTTCAATCATTTCTTTTACTTCTGCTAGTTCTTCTTTTGTAGCGTATCCCATTTCTTCTTTCTCTTCTTCTAGGACTACATCTTCTTCTGCTTCAACTTCTTCTTCTGGAGCTTCTTCTCCAGCTTCTTTAATTTCAGCAATAAGACCTTCTTCTGCTACTACAAGTATTTTACCATCTTCAAGTTCATACTCGCCGATTGGCACTGCCACCTTCTCATCTTCGGTAACAATAAATACTTCTTTGCCAGCCTCAAAAGCTTCTGCTTCCAAAACAGCACCGTTTTCTAAAGTCTGTTGTTCCAACTTGACCTCTTCAGACAAATTAAGAACATCTTTGATTTTCTCGATCATATCGTTTGTGTTCATATTAATATATAAGGGTTAAAAATTAATTTTGCATTTTTAGTTAGCATTTTCACAATCTGTACAATTATCATAAGAAACAGATGCTGAATTTATATGGATACCTTCTGCGTGATGTTCTGCTGTTATTGTATAGCAACCATTGTGATTATTTTCCAATGTTAAGTAATATGTTTTTCCTACTGTCAATTCTGTATCATGCATGTGAACATGATGTGAATGTCCGTTAGAACATCTTTGTACTGTATATCCATACCACACTCCACTCAATACCTCTCCATTAATTCTTCCAATTCCTTGAGCTCTCAAGCTACCATCACAACATTTTATTGAGTAAGTATTATCTTCGCAAAGACAAGCTCTTCTCTTTCCTCTTGGAGATATTTTGCTAGGTGTTATAAATTTCTTTAATCTTCTCATTTGATTGGCACACAATTAGGAACAAGCTTTCCGTTTTTCATTTTCATTCCATACTGCTCATAACCATCCTGGCAAGGAGCTTTTAAATCAATCAAGTCTAGCTCTTTTAACTTGCTCTCTGCCCATCGCTTACCAGCTTTACCACCCCATAGTAAGTAAGATATTGTTCCACATGCTTTTGAATCTCCTTCATCGTAATACTCTTCAGCTCTTGACAAATATGAATACATGCGTTTAATTGTTTCAACGCTTATTGCTTTTCCTTGAGCCAACTGTTGTGCTCTTACTTTACCTACTTGCGTTGCACATTTATTATTTACTTTCTCATTAAGTTCCAGACCTCTCTTTGCATTATTTTTTACTCCACTTGGATAATCCGAGTAGCTTTCAAGTATCATCTTTTTTCCAGATGCTGTTCTTTTATCATTCTTGATAATGGCTTTTACTTGACCTAGTAAATACTCTGCTTCTTCTTGATCTATTTCTTTCAACAATTGATCACTGCTAAAATCCGCAAGAGTTTTATCTTTTGGTCTTTCCATTTTATCTGCAAAGTATCCTTCAATGCTAAACCCTTTAACTTTTCCAGTTTTCACAAACTCGTTCCAAATCTGCTCGTTATTAACCTTAACACTTCCAACCCAAGTTCCTAATGGTAAGTCCATACCATACTTTACGCTCTTGTCATGAACTTTGTCCTCTACTATCCAGCTCTCAACTAATGATAGTCCGTTTATTTGGTATTGGTGTTCTAAAGTAGAATTGTTCTGTTTCCCTTGCATGAGATACATCTGCGAAGCTTTCAATACAGTATCTTTTGAGAAGTATATATAATACTCATCTTCTCCATTACGTCTGTATATGGGCTTATTTGGAATTAATAACGCACCCATTAAAATACGCTTTTCTTTGTCTACCTCTGCAAGTTTAAACTCTTGTGATTTTAATGCGATGAAGTCCTCTTCTATTGCTGGGTTTTCCACAACGCTTATTGCTTCAATTCCAATCTCTTGATCTTCATCCAGGATAAGTTCTACAATTCTCATATCTATATATACATTTTTTAATTATTTTTTGTATTTATATTGTCGCACCTTCAACAATGTTTTTTTCTAAACTTTGTGCTGTTGTTACATCATTAGCTACTACATACGCTTGAATTGGCTGTTGGGTTTGACTTCCTACTGCCTCTGCCAATTGACTTGTTTCAGTTGCACCTACTATGTTAAATGATGGTGCTTGTCCACCTACATTAGTTGTTGGTGAACTTGCTCCACTTTTCCCAGATGGATCAACACTTTTTATTGCAGCAATATTTTTAACTGCCACTGCTCCAGCCAACGCTGCTTGAACAATTGGATATCCAGGAAATACCGCTGTTATAGGAGATTTTTGAGCGGTTGTGTATGCGTTTTGAACACCTTCCGCTCCACTTATTGTTGCACTTGCAATAGCCATTGCTTTTCCAATCTTACTGTCTTTACCAGCTAATTCTCCAATTTGATTAAACGTATTAAGAGCATCTGCAAGAATTTGTTTTTTTCTTAACTTCTCAATGTCTTCTTTTTTCTTATTTTCTTTCTCTTCTAAATCAGTTCTTAAACCAGCATAGTAAGCAAGTACCTCAAGTTTTTGAGTTTCTGTTGCATCTAACCTTTCTAATTCTGCTAACTTTCTTTGTTGTTCTAGCTCAATTTTTTTAAGTTCACTATTAGCATCTCTATCTTCTTTTTTCTTGATGTAATCTTTTTGTATTTTTTCAATAGCATCTTGTTTCTGCTCTTCTGTCATTACATCCTTATCCGCACCCTCTTTTGTTGTCTTATTTGCTTCTCTTGTTGCTGTCGTTAATTCAGCAGTAAGTGCTTTCTGGAGTTTAAGTCTTTGTGTATCTTTATTTATTAAGTCGGCTTTCAATTGTGCTTCTTCATCTAAATCAGCTTTGTTGCTTTTTGTTAAAGCATTCTCTGTCTGTTTAGCTTCCAGTCTTAATCTTGCAACTTCTGTTTCTTTATTTGCTAAATCTTCACTTATTGCACCAGCTTCCTTGAGGAACTCAATTCTTTCTTGAGCAGTGAAGTTTTCCTTATCTGCTGCTTTCTCTCTTAATTCTGCAATATTTCTCTCGGCTTCTGCTCTTTCAACTATTAAGTTTCTTGCAAGTTTTTCTGCTCTGGCTCTTTGGTCTGCAATTTTCGCTGCTGCGTTTGCGTCTGCAGCTATTTCTTTGCCAAACTCCTTAACAGCATTAGTTGCTTTGTCTATACTATTTTCAACACCAGTAAAGCTATCTACAAAACTACTGCCAGCTTTTTTCGCACTTTCCAAAGCTTCATCAAAATCGCCTTTAAATACGCTTTTAATTGCGCTTCCTAAAAACCCAACTGTATCAAGTATGGCTTTAAATCTATTAGTAATATTTTCAACTAACAGATTTTTAAAGTTTATTAAGGCTTGTTTTGGGTTTTCAAATACTGATATTATACCCTCGCCTAAATCAGCTAATAAGTCCAGAAGATTACCAGTAACACTCCCAATAACCCCAAGTATTTTAGCAAACTTGTTTTGTCCCTCCTCGCTTCTTGTAAACGCTTGACCTAAAGCTGTTACCGCTATTAATAAAGCCCCAATTCCTGTTCCTATAATAGCAACCCTCAAGGACTTAAACCCTGTTGTAACGCTACCAATAGCACCTTTAAACGCTTTGAATTTAGATACTGCACCACCAGTAGCTTTGTCTACTGTGTTCCCCATAGCTTGAGTAGAAGCACCAGTATCTTTAACCTCATTATTTACACCTTCAACAGCCTTCTCTAAATCATTGACATTTTTTTGTGCGCCTTTTGTATTTACATTTAAATTAATTGTTTTCTCTACTGCCATTTTATTTGTTGTTTAAGTGCTTTGTATCCCTCTTTTAGCGTTGTAGGTAGTTTGTGTTTACCTTGTGCTATACGGATGTTTTCTGTTTCTCCGTTCACATGCTTTAAGCTTTCTAATATTAATTTGATCATGACGTTGTTTCTATTATACTTGTATCGAATGAATAAGCATCGTTTCCATCTATGTTGTATTTTGCTCTTACTCCTATGTTGTATGTTGTGCCGCTTTCTAAACCAGTTATTTTCTTTGTTGTTACTGTGTTTGCTTCTGTTGAAAATACTCCTCCATTTAAAATAATATCATAACCAACAACATTGCTAACTGCTGACCAAGTTATAGTAATAAAGTCTGTGCTTTTAGCTGAAACTGTAACTTGTGCTACTCTGTCTAAATAAGCGAATTGTGCGTTGTTTATTTGGCTTACCCACTCATCAACATTATAAAGTTCTAAATCTGATTTGTTTGTTAATAGGTTTGTTTTTATACTGTTTATTCTGTAGGCTTTATTATTAATTACAAGCGTATCATTCATATTCAGTTTAATCAACAAACTCAACGGAAGATAAGCAGTTACTTTTACAAGCCTTGAGTTTCTGTCAAAAACTGTGTGAACATAATCTAAATAACCATACTCAAACAAGTTAGTTGTATCGGAAGGTATAACTCCAAGCCACTCGTCTTTCTCCTCTCCAAAGCTTAATTGTTGCCTTGTTGAATAACCCCAGTCAAATGTCGTTAGCTGTGTTGGTCTTCGGTAATGTGAGTTTGCAGTTCCATCAAGAGTAAATTCATCGTCTGTATTTTCTTGATACGCTATACACAAAATCAATGGCTCTCCAATAGTTGGTTGAAAGTCTTTGGTTAACATTGCACCTTGCCCAATATATGTTTGATTTCCAGCTTCATCGCTTAAGCGTTCGTACATCATTTTTTCAAAGGGTACTTCAACCTTATATACTCCGCCATCCCATTCATCATCTCCGTAATTTTCTTCTGCAAATGGTATGCCTTGTATCTCATCTGAAAACTGCACAAGAAAACTCTTTTTACTTTTAAATTTAAAGTCCATTTCTTTATACTGAAACAACCTCTCAACACTTGAAGTAGACATATCCACATATTTTGTAATATCGTAATCAGCTCCAGCATTCATATAAGCTCGTGCTTCAAACACATTTATTTGGTCATCAGATTTAAACACTAATAAATTAAACATCTTAAACAAACCGCTTAAAAAGTCTATTACTTTAATGTTTGGAATCTGTTTGCCTATGTAAAACTTATTTTCAGTAGATTGATTTGTTGGTGTGTATACCCCAACTTCAACATCTGAATAACTCCCAGAGAAAGAGCTTCTGCGTTGCAGTCTAACTGTTAAAGTTTGACTCATCGCAATAGTGCTATCAGATTCAACTTCAATCATCAAATCTAAAAACCCACCATTACTAACAGACAAAGGTATTGTTGTAAAGGTTAAACTGTCACCTCCGCTTGGATAATCGTGAGCGTAATATTCCTCTTCTGTTGATGCGTTTCTTATTCTAACTGTATAAGGTATTGTTGAGCTACCTACGTTGATATCAACCTCAACCCTATATTGTGCAAACCACCATTCCGCAACTCCAATCGCTGAAAGTGTTGCTGGTCTTAATTCTGTTCCAGATGTAAACGAATAATCTGGTACACTTAAATCATACCATCGATTTCTTAATATCCGAGTACCACCGCCTTCAACTGCATTCGAAACATACCCCTCGTTTCTATGCAGCCACATATAAAACTGATTAAACTTTGTTTCATTGAAATAACCGAAAAAATTAATTCTTGGGAATTTTCTTTCTATTGCCTCAATAATAGCTCTTAATCTTATAGCTGGTTTCAAATCAGTCCATAATAAACCAGTATCTGTGATAGCATCTTTGTAGCCATTTGTAGTAGAATATCGCATATTCTTACTGTGATGGATGTTTGGCACAAGTATATCGGTACTTCCATATATGCTATTTATAGAGCTGTCGGATAAAGCAGAGAAATTTGTTATATTTTGTTGAGAATACTCAAAGTCTAAATCAGTTCCATAGTCTAAACCGCCTAAAGTTGTTTCTCCTAAAATTTCCTTTAGCTCAACAGTATCCCCAAAGAATACCACTTTGTATGCGTGTGCTTTATTATCCTTTAATGATACGCTTTTAAATTGTATCTTACCTTTTTTGTAGTCTATTCCGTTCAGCTTTATAATTGCATCGTGTCTAAACCTTGCATCAAAACTGTTTAGAATATCTTGGTTTTCGTAATGCCTAAATAGTTTGTTATTAGTTTTAGAAGCTGGTAGATTAAACTGCTGACTGAAAGGAGTAAATACTTTTCCTATGTCTTTGACATTTAATAGCGTTTCAGTTATGCTTATGCTCTCATCCTCAAACAAGTCAGCTCTAAAGTATGGACTTGTGATTCTATACTTATAAGTTAAAGTTGCATTTGGGAATATACTAGCAGATAAAACAACATTCGTGTCGTTTGTTATAGAAACAACATAAGAGCTTTCTTGAGTAGTTAGGTTTTCAACTAAATCCCCAAGGCTTACAGTTGTTAAGAAAGTAGCTTGGCTATCTGTTAAAAGATTAACTGTTGCAGTTCCTTGAGCCCTACCCTCTATTCTATTGTAGCCTTTTATATATAGTTCTATTATCTGCATCTATCGTATGTTGTTAATAGTGTCAAAAGCAAATTCTACTTCTATTGTGTAGTTTATTAGTTTGTCGTTTAAGTGTGTTTTGTAATTTAAACTGCTACTGCTTACGTTTATTGGCAATGTCTGTGAGTTTATCTCAATCCAACAATCTTCGCTTAACTGCATCTGCTTAAACACCTCATTATACTCCTCTGGATAAAAGCCAGTGTTTAGCGTTAGCTTCTCACTTCC
>Ga0070746_10002418_pt1 | contig 11136 bp, 22 predicted proteins | sample VirMetDEL_Mar_21_FD_77016 | JGI IMG/M metagenome (GOLD analysis project Ga0070746, IMG submission 77016) | Aqueous microbial communities from the Delaware River and Bay under freshwater to marine salinity gradient to study organic matter... | ecosystem: Environmental > Aquatic > Marine >... | reverse complement strand
GTATAAGTTGGCTGGTTGGGAGTTGTGAGAAACTCGTAATAGGTATGTTGCCTTTCTAGCTTTACTTCTGCAGGAAATGTGTACTGATAGTACTGATTGATAAAATTATCAAGTGCGGAAGTAGAAAGCTCATTTTCCGAGAATCGCCCGGTAACTTGCCTAACCTTTTGTCGAATCTGCGATAAATCCCAAACAGCCATAATTTTATTCTCCGAATGTTTCTCTCATCTGAAAGCGAGAGTTGTAGCCGGTTTTTTGCTTAGCCATTCGGCCATGTCCATCTGGGCGATAATCCCAAATTGGTCTTCCTCTGGTTTCAACATGCCTAGCTACATGACGTGGCAACGTGTATTTGCCTCCATGTTCAAACGTAAACGTTTTTTGATAGCGCGTGTCGCCATAAGGAAACGTGATTTTCATTCCCGGCTCTTCCAAATTGTGGAATTCGAAGGTAGCCATCTGTTTTAGATGTTCTTCTTCTCTTTCATTTCTGGGCTGAGGACCTACGATTGGTAGGGCTTCAAGCTCTGCCTGGGATGGCATTCTGTCTTTCAATTGGCTCATTGCTTTTCCTTTATTTAAAGGGGGCCGACCGGGTAGTCCCAATCCGACCAAAAAGGCTTAAGCCCCCTATGGTTTAAACTACCGGTTCCGTGCTCTTCACAATAGCAACCATAGATGCAGAAGCAGCTCCAACAGGAGTTGTGCCAACTGTCATTCCACGAATTGCAAAGTTTTGTGTTGCGATCGGATCACCATTAGTATCTGAAACGCGTGTTACCACACCTCCAGAAACATAGACGCTGTATCCTGTTACAGAAGTATCTTCAACGAGTGTAATCGTTGTAGAAGTCACCGAAGCGACAGTGAATGTGCCGTTCAAGCTGTTAGTGCCTGAAAGGTCATCAGCTACTTCTGAAACACGAATAGTGTCTCCAGCTGCAAATCCAAAAGTTGATGTGTCGTTGACAGTGATCACTCCAGGGTTTGCATTAGTGAAACCAGAAATGGTTGCTCCATAAGTCGCATCTTGCGAAAGAGGAGTGAAACCATTAGAACCGCTGATAGTTCCTGCATCTACATCAAGAGATGAGGCATCAGCCATTCCACTTACCCATTGCCAGGACCCACCATTGGTGATGTCGATGGTTGTAATCTCGGCGACGGTAAAACCGACGTCTAGATTTCTAGCTACAGCAGGATTTGGGTTTGTCCAGCTAAATGTCTTTATCTGTGCCATTTTCCTCCTCCTTAGCTATGGGTTGCTTCTAGGTTCAACATAAACGCATCGTTCAAGATACGAGCGACGAATGGGTGTTGCCAGCCCACAGATCCACGTTGGTGGAGAGGGTCAGCTGATCCAGCAGAACCAAGAGGCTCTACATAGAATTCACCGGTTTCGCTGCGCAAATGCACAACGGCGTACGCTTCTTTACCTACAATGAAGTTGTTGTAGACAGCAGGTGAAGCAGAAGAAACACTTCCGACTGACGTATAAAGCCAGCGAACGTTTCCTGTTGCGCCCCATTCAGCATCTAGAACATCTTTTCCATCGCCAGGGTACTGGGATGAATGTAGGAAGTTAGAAACAGCTTCAAGGTCATCTAGAAGGTCAGTATCTAGGTAGCCCCAGAAAGCAGGTCTAACTGGTGCAGTCGCAAATTGGTCGCGACCGATCATGACTTCAGAAATCATCTCGGCGTCGTTTCCAAGAAGCGTCTTAACTGCTGTATCAATATCAGCCTTAGTAAGCTCTGTAGGAGTGTTACCGTTAACACCGTTAGAGCACTGAAGAACTGAACTTGTAGAAGCAAGAACATCTCTTGTTACTTCATCGATTGTCTGAGCCATGTTCTGAGCAAGCAGTCTAGAAGCCTCGTTAAGAACGCGGTCTTCAACTGTTAGCTCTACTTGGTTCGTGATTGTCACGAAGTTTCCGTAGAAGTCGACTTGCGCTTTAATATCCGTTGCCGACAATGGAGCCCCTGGAGGCGTAATTCCATCGACGAGAGGGATAGGTACAGTTGCAAGACGAGCGTATCTACGAAATACGATTCTATCTCCCATTTTCTCTGGCAGGATTCTCTTCTGAGCAAACTTCGTATGGATGAGCTGCGGATAGGCAGTCATTAGCAGAAGTCTGTCATAGTAATCCCGAACAGCTGGAGGTAGAACGGCGGTTGTTGTAATAGCCATCTTATTTCCTCTTTATCGTTATGCGTAGCCCAAGTTCTTATTCATCTCTCTTCGAAAATCGTCGTCACTCATTTCGCGATATCTTTTGGCGGTATTGATCGGAGATGTCGTTCCCATGCTCGATAGGCTTCCAGCCATTTGGCTATTTTGGACAACCTTCGCCGCGTCTGCGTTCTTTTGGGATCTTTTATGCGCGGATCGATATCCTTCCGAGTTTTTCGCCAGGTAATACGCTAATTCGTAATCCTGAGTTTCTTGTAGTTTTGTTTTAAAACTTGGATTTTGTTTAATTACTTCGGGTAAATACTTACTAATTACTTCAGAATAATCAGGGTGCCTTTGCGCCATCTGCATTTCCGTCAAACTGGCTTGATATTGTTTCTCTCTCTCTCGAAAGAGTTTTTTGATATCACCCATTGTCGGAATGTCATCATCAGGAAGCCCATCCAAAGGATCTTGTCTTTTGGGTTGAGATTGCTGTTGAGAGGACTGAAGCAGCGAAATGTGCTCCTTCATCATCTGAAGTTCTTCTGCCAGCTGTTGCCGTTGTGCTCTTTCAGATTGCAAAGCACTAAGGGGAACCTGTTCATTAGGTTGCTCAGTTACTTGCTCTGTCGATACATCCTGACCGGAATCAGCTGTTGGAGCGGCGGCCTCCTGCATTTCATCGCCCGAATAGTTTGCTTCTTCACTCATGTGCGTAGCTCCTTAAATTCGCCCGTTGTCTCGACTAGGGTTTCCCCTGTGGAACAGTCATTGAGACGGTCGGCGGCACTATTTAGTTATGTAAGCTCCCGGAATACTGGTTGTTTCTACGACAACCTCGTCTGTGGGCTTACCCCCTAGGCTAGCTAGGGCATCAAAGTCAAAAGGCCTCTGTGGCATATTGACGTCCCACTGGATCTGTCCAGTGGCATTATTCACCTCTCCAACAATCTGCCCTACTTGCGCAGGGGGTTTTGTTGAATAAGGCTTAATGTGTTTCATCAAGGTGGGAAGGCCATCTACGCTAACCTTGGCTGGCTTGGCAAACACAACAATCCAATATGGATCGGTGCGATGCTTATTCGCCGAAAGGATCTCTTGGATCTTTTGATTGTCAGCTTCTATGATTGCGTCACGGGTTTCCCCAGTCTCTTGTGCCATATCAGTTTCCTAATATTTATAATCCCAAGCTTCAGAGGAATATCCTCTAGACTCCTGGGGGATCTCTTTGATCCGGTTCATGTCAAAATCTTCGCTCATAGTATTGACGCCAAAAGTGTGCTTAGACGCAGTGTCAATCCTTTTAGAACTGTCTTTGCGGCTATTCTCATAGCGCTTCATACCTTCGCTTTCGCGACGTCTGTGTTTAGCAGACATGTTATAGCGATGACCTGCCATAGCTTCTTTGCTGTCATAACCCTTCATTGGTTACCTCCGCAGGCTGTTGGTTAATAATCTCTTCAGAAAACTGCTCCTGAAGAGGATTCATTGGAGCTTGAGCACCATGCTCTCCTTCCGCTGAAATTTGTACGTCGTCCGCCTTAACGTTTTGCTCTTGAGAACGATTCATTTCTTCCATCAGTCGTACAATGGATAAATATTTTACTAACTGTTCTGTGTCCATAGACTGCAGTTCTTTCATAGCCTTTACGCGACTAAGAGCTGAATCTGCCCGATCTTGAACTGCTTTGGAGGCTCTTTCATCTTCAAGACCCATGTTTGCAACAGCTCGTGTGAAACGCTCTTTGGAAAGAGAAATGTCTGAAATAGCTTTGGCTTGTCGCATTTGTCTGTCAGATTCGACCAATTCGTTCTGCAACTGAGCCTGTTGTTGAGCTGCTTGAGCTTGTTGCTGCTCGAGTTTCTTGAGTTCTTCCAAGAAAGTAGACTTCCCTTGAATTGGAGCCGCTTGTGCGAGCATTTCTCCAGTGACGGGCGCTCCAAGTTGTTTTAGATCAACAAGCTGTCTAAAGTACATCTGCTGTTGCGTGTCGGTAAGAATTCCTTCCTTAACGACCACATCGTATTTCGTGAAGTCTTTGCTATAGAACTGCTGAGAAGGTTTTTGATTTATTATCCTTTCAACTTTTTGAGGCGACCATGTCTGAATTAATTTTAATGCCTTACGAGAGAGAGATTTTTGGCTTAAACGTAAGTTGTCGAAAACATCCTGAAGATTTACGAGTGCTGCACCTTGACGCAGCATCATCATTATTCCACTCTCACCCGCATTTTCTGTTACCCCAAACGACGCATCATTTACACCGACAATTTCCATCATATCTTTATCAAATAGCTCTTGAAGCTGGAACATTGAAGGAGGAATTTGTGCAGGAGGTATTTTTTCTACTGCGCCGGGCTTTGCGTCTTGATTTCGCCAAACAACTTTTCCTTGAGATGACTGAAATAAAGAGCGGGGATTAATGACAGAATTTTCATCAGCAATCCAGCCCGAGTTTATCTGAGAATCCAAGATGTCGACCATTTGGGAACGACGTCGATTGGCTTCTTTTTGGGGATCTATCATACAACGTATTAAAGACTGGACTTTCAAGCCCCATTGATCCGATTCTGGTTCAAAAATCCCCACAAAAGGGACGAAAGGATACTCATCAAGACCGTAAGGGTTCTCATCGGTCAGCATTAATTCGTCGTTGACGATAACGTGGCGCTCAATGTACCGCTTTGGCTTTTTTACTACTTTGAGCTGGGGATAAGCTCTTAAAAACTCGCGCATACGGTCGTCGTCGACATCAAATTCGGTAAATTCTCCCGTTTCCATGTCCACGAGCATCGGTACATTTCGCCACTTTTGGAGGTAAAATTCGTTATAAGCTAGTAAATCCTGGCCATTAGGCTGTCTTTGGTAGGGAAGCCAGGTAAATTTGTCGTCTCTTGCCCAACCCATTTTATGAAGGGCTCTAAGATCTTTTTCGCGACCTGGAAGAAGCGATTCGCACTGGTCTAAACCAAGGTATTTCCGTCGCTGAATATAAGAACAATCGCTAAAATCAAGCTTAGTGAAGTAAGGGTCGGTAATAAATCCATTGAAAGGCTCCCTCTGAAATCTGATGTCCCCATTGACTGGATCATCACGGTAATCCATCCAAATTGAGGCAAGATTCCAACCTGTTTTCATTGCTCCGCCAAAGCAATCAGAAATTGTCTGATATCCTTCGGAGGCATTCATTGTGTAGAGGAGCAGTTGGGACAGTTGGTCGGCAGTGAGCTGGTCCGAATTCTCGACTGGCGCTACCACAGAGGAAAGACGGTGCTTTCTCTGGTAACCGGTAATCATTTGGATGTTGCGTCTAATTCGATTGAAGACAAAGGTGCTACGACCTTCCTGAAAGAGGTCTCTTTTCTCCTGTTCGTCCCATTGATCTCCAAGATAAAATCTTAGGTCTCTTTCAGCGAGAGGATAAAAAATATTCCAGGCGTAGTATGCTTCCTGGTAATATTCATCAAATTGATGAACGATTGATCGATCTGACATATTGCGTACTTTTTATGGCCTAATGTGGAACGGGCCTTTTAAATAAAATCTAACTCTCTACTTTTTTTCCAACTTTTTACTTTATCACCCTTTCGTAATCTTAACCCCATCCAGCCATTTCCTGTCCACCATCCAGTAATAGTTTTGGTGTTAGTTTTTAGCTCAACAAGATCAAAAGGTAGTGGGCGATCCATTTTAGGGTCTTGCCACTCGAGAATTCCTCCAGGCAAATCAGTATATTTTAGGTTGACCATGTCAACTTGGCGTACTCTCATAAGACTCCTGCACTAATGTGGAACGTGCTATACGCCGTGAACGGCGTTTATTACCCTTTCTAAATGCTTGATATCATCATCTGTAAACTTACCCAAAAACTTTCTACATTCGTCTGTAGTTTCATTTGCTTTGGTTACCAAATCCATGTACCACTTTTCATAGTGCTCCATGTTTTTAGCTATTTGTTCAAACTTGTTTTCAATAACCTGAAGTTTTTTTTCTATTTCTTCTAGTTTTTCTTCTATGCAAGTCATTATTTCTTATTCATTTTTTTTAATGTTTGTGCTAATCTAGCGCGCTGACCTAGTTTGCCGCCTTTTTTAGCCGCAGCTGCAAGCTTTTTAGCCGGGATATCTTTTCCTTTTTTTACTCCAAGCTCTTTTCTTAAAGCTCCGGGCTTTTTTATTGCGCCTTGTATCCAATCTTTAGCCATTTTTCTTCCTCTCAGATTTTTTCCACTTTTCGCCAGCTTTATAGCCTTTGCGTTTAGCTTCTGAGATTCCGATAGCAACAGCTTGCTTAAGGTTTTTTACCTTGGGACCCTTCTTGGAACCGCTTTTTAACTTACCTTCTTCGAATTCTCGTATGACTTTGTGGATTTTTTCGTTTGCTTTTTTTGAATATTTGCGATCTTTTTCCGGTTTTCGATGTTTTTTTACCGGCTTATAAGGACCGATATCCTCATATTTAATTTTTAGGCCTTTTTTTAATGCCATTTATGAGCATTCCCATTTTTTAAGCGCTAATGCTTTGCGTGTGGGGCGCCCTTTTTCGTCTTTTAAGGGCCCTTTTACACCGCTCATTCGAGCACAAAAGCTTTTTCTTCTAGCCGCTTTTTTCGGCGATTTTTTAGCTTCTTTTTTCGTGACAGGTTTTTTTAAATTCTGTCCCTTTTTTTTAAAATACCTGCGTCCTTCTTCGTTTAAGCCGCCTTCAGGGTTTTGATATTTTTTGAGGACCACTTAACGTCCTCGCATCGTTTTTTTCATCCCACGAGACTCATCTCTGCGTGACTTATAGCTTTGTTTTTTTTTGCTTTCTTTTCCTCTTCTCATGCCAAGGCTTTCATCAAGACGCGAAGATTTACTTTGCTTTTTCATTTCTTCTCCTAAAATGGTGGATCATTTTGGTTTTGGTTTTGGTTTTGTTGGTAATTTCCCTGCCGTTGGCCTTGGTGGCTTTGTTGACGAGGGGGATTGGATGGCCTTTCAAAGCCATTCATTTGCTCAAGTTGATCAGCAATTCTTTTAAGATTGTAAGAAATCCAGTTAGCTGACTCTTCAATCGGGGGTACTTGTTTTTTCTCGTACATGGGGCTCTTCCTTTTTTTCTTTCCATTTATTTTTCTCCGAAATGCCGTGGCATAGATACAGGAATTGATCAGCTCCTAAACCGGCGTTTCTACACATGGTGGCAAAAAGCTGTCCGCTAACAGCTAAAGCCACATCCATATCGACATCTTCATCGTCAAACTTGTTTAAAATTAAATGACAGAGGCGCATCACCTCTTCTTGCTTATCTTTGGTTGTCATGAATACCTCTTGGCGTATGCTTTTTCGTACGCATCTGCGTCTTCTTCTGACATTGATTTGTTTCTTTTTTTGTTCTGCATAACGGCCATATACCTGAAGGCATCCATGCAGTGAGAAGACCAATCATGGGTTGGCTTGGAGCTATAAACACCGAGCCTCTCGTTGTAATCTTTGTGGTAGTTCTCTGCGCATTTTAGAAAAAATTTACACCTGTTTTCATCAATCCAAAGCCGGGGAAAGATTCCACGAGCCAACTCAATTCCTTCTGCGATTGAGATGTTAGGGACAATCTTAAATGGTATTCCTAGTTCTCGCGCCATTTGCAGTCTCGTCTGAGCGCCTGTGCCCAACTCTCTTACCTGGATATCGTGAGGAGCATGATGATCCCCGTACACCCAATCGCCTTGATTGGCTTTGTCTTGGAGGATTTTCGCGTAATGTGATAACCCTTCCCCTTGATTACGATAAATATCGATTAAATGAATTTCTTGTCCAATATTTTGCGTAAATAAAATTACAGTTTCGTCATTAACACCCAGATCCCAATAAGTATCCACACTAGCATTTGGATCAACCGGTACGTTTCCAATTCGTTTATCTATTTCCGCCTTGTTTAGAAGTTTTGCATAATAGGCTCCCTCGACTCCGAGGTCGAATGAACAGTAATATTCCTGCTGGATAAGGTGCTCGGACATCCCTTCTTCCCGTTCTGCATCCATATCCGCTTCCGAAAGCACTTGAGTATCCGTAATTGCGAGTTTCGAACAGAACCAGTCAGGGTTATTTTTTGCCATAAGGTAGAGGTCATGGGCGTGATTCTTCCCGCGAGGGGTGAAGTTGAAGATGGCCCAGCCTCCGTTTTCCCGAAGGATAGGGCGTGTGAATTCCCAAGTCTTTGGGTCTTGCAAAGAGTACTCTGAAAAGACGCACCCCACAGGGTTGATACCCACGTTAATGATTTGATCTGACCCCACAACCTGTATAACGCTTCCATTTTTCAACCTTATTTTCATTTCGTTGCTGTTGATATTGCCTTCGATGATTTCCTTAGGAATGTAATGCAAAAAGCGCTTTCCATTCTTATCCGATCCATCCCAAAGTATCCTCCTCCCCAACGTGGATGTTGGGAAGAAGTATACGTAAGTCCCTACTCTATGCCAGTAAGCCTGTTTGATGAGCCAGTTGAAGCATGCAATTTCCTTTCCGGCTCTTCGGTGCCACACCAACACTGCACGCTTACAGCCATTATCCATTGCCTGGAGAAACGGCACTTGATAAGGCCGTGGCTTAAAGTCAGGGACCAAAATTTCATTTTTCAATTAACGTCTCCCATGGTAAACCCAAAGCGTCTTGAAAACGGCGAGCCATTAGTTCCCCAATTTTTTTGTGATTTCTCTCATAAATTGAAATGGCTGTTGGAGAGACGTTCATTAGAGTGGCTAAATCTCCACGAGTTAAACCTTTTAACCATCGAGCCCTGCGAATGCGACAACTGCTGCGCTCACATTTACAGCCTATCAAGTTCTGGTTACACTCGGGGCATTTAGCCGGAACAGTTTTTTTGCTCATAAAAACTTTAATAATGTATAACCAGAGTTCTGTCAACCCGGAGACAAAATGACCACTATTAGAGACGAAATTGAACACCATCTTTCCAAAATATATGAGGCATTAGCAGCTATTCATCATATGGTTGCATCTGATCCAGAAGCTGTTAAAGCTTTTGCAAACCTTCAGCCCACTGAACAAGAAATCATCATTCGTTATCCCGTTTTATCGAAACCAATTAGGGATTTGCCGTTCAGCGTTCGCCTAACTAATTTGCTTCATTATATTGGTGTGGTAAAATTGATTGATTTGAGATCAATCCAGCAACATGAACTTTTAAGAACGAAAAATTTTGGAAAGAAATCTTTTACCGAGCTTCAGAATTTTTTGAAATTCCATAACGTATTGCATTTCTTTCCTCAGTTTTGTAGCTGAATAAAAGATTGCATAAATGATTCGACTCAGCTAACCTCAGATCAATATGAAACAAGAAACGAGATATGTACAGCTCACGAAATGGGCAGACTTTACCGATTACCCTAGCTACGGAACAATGCGTTTCCTGGTGAATAAAAGAAAAGAAAACGGTGCGGAAGAGTTTTTAAGAAAGATTAATGGGCGCTTCTATATTAACGTAGATAAGTTCTATGACTGGATGGAAAAACAAAAAGAAAGCTAATGGACTGGACAATCTTTTTACAAGTAACACTTCCGATGGCTGCTGGGTTTGGTTGAATGATCGTTCGAATGCACAAGCGATTCGATAAAGTAGATGAAAGACTAAACACTCTAGATTCTAGACTTTCCCGTCTTGAAGGGAAGTTTGAAGAAAGGGGCTATTGGGAATCTCGACATTATCACGAACCCAAGGAGAACTGATGAAAAAAATGCTTTTAGCCTTACTTGCTCCTATCGCAGCGATGGCTTCTCATTCTATTGATTTCGGAGCTTTTTATTCATGTCACAAAGAGTCGGGCTACCACTACGACTTAGCCGGCATCGCAATGAATTATGAGATTGGCAACTCTAAAGGGCTGAAGGCAATTGGAAGATTGCATTTTTCAAACAACTCTGACCTCTTGTTTATTCAATCGAAAAATGAACTTGTGTTTTACATCCCACTGAGCACCTTTAATTTGACCCCATTTACGGGTGGCCACGCGCTACACCATAATGTGTTCAAACATCTTCCAGTTGTCGGAACCCTAACGCGTATTCACATGCCGTTGGGTATTGGAATAAATACACAAATAGATGAGTTTTTTTTAGAAGCCCGGGCGGCCTATTTGCACCCCTTAGCGCATAACCTAGTGCAAGATGAAGGCGTGGAGTTCTTTGGCAAGAAGTTCAGGCTCCAAAGAGAGTTTATGGTTGAAGCCACTGGAGGGTACCAAGTGGGCGAAAAACTTTTAGCTAATCTTACTTTTAATTGGTGTCAGAGCACAAACCTTAAAGGTTTCACCTGGACAATTGAACCCTATATTACCATGAAATTCTAATGAAAACTACTTCTAAGTGGACAGATATTAAAAAGAAAAAGCCGGCTAATTCTGAGTTTTGTTATTTTACTGATGGTAAATCAGTAACTATTGGAATTTGGTATAGCTGCTTAATGATTCTCAAAGGAAGAGAAATAACTCCTACCAAATGGGCTCCCATGGACGGGCATGAACCAAAGGTCAAATGAAGAAACTGTTTTTAGCACTTTTGCTTCCCATCTGCTTAATGGCAGAAGTCGGGTACAAAAGCGACAACTCCATGGCTATTCTTGAAAGAGAAATGAAAGAGCTGAATAGCAAAACTCACGGGACCAACGTGAGCCTGGAAAAGATAAATAAAAGCCTGACGCGCCTAAACCGGACAATGGATAGAATCTTCAAAGCGATGCAGCCCATGGCGTATGATAATAATGGAAATTTGATTGAGGATTATGAAGAAGAATTCGGTTTGGACGATTGATCCAACAGACGAAGAAAGAGAAAAAATAGCTCTTCTTTGGATGAAAATAGGAAAGCTTGTGGATGGGGAAGATTTGCGAGTTGCTCTTTTAGCTGTGGGACAGATTAACCAAGAGCTGACGGATGTTTGGATGAAGCAGAATTT
>Ga0070746_10002417_pt1 | contig 11141 bp, 9 predicted proteins | sample VirMetDEL_Mar_21_FD_77016 | JGI IMG/M metagenome (GOLD analysis project Ga0070746, IMG submission 77016) | Aqueous microbial communities from the Delaware River and Bay under freshwater to marine salinity gradient to study organic matter... | ecosystem: Environmental > Aquatic > Marine > Coastal... | reverse complement strand
TGTAAGTGCTACAACGGCAGGAGGTTATACAACAACTATTCCAACTGGAGAAAGTAGCTTAATTCAAAATATTGGAAAAGTTGTAAGAAGCAATAGTAATAATGGTGTTATTAAGGTGGGAGGCGCAGGAAGAACTAATGCTGCTCCTAATTTGAATGATGGTAATATTTTTATTGGTAATACTAGCAATCAAGTAACTACTGCGTCTTTGAATACAAAAATTGAAGAGTATTTAGACACAGGAACCTCTACACCAACTTTTTCTACTTTAGAAGCTGGAAATATTACAACAACCGGATATATCGCTGGGCCTTCCACATTCACTATTGATCCCGCTGCCGTCGGTGATAATACTGGAACTCTAGTAATTGCAGGCAATTTGCAGGTAGACGGCACTACAACTACAATCAATTCTACTACAATGACGGTAGATGATTTAAATATTACTCTTGCAAGTGGCGCAGCAAATGCAGCCGCTGCAAATGGTGCTGGTATTACGGTTGATGGTGCAAGTGCTACATTGACTTATAACGGTACAAATGACGATTGGAATTTTAATAAAGATATAAACGTAACAGGTACAGCCACAATGGATAGTTTGACTGTTGATGGGCCTGTAGCTATAAACTCTAACAGCTTTGTCCAAACAACAGCAACACCAGCTTATAATTTAATTGAGTCTGACGTAACCGACGAAAATACGCAGCTTATACAAGCGTCTGGAACTTTTAGAATTAGAACGGTAGATGACGCAGGTTCTAGTGCCGTTGAACGTATGCGTATTGACCACGGAACAGGCGACATCTCGTTCTATGAAGATACAGGAACTACAGCTAAACTATTTTGGGATGCAAGTACTGAAAGGTTTGGAATTGGAACTACGGCTCCAGCCGATGAATTAGAAATAGAAGGTACTGACCCAGCAATTCGTTGGGATGACACATCTGCAGGAGGTTATGCGCGATTAGAAGCTACTAATGGCTCAATGGTTTATGAATCAGACCAGGGGAATTCTGTAGCAAATAGTACACATATATTTAAAATTGATGGCACAGAGCGTATGCGCGTCAATACAACGGGTGTCGGTATTGGCACTACGAGTCCTGACCAGCTTCTTGATGTAGGTGATCATACAGCCGTAGGCAATAGAAGCATAAGGATTAGTCAACGGACGGGGACTGCCGCACAAACTTATGGTGGCATTGAATTTTTTTACAATAACACCGCAGGTACAACAGGCGTTAATGCCGCTATCAAATATGCGTCAGGGCCGCTAAGAAACGATGGTGAACTAACTTTTCATACAGGCGCAAGCGCGTCAATAAGCGAACGTCTTAGGATTGATCATAACGGTAATGTAGGTATCGGTACTTCGAGTCCTGTAACACGGCTTGAGGTTGAAGGTTCTAACAGTGAATTGATCAGAATTTCTTCATCTTCTGGTAATTCGGGGTCTGTCGTAGGAACAGGATCGCTAGGCTTAGACTATTTTAGCGGAACCACTAATCCTGCTGTTTTGCTTTCTGCTCACGAAGATTCTTCTGCAACGTACCTTAGTGAGTTTTCTATTTCTTTACGCGCATCAAATGCAGATGTAGCACCAACAGAGCGGATGCGTATTGATAGCTCTGGTAATATTGGTATCGCTGGTGCCGCTCAGAGTTTTGGTGCGGGTGTTGCCACACTGCAATTAAAAGGTCTTAGCTCTAGTCAAGCAACAAGAGCAGGCGCTTTGAGATTCATTTCAAACAACGGCACCTCTTGCGACACCGCCATTTATAGCGATAACGGCTTTATGTCGTTCTATACTGGCACGTCTACTAGCCAAAATTTAAATCTGCAAATCGACGCTTACGGCGGATTAAACATTAAGTCTGTCGCTGGAACGCAGGCCGCTACGTTTGGAGGGTCTAACCTAGTCAACGGTATTACAGCCTTACCAAGCTCCGCAGGCGTGCCTTTTGTTGTTGGCAGAGATACTGGCAGCACAAAATCTGCAACTTTTGCCGGGCATGTAAATATTAATACAGGATATGGTCTTTCATTTGATGATGGAAGTAATTATTTAGACGATTACGAGGAAGGGACTTGGACGCCTGTATTAAGTGGTTCAGTTAGTCATTCATCAAGCAACCAGCGCTATGTAAAAATTGGAAATTTAGTTTACGTAACAGCTTATGTTTATAGTATTGCCGATTATACTTCAGCTGTGAATTTAACAATTTCAGGACTTCCTTATGCAACAAATGCTTCAAGAGGTGTTGGGTCGGTTATGTTTAGAGACATTAATAATTCAACAATAGCTCAAATGAATTCATATGTAGCTACAAACTCATCAACTATATTCTTTTATTTTAGTCAAAATAATGGAGGAGGTTGGGATACGCTAGAATATGCCGACGGTGATGCTGGGTTAATGGATATGATATTTAATCTTACTTATATGGTAAATTAATTACCTCAATCGGAGATTGGGGCGGACCAAAGGAGAAAAGCAATGGCTTTAACAGAAAGAGCAGAAGAAGATAAAATTGAAATCGTAGGAGCTTTTAAGCAGGTACAAGTTCGTACAGCTACGATCATTGAAAGAGATGGAGAAGAAATCTCACGAAGTTTTCATCGACATGTAGTTGCCCCGGGAGACGATACTTCGGGGGAAAGTGCAGAAGTGCAGGCAATTTGTGCAGCAGTACACACAGCAGAAATTATCGCAGCTTATCAAACAGCACAAACAGAGGCAGAGGCGCCTTAATCAGGGACTAGAGAATGTCAAAATCTAAAGGAAGAAAACTAGCAGAATGGCTTCGCGGGCTAGAAACAGATGTGTCTGGAAATGTAAAAGCGGGTAAAAGCACTTTTCAAGATTCTTCTGTCGAGACGACAGCAATTAAAGACTTGGCAGTAACTTTTGGAAAATTGCACAGTGATACAGTAGTTACTTCATCAGAAACAGTCGGAAGTAATGACACTGATAGTGCTCTCCCTACTTCGGCTGCTGTAATTGATTATGTAGCAACTCAGACCTTGAGTGGCCCAACTGGCCCTACGGGCCCTACCGGCCCTGCCGGAGCAGATGGTGCAAAAGGCGCTAATGGAGCTGCGGGCGCAGATGGACCTACTGGACCTACTGGACTTACCGGACCTACGGGGCCTGCTGGAAGTAATGGTGCTACCGGACCTACCGGACCTACCGGACCTACCGGACCTACAGGAGCACAGGGACCTACAGGGCCTCAAGGCGTAGCAGGCTCTGGTGTAACTATGCAGGGCTCTGTCGCAGCTACAGGTAATCTTCCTTCAAGTGGAAATTCTCAAGGTGACGCATATATTGTACAAGCAGATGATAGTTTACATCTTTGGGACGGGTCACAGTGGGTAAGTGGGGGCTCTATTCAAGGGCCTACAGGACCAACTGGCTCTACAGGCGCGCAAGGACCTACTGGACCTACGGGGCCTGCTGGAAGTAATGGTGCTGCGGGACCTACCGGACCTACTGGACCTACTGGAGCCGCTTCAACTGTTGCGGGACCTACTGGACCTACCGGACCTACCGGACCTAGTGGGAGTAATGGGTCTCCAGGACCTACTGGACCCGCAGGCCCTACGGGTGCTACGGGTGCTACAGGTGCTACAGGTCCTGCAGGCTCCCCCGATACTGCCGCTCAAGTTTTAACAAAGATAAAAACCGTAGACGGCTCTGGTTCTGGTTTAGATGCAGACACAGTTGATGGACTGCAGGCTGCTAGCTTTCTAAGAAGTGATGCAAGTGATGTTACGAGTGGAAACCTTCAGGTTACGGGTGCTACGTATGGGGGTATTTCGATTGGAGAGGCGAACACTAACTATGATGGATGGAATAGGCAATTAAATATTCATGGTAGCGGCCACGCAAGAGTTAATGTAAAGACAGCAAATGTACAAATGGGCATATACGCACATGATAGTTGGCAGGGCGGTGCCATGGGGCACGTCGGTACATATACCAATCATCAATTATCATTTATTTGTAATACTAATCAAAGAGCTGTGCTTACTACTGGAGGGTCTCTGTCTACTACTGTTCAAGGAACTCTTTGGGGTGCTACAAACGATGGATCTGGTTCTGGACTTGATGCTGATACAGTAGACGGTTTACAAGCTAGTAACCTTGCAAGAAGTGATGCATCGTGGTCATCAGGATCAGGATGGAAACAAACATTTTTTAGTGGAGCGGGCGGGGCAACATTTGGTTCTAATCACTACTCAATGGGTATTGATTATGCAAACGGCGCATGGAGTAGTCCTAATTATAGTGATTTAATTATTGGGTACCACACTGGTATACGGCTTGGTGCTGCTTATTCAGGAATACGATTCTATAACAATTCACCGACCACTGACGCAAATAATGATGGAAATGGCGACTCAGGTGAAGCATTACTTATGACTATTGGAGGCGGCGGATCTAGTAGTAGTGGAGCCCACGTCTATATTAATAATAGTCTGTATATAAAGAATGGAACAGGTACTAACAATATTGCTTGGAACGCAGGCAACGACGGCTCAGGTTCTGGACTTGATGCTGATACTGTTGATGGAATACAAGGAGCCTCATTCTTAAGAAGCGATGCAGCAGATACTGCAACTGGTCTCATAACGCTGAACGCGGGCCACGGTATGTTGCGGCAAGATGATGTTTATGTATATCCAAATTCATTCTTAAAGGCTGCACATTGGAAATTTGCACAATCGGCACAACTTAACAGCCCCCCTGGTTCGGGAAGCTGGCGACACGTTCAGACAATACAGGGCTGGTCTCAGCACTCCTCATCTTATCCGAGCTGGCAAATGTCTTTTGGTAACGGCGCTATTGGTGTTCGTCAATCGACATCAAATACCGCATGGGCTGGATGGCAAACTCTTTGGACGTCTGGTAATGATGGTTCAGGCTCTGGTCTTGATGCTGATACTCTTGATGGTTTGCAATTAAATTCTTCTACAACCAACAATCAAGCGAACGTAGTTGTAAGAACACAAGAAAATGGATATTGTAACTTCGGTTGGATTAATACTGTTTCAGGCGACTCTGGAATTGCTAATGATGTATCAAGAATTTATTGTTCCTACGATGGCTATATAAGATATTTAGGAAAATCAGACTTTAAAGTGCTGATGGGTTTATCAAAGGATACTTACGATAGAAGGGATTACAGCAGTAATACATACTACCATACTGGTGTAAATTCTCACGGCGCTTATAATATGAATGACCTTTTTAATAGAGGTTCTGGTTTTATAGATACTTGGGGTAGTCCTACGGGTAGGCCCCCAAGTGGGACTCACTTTAATGGATTCCAAGCCTTACATTATTCGGCAAGTACTACATATCACCACGGAATGCAACTGGTTATGTCTGCCGGTAATCCTTCATACACCTACCTAAGAGGTTGGTGGGCAAATGGAGGGTCTGGCTATGCTTGGCAAAAAATATGGACTGATGGCAACGATGGCTCTGGCTCTGGACTTGATGCTGATACTGTCGATGGAATACAAGGTGCTTCACTTCTGCGCTCTGATGCTGCGGATACATTTACTGGAACCATTACAATGGGTACCCAGTTAGCCTTAGTTGCTAACAATTACGGCAGAGGATTATTTGGTCTTTATTCAGCAACTCGTTATCAACACGTATGGTCTATGGGAACAGCCTATAAGACAAACGATTCTGGTACTTCATACGGCAATATGTATGGTCTTACTTACACTCACACTAACATAGGTACTGGAACAAACCAATCAATCGCAGGTTTATCCCACCAGCTTCAACATAGAACCAACGGAGTGCTTACAGCCGCAATTGGTAGTGGCATATGGACGTCTGGAAACGTTACAGCTTACTCCGACATTGCCGTTAAAACTAATCTTGTAAAAATACCAAACGCCCTTGAAAAGGTTTGCTCTATTAATGGTTATACCTATGAGAGAACGGATTACGTAAAAGATTTAGAAGATTCTGAAGCTCCAGATGTATTAAGACAAGCTGGTGTAGTTGCTCAAGAAGTTGAAAAGATACTCCCAGAAGTAGTCAGTGGCAAAGATGGAAACAAAGCGGTTGCCTACGGGAACATGGTTGCACTTATGATTGAAGCAATCAAAGAACTTAAACAAGAGGTCGACGACCTAAAAACACAATTAAAGGAGAAATAATATGCCAATAACATGGGAAAAGCTGGAAAATTTTACTGGAACTCGGACTGCTAGTATGCCCGACCCTGATAATGAAGGACAAACAATTGATTCCGTTTCTAATTGTAATGATATTCAGGTAAGATTTACTGATGGTACAATAACTCATGAGCGTTATGTAAATGTTTGTTACGATGATGAGGGAAACTATGATGAAAGCGCTACAGATGCCCGTATCGAAGAAGTAGGCTTGGGTGTTTCTCATAAAATAGCAGTAGGAACAATTACCGCTCCTGCAGAAGACCCGGAATAATAACTAATGGCTTTACCTACTAGTGGTGCAATAACTGCGAACCAAATAAAAACAGAGTTCTCTTTGCCAACGGCTTCTTTTGCAACTTTTACACGCTCAAATACTGCTCCATCTTATGGGTCGGCACCGGCAGTAATATCGGCAGGAAATCCCGTTTCTCTTTCTAATTTTTATGGAAACAGTGGAAGAACTGCGTCTATAGGTGTGGGTATTTCAACTGCATCAGTCAATGCCCCCAATAGATACGGTTGGAGTCTTGCTAATTATTCTGGATTTTACCATGCAGAAGCGGGTGTTAATACTGCGGCATTCGGAAGCATTAGTAGATATAGTGGATTAATTGGAAATAGTCTAGTAGCTATCTGTACTCACGATGTTGGGGAGAATCATGGTGGAGGCAGTACTTACGATGAGCACGATGTGCATCTAGAGATTTTCTCAACTTCGAGTTCGAATAGTGGCTGGACTTATATGGATGTAAAATTTGCCGGAGACTTTCAATATCAATCGCCAGGATACGTTGCTCATACTTTTACAAGGTCTGCAGCGAGCCATTTCGGTCAAGTGGGGGGCTTAGGGACTAGCTATCAGCCTACAAATACTGTATATGCTTGGACGTTTACCGGAAAGATCGGAAGCTCTTGGTACGGTGTGACCGGTAGTCACCCTGTAGATAATGATAGTGTTAGATCTGTTCACACTGCTTTTAAAAGTGCTCAAGGGGGAAGTGCACTCTCAACCCCCTATATAAGATTTAGATAAGGAATACGAAAATGATTAATTATAAAATAGTTGAAATTAGCCCTCTAAACGAAAGACTACAAATAGAGTATACAAAAGAGGGCTGCGAACCTTACTACTACATGGAAGGACTCCCTCCTACATACACTGCAGAAGGCCTTGCAGAAATAGCAGAGGATAGAGTATGGCATGCTACTCAATTTTGGGATTTTATAGAGGCTAAGTCTCAGATAGAGGTCTCTGAAGAGTTATTTATACAAGGATCTATTAAAGACCATGTGTATGCCGATGCTCCTAGTTATGACGTAAGCACACAAAAGTTAGTAGATGTTGTAACGGAGGATGAGACTACAGTATACCACTCTAAAGTTGTAGAGTCTTTGAGTGTGGAAGAAATCACCCAAATACTAAGAGAGAAAAGAACCGCTCTTTTAAGCGCAACAGATAACTGGGGTATTGCAGATAGAGGAATGTCAGATGAAATGAGAACTTATCGACAAGCTCTTCGAGACCTTCCTCAACAAGAAGGGTTCCCAGATACAATTATTTGGCCAATTCGACCTTTAGATTAAGGAGCTGATATGAGTAACGTAAAGTTCTACGCACTTTGTTGTAAAAGCATACCTGCAACTAAACGTCACATTCGATATGTTCCTAAGGAAGATTTAGTTATTGTATTTAATACTAGGGATTCTGAGTATCTAGTAGAAGCAGAAGCTTGGTGTCAAGAAGAAAATATTGAGTATTACATTACGGAAAGTGATGGTACTGCTTCTACAGGTAAAAATTGTTTCTTAGATATTTTTAAGCAGTCTAGTAATGATTATGCTGTGCTTATAGATGGAGATGATTTTATAACCCCGCACGGAGTTTGGACCTATAAACAAATTGCCGAGATGTCAAATCCTCCGGACGCAATAGCTTTAGTAAATCAATATGGCATATTTAAAGAAAGGGGATACTCTCATTATTTAACGCATAAAGCTACTCATTCAGACCCGTTGTTTGGTGTAAAAGATATACTTAATCCAGATACTATACTAGGAGCTGGAAATAGGTGTTTTAAAATGACTCCAAGCTGGTGGACCTCATCTCTTGCTGGAAAAAATATTCCAAAAACTACTGAAACCGAAGTCGCACTTAGTGCTGTTCATTGTCGCTGGGCAAATCATGTTTATCGTTATATTGATACTTGGGAAACTCATCTAAGGCTTACTTGGTTTTCTAAAGCGGCTGCAAATTTAAGCTATTTTGATACAAGTTTAAGAGTGGGCGAGGATACGTATAAATATTTAGAGTTTAAAGATGCCCATGTTAATGGAAGCTTATCTTTAGTGCATTACGATGACAGGTATCCTACGTATGTTTATGATACAAGAATTGATGGTGTAGTGCAAGCGGTACTAGACGAAGGAGCTGACGGTACTATAGGTTGGCTAGCCTGGCTTACGGCTCTTACAGATAAGTATGATGAACTAGAATCAGCGGGAAGAATGCACGAAACTAGTATTCCTATGCTGGAAGTGCCTTGGCCAGAAGAGTATCGTCCTGATACTGCTGGATTAGTTAATTACCCCGGCGCAAATTATATAAGGTATTAAAAAGGGGCCTTGCAGCCCCTTTAGTTTTATACTTCTTCACCTTCTTCAACTTCCGGCTCAGGAGTTACCTGGGGCCCTGCCTGCTGCTGAACCTTTTGAATAAGTCCCATACTTGCTTTTGCGGGAAGTTCTCCTAGTCCGCCAAGGACCATGTTAATCTCATCCAAACTAAGGTCGAGTTTAATACTTTCATTTGCCATAATAGAATCCTATTTAAATATATCTTGCCAGTTACCTGTAGTACTTGCGCGAGAGTACTCAGTGGCTCTGTTTTCAAAAAAGTTAGTGTGCTCTACCCCGTTTAGCATATAATCTAGCCAAGGTAAAGGGTTTTCCTCACTTCCAAAGATTTTTTTCATCCCTAAACCAAGAAGTCTACGATCTGCAATATATCGAATATACTCTTTTACTTCTTCTGCTGCTAAGTCGGGTACTTCCGCACCCTCAAAACAGAGATCAATAAAGGCATCTTCGAGTTCTACTGTTCGCTCGGCAGCACAGTATATTTCATACTTTAGATCATCATTCCATAGTCCAGGATTTTCTTGAATAAAAGTTCGGAACAACTGGCTCATGCCCTCAACATGAAGAGTTTCATCACGAATACTCCATGTTACAATTTGTCCCATACCTTTCATCAAGTTATGTCTTGGAAAGTTTAGTAGAATTGCAAAACTACTAAATAATTGTACTCCTTCTGTAAATCCAGAGTAAATTGCCATAGTTTTTGCAATGTTCATTGGAGTATCCATTCCAAAGTGGGAGAGATACTCATGTTTATCCATCATTTCCTTATGCTCAAAAAACTTTTGGTACTCATCGTCCCCAAAGCCAAGAGTTTCTAGTAATAATGAATAAGCTTCTTGATGCACGGCTTCCATTGCTGCAAAAGCAACTAGCATCATTCTTACTTCAGGCTGCTTAAATGTAGGTAGATAATGTTTTGCATATCCACAACATACATCTACATCTGCTTGAGTAAAGAATCTAAAAATTTGATTTATAAGTCTACGATTTTCGGGAGTCAACTTATCTCGATAATCTCTTAAATCATCAGCAAGATTAACTTCGTCAGGAAGCCAGTGCATATGCTGTTGAGTTTTATAATGCTCATAAGCCCAAGGGTAGATAAAAGGCTTATAGTACTCTCTTTCTGTCAATAAATTCATACTGTTTTTGCTCCATTCTCAAAGTATGCTTTGAGACTGCTATAACCTCCTATATGAACACCTCCTATAATAATTTGAGGAACTGTTTTACAGTTTGGAAATAATTTATTAAAACCTATTATATCTGTTACTATGTCTATATACTCTGTCTCCATTCCTTTAGACTCTGATAACTTTTTTGCTAAGTGACAAAATTTACATTCATCTGTTCCATAGATAATTACTTTATCCTTCACAGGCAAGACACCCCTCTTCGTCAATGCTTTCAAAAATATACTGTCGAAGAGCCTCGTCAGACACATTTTCAGCTCGCTTATACGCTTCGCTTCGTAAGTAGTATAACGTTTTTACTTTCTTTTTCCACGCCATTATATGAATAGCATGCAATTCTTGTTTTGATACATTTGCAGGAAAAAATATATTTAAAGACTGACTTTGGCAGATATGTTCTTGTCTATCGGCTGCAAAATCAATAATCCATCTTTGGTCAATTTCAACTGCGGTTTTAAAGACTTCTTTTGTCCAATCATCCAAAAAGTCAAGATGCTGTATTGAACCATTGTTTGTAATAATACTTTTCCATACTTCATCCGTATCCTCTCCTATCTCTTGAAGAATATGCTCTAGGTACTCATTTTTTTGTAAGCTCGAGCCTGACTTAGTCTTCTGTGTAAATGCATTAGCCCGATAAGGCTCAATACTGGGACTAGTGTTACCGCAAATAATAGAACTACTAGCATTGGGAGCAACAGCAAGAAGATGAACATTACGAATGCCATAGCCTTCTGCGTCAGGAGCGTCGCCCCTTTCTTCAGCCAATTTACGACTCGCATTTAACGCCTCCGTTTTTATGTGCCGAAACATCCTCATGTTCGCGCTTTTTGCCATTACACCTTCAAACGGTAAGTGGTGTCGTTGAAGATACGCGTGAAACCCCATTGCTCCAAGACCAATACTTCTTTCTTGCATTGCACTATAAGCTGCTCTCCACAGTTCACGAGGGGCATTTTCAATAAAATAAGTAAGTACATTATCTAGCATTGCAACTAGATCTGGGATAAAATCGGGGTGGTGCTGCCACTCATCGAATTCTTCTAAATTTACGCTTGAAAGGCAACATACTGCTGTTCTTTCTTCATCTGTAACAAGAGT
>Ga0070746_10002415_pt1 | contig 11142 bp, 12 predicted proteins | sample VirMetDEL_Mar_21_FD_77016 | JGI IMG/M metagenome (GOLD analysis project Ga0070746, IMG submission 77016) | Aqueous microbial communities from the Delaware River and Bay under freshwater to marine salinity gradient to study organic matter... | ecosystem: Environmental > Aquatic > Marine >... | reverse complement strand
TATTGTAGGAGTAATCGATGGTGTTAGTGATATTGTAGGAGTAATCGATGGTGTTAGTGATATTGTAGGAGTAATCGATGGTGTAACAGATACTGTTGGAGAAATTGTAGGAGTTACTGATGAAGTTGTAGGAGTAGGAGTAGGTGTAGGGTCGAGATAATTTAATTCATATGTTATGTTATTAAACTCACAATTAAAGTTTTGTGTTTGTGCCGATATTGTAGTTGCCGATGTCACATACTCACCTGTTTTAGTCAAGTCATCAAAATCGGCATTTAAATATGTTTTATAACCTGTAGTACCCGATAATTCACCAGATATAATCGTAACAGTATCCTCAAAAGAGAAGGTACCACCCGATACATTATCTAATAAAGCCTTAAAACTAACTGAATATGTTTCGTTACATGTTAAATCGGATATGACATCGAACTTATATAATATAGAACCAGATTCGAAAGTACCAATAATCGTAAGAGACTCTTCACCACAAACTTGACATCCATCACACCAAAAATCATATAAATCAAAACGGTCTTTTAAAATACGATAATTATGTTGTATCTGAGGTGCTGACAAAGGTTCCGTATACATTCTAAACTGAGAAATTGCACCCATAAATGAACCACCAAAGTTAGGCTCCATTATTATATTTGTATTTAAACCTGCAAGAGAAGTACCTGATAGGGTTTGATTTGGCATCAACTCAGGGTCTTGTATGTAAGGTCCAAAGGGCTGGTCACAACCGTCAAAAATTAAACTTTCTCTAAGACCTTGTGTTCCACCACCGATGGATATGTTGAACGGAACACCTAATTGTTTTTCTTTTTCGGTATTAAGTTCATGAGGTATTATTTCCTCAAAATCTTTTATAGTCATAAATAAATAACCATTAACATAAATTAATAAGTTACCTAATCTTTTTATTCTATCTTCAAACCATTTTTCATTTAATTCAATAAAAGAACGTAATTTTTCAGATTCAGAACCCTCATGGGTATGTGGTGGCATGATAATATTATACGACGCACCATTTATCTCAGAAGGGTAAAGTAATTTTCTAACATCACCTAAACCACCCCAGTTTAATAAATCACAATCTTCTAATGTTTGATATCGAGAAAATACTGCACTAATCATAACCCACCTTTCGTCTTCGGGTAATATACAGTTACTCAAATCACAGTCACCATATATACCTCCATCTGAACACTCTTCAACTATAGTATACCCTGAAGAATATGTTAAACCTGTATTTTCACAAGTACCTGTTGTAACACAATCTCCTGTAAATTTTATATATTTAACACATATTCTTGGGTTTTGAGGTTCACCTGAAAACCTTATTGAAAATCCGTTTGAGAATAAATCCATGTCAGGTTCTTGTAAGTCTACCGGAACTTCCTGTGTCGATGCACCACACCCGCCTGTATTGTGTGTTTGTGTTGTTGCAGTCTGTGGGTATACAAAAATACAATCTGAGTTGGTTACTCCTGTGTCAGCACATGCACATGTTTTAATACATTCTGTAAGTCCTGAAGTAACCCTTGTATAACCACTTAAACTTTCAGGACTACCATCTGCCGGATGGTAATATTTATTTTCGGCTCTTGTACCCATAAAGAAAAAGGTACCTGAATTATCGGGGTAAACCTCATTTAAATACGTCTCGTTACTTTCAGGAAAGTATACATCTCTAAACCTTGGTTTTAGTAGTAATTGTGTAGTCCATCCTTTATTTACTCTTTCGGGAAATACTTCATAATCATATCCAAATAATTTATAAAACCCTTGATAAAATCCACCATACAGTTCGTTATAATACCCTACTGTTTCGTTTTCTTCTGAAACTATATTGTATAATGTTCTTTTTGTATTTCCTGAAAACCTAACATTTGGTAAGTCGGTATACCCCGTAACAGGGTGCATTTTAAATCTTCGGTCGTAATAGTGAGGGTTAAACATTTCAAAATCGTTAATACCCATTGTAAATGTTAGAGTTTGACCTGACATTTTATTATATAATCCATTATCTGTTGCAGTTAAACCGATATCACATAATGTGGTGGCTGTCTCACAAGATAAATCATCATTATTTGGGTTATAGTAATTTTTTGATACTAATGTGTTTCCTGAGTAGTAAAATCCCCACTCTAAGTCCAATTTTTGATTGGATAATATAGAGTTTAAGTCTATGTTAATTGGTAATAAGTTTCCATTATTACTCCATATAAGGTTGTTTGAATATATAACATCTGAATTATACCCTCTCTTGTCGGATGACAAGGTAATATCATAATAATCTTGTTCTGAAAGTTTTCCTAATAACTTTTTGAAATAATAATTATTAATGTTTTGACCGGGCATACTTCTTTTTTATGATAAATACTTCGAACGATGTATTTATAGAAAAAAAGTAAACATGAAATCACACCTTTATAAAAATAAAGAAGAAGCTTTGGAGGCCGCCAAAAAGTTAGGTTGTGAAGGTTATCACAAAACAAAGAGGGATTTATATAAACCCTGTAATTCTAATAAAGAAATATTGGAGCTTGAAACTAATGAAGAAAACAAAGAGGAGATTGAAGAGCTTGTTGATTTTGATGGTACTATGAATAATTCTAAAGTCCCTATTTTAGACCCCCGTACAACAGCACCCGGTTTAAGTACTATGGATAAAAGAGTGGCTTCAGGTCATCAGACACAAGACCCACTTATGAGGGGTTATAGAGTATATTATGGTGAGTCTGTAGTTAGGGAAGAAGATATGGCAGATGCGTTTGGTTTTGAAGAGACTCAGTTTATGGACGCTAAGGAAACAATAGAATACTTTGTTAAAGAATTAGATTTTGACAAAAGAGATGCTGAGGATAGAGCGTCGGAAATGGGTAAAGAGGAAAGTATAGACAAAACCTCAAAGTTTAAAAAACTTAAAAATTTTGTAATGAAAGGTAGGTTAGTTGAAAAAGAATTTACAAAAGAACAAATTATAAAAATGGTAGAGGATTCCTTGGTATTAAAGTCTGATGATAAAGAACTATCAAGTAAAGATGATTATAACGAAGTATCTCCAATTATAAAAAGAAATATAAAAGCCTTGAAAAACATGGCAGATTCTGAAGGTATATCAATACCTAAGTTAATTAAAATGTTTAAAGATGAATAAAGATTTATATCATAGGAAAGCAAAATTACCTGAGTCATTAAAAAACCATTTACAAAAGTCTTTTGAAATGACCGAAGGTGATAGTAACACCGAAGGTTATAACCGTAATAAAGAATTACGAGATACAGGTGTTATTAGTTATCCTGTACTTAAACGGGTAAAAAATTGGTTTGATTCATACGATGGTGACGGTAAAGATGCACCATATGTTTTAAATGGGGGTGATAGAATGAACAAATGGTGTAATCATGTTTTAGATTATTGGAGAAACTCTATTGAAAGTAGTAAATCTATAAAAACAGATACTGTTAGTATTGAAAATCAATACAATGATGAACATACTAAGGATGGGTTACCCGTTGTAAACCCTCACAACAAACATGAAAAAGGTATTAATAAGTACGATACTGCAATTACTGAACAAATAAAAAGAATAAATAAATTATTAAATATATAATAAAATGGCGACACAAAACGATAAATTAGATTTTGAACAACCAAATAACCGACTTTCATCAATTGCTGAAGCAGAAAGAGCGAAGTTGTTCCCCAAAAACGATTTTTCTCCTAGGTCTGATAAATATTCACCTGTCCACCCCGATGCAGTTGCAGACGGAGACGACATGGGTAGAGGTACAGGAACTTTCTTAGATATTTTTAATGAAAAGGCTGGAACCTCAACAGACATTTTCGAAAGAAAAGATGATATAAAAATTAATCTATATAACTCAAAACAACCCTACACAGTTGAGGGTGGTACTGCGAGAGATACTGGTTTAGCAATACAAAAATAATATAAATGAAACTATTAACAACATTTAAATCTTTATTACATGAGTCAGCAAACATAAATGATGTTCAAGACTCTATAAGGAAAAAAATTGTTGTTACAATATACTACGATGGTGATGAACTTGGAGGTAAAGGATATCGTACAATAGAACCGGTATGTTTAGGAACTAGTAAAGCGGGTAATAAAGTATTAAGGGCTTGGGATTTAGAAGGAGCGTCTCATACAGACACTACAGGAGAGAAACCTTTACCCGGATGGAGAATGTTTAGATTAGATAAAATATTTACTTACCAACCAACTACAGATAACTTTAGTGATATGAGACCAGGGTATAACCCAAATGGAGATAAAAGTATGACTAATGTTATATTGAACGCACAATTTAATACAGAAACCGATGAGTGATTTAATGCAAAAATTAGCAATATCTAAAAAAATAATGGATAAACATAACGGGGTACCTAGAAACCAAACAAGTGGGTTAGGTATGGTAAATGAAAACGCGAAATACAACATACCTAATGATATGATAAACACTCCACAACCAAAAATACAAGAAACAATTAATACGAAACCTATAAACGAGGATGCGGTTATGAAATCAAAATTACCGGATGAGATAAAAAAGTTAATGATTGAAAATCCAATAGTACAACCTCAAATGAATGGAGCCACATTATCTGACGATGTTATAGAAGGAGCTGCAAGACTAATGAAAACGGAAAAACAAAATCAAAGTCAAAACGCAGTACAAGAAATGTCAAATACAACTGATAAAGATATGAAACAAATGATTAGAGACGTTGTAAGAGATACCGTTAGAGATGTAATAAAGGAAGAATTATCAAAAACTGGATTAATTACTGAATCCACACAAAGAACAAACGAAATACTTTCACTAAGAGTGGGTAAACATGTTTTCGAAGGTAAAGTAACTAAAATTAAAAAACTAAAGCAATAACTTTTCTTATAGACTTTTTTTTCATATATTTTTTACAAAAGAATATATATGTCAAAAATAAATGTTTTAGTTCTACCATCGGATAGGACAGGTGTTGGTAAATTTCGTTCGGTAGAACCTCATATATTTTTACAATCAGAATACTCAGATGATTTCCATGTAGACATTGACTACGAACCAAAAATCGACGATTTAAATTATTGGAAAAAATATCAAATAGTACATTTTCACAGGGTCATAGGGACTGACTATGTAAACTCACCGAAGATAATTGAGAGATTAAATTCTATGGGTATTGTCACAATTTGTGACTTAGATGATTATTGGATGCCGGGTCCTGAACATCCCGCATATCAATTAATTAAATCAAATAATTTAGATAAACACATAAAAAATAACTTATCTGCATCATCATACGTAACGACCACAACAACTTTATTTGCAGATGAGATTAAAAAGTTAAACAAAAATGTTTTTGTCCTACCAAACGCAATAAATCCTGAAGAAGAACAATTTAAAACTAAAACTGACAAAAGTGATAAATTACGATTTGGTTGGTTAGGCGGTTCTTCACACTTACATGATTTGATGTTGTTAGAAGGTACTGTTTCTAAATTGTCTGACTTAAAAGACAAATATCAAATGTACCTTTGTGGGTTTGACACTAGAGGTACTGTAACCGAAATAAATCAAATGACGGGTGAACAACAAAAAAGACCTATTAAACCTGAAGAAACGGTATGGAAAAAATATGAGGATATCTTTACAGATAATTACAGATTTATTGAGGATAACCAAAAAAACTTTTTGTTGAGGTTTGAGGACTCTGACTATTCGGATAAAAATGCTTTTTATCACAGAGTATGGACAAAACCTGTAACAAGTTATGCTAAGAACTATTCTAAATTCGATGTGTCACTAGCACCAATTAAAGACCACATGTTCAATAAAATGAAATCCCAATTAAAAGTTATTGAGGCAGGATTTTATAAAAAAGCTTTGATTGCATCTAATGTAGGTCCTTATATGATAGATTTGAAACACTCACTACAAAACGGAAATTTTACTGATGGTAACGCACTACTAGTTGATAAGAATAGAAATAAAAGTGATTGGGCTAAGTATATGAAAAAACTAATAAAAAATCCTTCATGGGTAGAAGATTTAGGCGAAAGACTATATGAAACAGTAAATGGAACATATGATTTAAAATCTGTAACTAAAACAAGAGCAGAACTTTATAAAACATTAGTAAAATGATAGACGTACCATTAAATAAATTGTTGTTTTTTGACTTAGAAACAGTAGGAGTTGAAAAGGATTACACAACGCTAAATGAAAAAAATCCCGAAATGGGTAGACTTTTTGAAAGTTATAGAAATTGGTTTGAGAAAAGATATCCTGAAGATGAAGGTAAGTCTTTAGATGATATCTTTAGAAATCATGCAGCATTAGTATCTGATTTTGCAAAAATAATTGTAGCGTCATTTTCGTTTATAACGCCGAGTGGAGATATACATACGACAACATTTGCCGAAGACGATGAAAAAAAACTGTTAGAAGGAGTAAGAGACTTGTTAAACAAGGTGTTAAAGTTAGATTTTTATCTTTGTGGACATAATATCAAAGGATTTGATATGCCAATGTTATCAAAAAGATTTGTTGTAAATGGGATAAAACCACCAAAAATATTACCTACCTTAGGTACAAAACCGTGGGATTTAAAAGCTGTTGATACAAAAGAATTGTGGCAGTTTGGTTCCTTTAACTCACCCGCCTCACTTGATTTAATGTGTGTAGCTCTAAATGTAGAAAGTCCTAAAACAGGTGAGGTATCAGGTAACATGGTACACGACACGTATTGGAACTCCAATGGGTTACAACCAATTGCGGATTATTGTGAAAGAGATGTGAAAGTACTTGTGGATGTATTAGATAAAATTTATAAATTAAAGTAAGATGTTTGATAAATTAAATGAATTTAAAGAAAGTGTAAAAAATTTAAAAGAATTAGAGAAAAAGATGCAGGGGATAGATTTAAGCGACCCCGATTCAGTAATTGATAAACTCAATTTAAATTTTGAAGATTTAGAGAAAAATTTTAATAAGAGTTACGATAATAAACCTATATTAAAATATAGTTTAGATGCTGATATAAAAGAGCCCGAATACGCATACCCAACAGATTCTGGATTTGATTTGAGAGCATCTGAAGAATCAGAGATACCCCCATTTGGAAGGTTGTTAATTCCGACAGGTTTAAGGTTTAATATACCGGTAGGTTGTGAAATACAAGTAAGACCGAAAAGCGGATTGGCATTAAAAAGAGGATTGTCAGTTTTAAATACGCCAGGAACTGTAGACAATGGATATACAGGTGAAGTAAAAGTTATTGTAATAAACTTAAGTAACGAAACACAAAAAATAGAAAAGGGTGACAAAATTGCTCAAGCTGTTGTTTGTCCAATTTTGTCGGGAGAACATATTGACCTAATTAAAGTTAAAGATATAAATGGAAAAGATAGAAATGAAAATGGATTTGGTTCAACGGGAAATTAATACAAGTCCTGTATTACCTAACGGTAAAAAAAATTATTTAATAGATATTGATGGTACTATTACCGATGATATACCGAATGAACAATACGAAAGAATGATTACCTGTTTACCGTTTGACGACGCAGTTGAAATAATTAATGGTTGGTATGACGAGGGTCATATTATTACATTCTTCACTTCAAGAACTGAAGAACATAGACAGATAACAGAAAAGTGGTTTAAAACACATAAAATTAATTACCATAATTTGTTAATGAATAAACCTCGTGGAGGTAATTACCATTGGATAGATAATCATATTGTAAGAGGTACTCGTTACAATGGACAATGGACTGAGTTAACAAAAAAGACAGTAGAAATAGAAGTATTTGACGACTAATGATTACTGTTGGATTTAGTACAAGAGATATTGATAATAACTTTATAGAACATATAAAGAACACTTGTGGGCCCAAAAATATTGAAATAATACCGTTTGAAAATAAAGGGACCCACTCTTTATCGGAGGTATATAATATCATTCTTGAGAAATCAACGAATGATATTGTTGTATTATGTCATGATGATATATATTTTGATAAAAAAAGTTGGGGTAACAAATTAATAAAACACTTTAATAGGAATCCTGATTTTGGTGTTTTGGGGGCGGCAGGTAGTATATCGTTACCTAAATCAGGTAAGTGGTGGGAAGACCCCTCAAAAATGAGAGGTATCGTCAATCATGAACATGAAGGAAAAAAATGGGAGTCAAAATACTCAAATAGTTTAGGTAACAAATTAGAAGAAACTATTATTGTTGATGGATTGTTTATAGCGATAAATAGAAAAAAAACTTCAGAAAATTTTAGTGATGAAGTTAAAGGATTTCACTTCTACGATGTGGACTTTTCGTTTAGAAACCATTTATCGGGTGTTAAAGTTGGTGTCTTTTATGACATTAGAATAACCCATAAGTCGATTGGTCAAACTAATGAAGAATGGGAAAAAAACAGGATAGAGTTTTCAAAAAGACATGAGAAGAATCTACCAAAAAAAATATACGAATCCTTTGAGGACGACGCTATGAAAATTTTGTTAACATGTCTATCATTTAAAAATATGACGGGTTCTGAAGTTTCTACTTTTGAGCTCGCAAAAGGTTTGAAAGAAATGGGTCATGACGTAAGTGTGTTATCACAAATAGGACCTCCTTTATCATTAAAGTCGGAAAAGATGGGTATCAATCTTTACGACCTTTCTAACCCACCTGGTTATAAAATGGGTGATGGGGTTTGGTCATTAACACAAAACGGGGAAAAAATAGTTTCTAAAAAAGGACGATTATATAAAATTAAGGATGTTAAGTTTGATATCATACAAACTAACCATAAACCAATAACTGAACATGTATTAAAACTTTATCCTAACACTCCTATTGTGGATATTGTTCGTTCAAGAGTGCTGGAGCTTGAAGACCCATATATCGATGATAGAGTAAAAGAATATATATCAATCACTCCCGAAGTGAAAGAATACATACTTAACAATTTTGACATTCAAGAAAATAAAATAGATACGATTTATAATATCGCAGATGTCAAAAAGGGTAAAATTATAAAGGACTCTCCTAAATATGTGTTATTACCGGGTACTATGAATTATTTAAGAAAAGATATGATTCATGATATGGTAAAAAGAACTAAAGATGAAGGATTAGAATTATGGTTAGCCGGAAATGATAACGATTTTGGTTACGCTAAAAAATTATCAGATAACCATGACCATGTAAAGTACTTAGGAGTTATAGAAGATTTGAGCGATTATTACACAAACGCAGTTAAAACTTGTGGTCTTTATTTTGGTAGAATACAACTAGAGTCAATACAATATGATAAAAAAATCGTGTCATATTCTATAGATAAAAAAGGTAAAATTCTTAATATTATGGATGAGTGGTTCCCAAATAACAGGGACGAGTTTAACAAAAAATCAATATTAGAAAAATATATTGAGAAGTATAAAAAAGTAATAAATAATATATCATAAATCATGAACAAATTTTATATAACAGGGTGTGCAAAAACTGGTACTACACTATTAAGAAGGTTATTTAATGCGTTTGATTCATAAAAATCAAATAAAAATCATCGAAAAAAAGAATTAAACATATGAGTAATATACACCCCACATCAATTATTGGAGATAATGTAAAAATTGGTAACAACGTAACCATAGGCCCATATTGTGTCATTGGTAATAAAGGTGCGATAAGAAATAGTGATAAAAATAATGGAACTATTATAATCGATGATAACACCACAATCATGAATTTTGTATCTATCATGTCAGGAGAAGAGGGAGATACAATAATTGGTAAGAATAATTTAATTATGAATTATGTTAATATAGGACATAACACAATAATAGGTGACAATAATGAGATTGGTGCCGGTACTATAATTGCGGGATGGTGTAATATTGGAAACGACAATAAGATTAAATTACACTGTACGATAAGAAATCGAGCAACTATTGGTGATAATACATTAATTGGTATGGGGTCAAATGTGGTTAAAGATATTATTTCTAATACTCTAGTTAAGGGTAATCCGATAAAAATATATGAAAATGAATAAGATAAGTGAAAATTGTAAAATAGGTAAGAACGTTGTAATCGGTAATTATGTAATCATTGAAGACGATGTTGTGATTGGCGATAATACGGTTATTAAAAATTTCGTAGAAATTAGGAAAAACACAGTAATCGGAAATAATTGCTATATCGACTCAAGAGTATCAACATCAGGAGAATGTATCATAGGAGACGATGTGACGTTGAGATACGATGTAATAATCGCCAGAGGTTGTGTTGTAGGAGACAATACATATATTGCACCTAGAGTTATGACAAATAATTTAGACAGTGGTCGTGCGAAAATAGGAGGAGCAAAAATAGGTAAAAAATGTTTTATCGGCACAAATGCGGTACTACATCATGGAATAACTATTGGAGACAATTGTATAATTGGGTCTATGTCGTTTGTAAATAAAAATGTTCCGAATAATGAGGTGTGGTATGGTAATCCTGCTAAGAAAAAATAATTAAGGGGTGTGGGAGAGTTATTTTTTATAGACAAGGTAAAGTGGTGAGTAGTCAAATAAATAATATTAAAAACATTTTTAATATTAAGACTAAATAACATATGTATTGATATTTGTCAATCTATAATTAAATTATATCCATAAAATATATAATACTATATGCCAACGAGACAAAAAACAACAGAATATAACGGCTCAAATAAAAAAGAGGTGATAAAAGAAATTGTTGGTAAAACAACAAGAAAAAAGTTTTTATCTGAAAATCAAAAAGAATACTACAATAAATTAACTAATAATGAAATAACTATTTGTTCGGGACCTGCTGGAGTTGGTAAATCATTTGTTGCTATGAGAGCTGCGGTTGATTTGTTGTTAGATGAAAATAACTCATATGAAAAACTGATAATCGTTAGACCCGCAGTTGAAGCTGAGGAAAAATTAGGTTCTTTACCTGGTAACTTAGAAGAAAAATTAGACCCTTACATTTTCCCATCATATTACTTATTAAATAAAATTATAGGTAAAGAATCAAGAGAAAAATTAAAGCAAAATGATGTTATTGAGGTGTTTGCATTGGCATAT
>Ga0070746_10002409_pt1 | contig 11156 bp, 5 predicted proteins | sample VirMetDEL_Mar_21_FD_77016 | JGI IMG/M metagenome (GOLD analysis project Ga0070746, IMG submission 77016) | Aqueous microbial communities from the Delaware River and Bay under freshwater to marine salinity gradient to study organic matter... | ecosystem: Environmental > Aquatic > Marine > Coastal... | reverse complement strand
GTGATAATCACCACCAACAGAGGTCCAAGCAGTCCCCAAAGAAGCAGAAATCCAGTTTGAACCTTCCAGTTTGTTATAAGTTTGGTCTGTGTAGTTGTCCATATCCAGACCTTCACCTTCTTCCCAAGATCTAGAAACAGCTTGAATGGTCATTTTATAGTCTCTGGGAAGGGTTTCGGAGTGCTCTGCGTTGAATATACGAAGATAAAAAGAAACAGAGCCGGCTGCTGGGATTCTTCCCGCTGTTCTGTCTGCCGAAACAGTTGTAATGGGAAAATTAACCAAAACTCTCGATAATTCTTGACTTTCTCCAAAGTCTGAACCTGAGATTTGATCATAAATTGAAAAAACTTCAAGAATATCAGACCGACCCATGTTCGAGCCAGTGCCTCTATTGGCTAAAATCAAGCTTGAATCAAAAGCATTTGTAATTGTATTGTCGGCATCTGCTAAATATCTTTTAATAGCCATTACTTCACAGTTCCTTTAATATCAGTTTCAGGGAATTTAATTTCAAAAATAACATTATCAGGGCAAACCACAACTCTTCCATCCCTAGACATGTTATTTTTGATTTCAAAGTTCATATCAGTATATACACCACCTGTTTTGTTCGTGACTTCCACATCGGTAACGTCAATAACTTCATCAATTTCTTTTAAACTTTTATAAACTTCGATAATTGAAAAACTTTCTCCAATATCAAACTTTCTTTCTGTCAAATCATCTGTTAACTTGTCAATACACTCAGTTAAAACTTGAAACTTGTTTGCTCCATCGTCAATCAAAACTTCAAAGTTAATTCCAATATTGACAACTTTTGCATCTAAAATATCGATCGTATCATTAATCATCTTCTTTGTTGAAAGCCATGTTTTCAAATTCTCTTTAAGAGCCAAAGAAGCAGTTGCAAGCTCCCCATCTGTATTGGTGGAGATTACATACATATTTAGATTTCTTTTTCTAGAATTCGCATCTCTAACAGCCGCTGCTCTTGTAACCGATCCATATTTAGCCGGCATCATATAAGCCAAGTATACATAATCCTCTCTTGTGACGGCCCTGTTTTGAGCAGAATAGACCCCCATTATTCTTTGTCTTAACTCCTCACTAGTTGGGGCACTAGCATCTCCTAGAATTGGCTGCTCGTTTTCCACTTCAATTGAAGTGATCAAATTGTCAACTTGAATTGTATCTAAGCTTTGCTCATCATCAAACTCCACATTGACATCAAAAACTCCATTGATAGCTCCGACCGCTGCATTACCGCCGTCGATTGGGTTAACCCTGTAAGTGATGAACAAAGATGTATTAGAAGGCGCTATTCCTAATTTATTATTATAAGCTAAAACTTTCGGATCAAAGTATGTAGATGAAATATATTCTCTACCGGTGCTTTGCAGGATAACGTTCGAAGGCTCAGAAACCTCGTCATTGACATTGCTAGTTTCCGATCCTCCTCCAAATCTAAGCACGATAGAGCCATCGCTAGCTCTTTCAGCGACAAATCGGCGGGGCACAGAAACCGATTTTAAGATGTTTGGAACATCTTTGTTTGTAGTGACATCTTTATTGACTATATTTTTATAAATGATATCTTGGCTTAAAGCATCAACCTCAAAATATTCATTTCCTAGGGAATCTTCGACTTTAACAATCTCTGTGATTCCCTCTCCCTGCACAGAAGCTTCCAGTGTTGTCGAGTAAAATTCAACAAAATCACCAACAAATATTTCCTCTGTCAACTCTTCTCCAGAGATAACCCTACCAGATGCTTTAACAGCGTAATGTGTCGGGACATTAGTAGTGGTGTCCACTTTCGAAACTAATATGTCTGCGTCGTCAGTTGCAAAATTTACATCATCTATTAAAGTATAAACAGACTCGGCATTTGAATTAAACTTTGTCCCAGCTTTCACAATTGGGAGGTAATCTGTGTCTGGTTGCCCATTATTGTCGGCTGGTATTTCAACATAAATCTGAACGTAGCCGGTAGATGCAGCAGCATCTGTGAATTTATAACCTAATTGTTTCCCCAGTTTAAGAATGTTTTCTTGCTCTAAAGCAGTTTCTATAAAACTTTCGTTGACTTGGTAATCTAAGTACAGAGACATAATGTCACCAACGTAAGCCACTGTGTCTAACATTAAAGAGCCGAAACCAGCTTCACTGAAATCGTTAAAAGAGTTTGGATAATATCTTTTAGCGTGATCAACCAAACTCTGTTTGATAGAGCTAAAATCTCTAGCTGTATAATCTATAGGTATTCTTTTTCTGGAAGCCATCTTAAGTTTCTCCGTTAATCAACAGTCAATTGTTGAATTCCATTATAATCTTCTACTGAGTAATAAAGTTTTAATTCTAATTTGTTGTCATTTGGAGAGGCCACTACTTCTATATCTTCTACCTCAACAATTGGCAAATATCTATCAACTTGACTTTTAATCCTACCGATGTATTTATCTAAAACTTCATCATCTTCAAAATTTTCAAACAACAAGCCTCGAATTCCAACGCCAAAGTCTGTGTTCATCATTCTTTCTCCGGGATTAGTCAAAACAATCATTTTAAGATTTTGCTTGACTAGCTCTAAAACATCTCCGATATGCTCAAAGCCGGCGTGGGCCTTGTCCTCTAATAAGGGTAATTTAGCAGTGTATTTTGGCATTTTTTATTTATCCCTCTTCATCACTAACTATCTCTGTTAAAATAATATTTTCTTTTATTGTTTCATGATTCTTGCCAACCATGACTGTCCCGTCTTGATGAATGTGGTAGTTGCCATAATATTCCTGACCATCTGGTAATAGAAACTTTTCACCTGTTGTTTGACCCGTCTCGACAATTGGGTTTCTTTTAAGATATTCTTCTCTTATTTTTTCACATTCAGACAATATTCTATTTTTAACGTCCACAAATTCATCGACTCTTTTCTGATCTCCATAGAAAAGCTTTCTAATCTGCTCTAAAACCTCTTGATCTCCAACAATCCTTAAAGTATAGAGGATAGCTTCGGAAATTACATAACCAATCCAAAGAGGAATGTTTATGACTGGGATGAAACCGGAGGCCCAAAATGGAACAGAAAACGCTGTTGTCGGGATATTAAACAAAACAAAAAGAGCTTTATTTTTTTCCTGAAGCTCTGCTGGTGACGGTACACCTTGACCTTTACCTCCGACCAAATCTGATCCGAAAAACTCAAACATCCTGTCCAAAGAGTCTATTGCAGAAGCTCCTCTTATATATGCGCCTAAAACAGCATTATTAACTATTCTGGCCGTGTTTGCAGAAAACTTCAAATTAGGAGATTGACCTTCTGCCAATGTCATAAAAGTTTGTAGACCCGAAGTTAGTATTGGTAAAGCAAAGTTGGCAACATTAGAAAAATTAAGCTGCTGCTGTAGATCTAGTCCGGGTATACCTAGCTCAGAAAGTGAAAAAGTCTTTTTAGAAGAAAACAAAACCTTCTTGTTGCTAACTTTCTCACCCGTTTGTTTTCGATAAAGATCTATTGCTTCACTTAAGTTCGAAGATTGAATCATTGCCATAGCCAAAAGCTCTTTAAGGTAGTGCCTTCTTTTATAGTCTTCCAAGCTCATTTCGGACTTAAGTCTATTTAAAACTTCTTTTTTTGCACAAAACTCATAATACTCTCTAAATCCGGGCTCATATCCGTATTCTTTTTCAAAGTTTTTTTGAAAAGAGTCATAGTTATCAATCGGCACTGAAAAGCTCTTCACGAGTTTATATTTGATCTGCTTCCCTCTGACAAAGTCGCCGAAACCAGAAACTTCGTCAGTTAAGGTAATTTGTCTAAAACGTTTAATATTTTCCTTATCTGTTCCCTTTCTTTGATAGTTATAAATCTGAAAGCTTCTTCTATCATCACCTTCCTTAAAAAAGTTGTAAACATTTGAAAAAGGATAGTCCGGTCTTCCTAAGATTTCCCATCGCACCCCGCCTATTTTGAAAGGGTTCTTTATAAAAGAAGCTTTTTTACTATTGCTGACCACATTTTTAGCCTGTTTCAATCGGTCAAGAACCTTCCTTATAAACTCATCATCTTCTCTTTTAAAGATCCCGGCGACACCACCATCAAAAATCTTTTTTAAACTTTCTTCAAAAGTTAGTTCTTTACCATCAAACTTTTGCTTTATTTTGGGGTCTTTAGCACCCTTGTTATTATAGTCTGACTCGAAAAGAACTATTTCTAAAGCTTTTTCGTAATTTAATTTTCCTCCACCAACACCAAAAAACTTATCAATTTCTTTTTTATCATCATCCCCTCTTATTGGCTTTTCTACAATCTGCATATAAGAGACCAAAAATGGAGAACCGGCTCCGAGGATCTCCTTTCTCTGGATAAAATCTTCTTCATTAATTTCAAATGTTTTATAGCCTTTTGGAAATTTAGGCTTGTATACACTATGGTACACCTCAACAAACACTTCTTGTTCTTCTTTTAAAATCCGGGTTGTGTAGAATCCATCTTCTCCCAGTTGCATTTCTACCGATCTACCAATATCGCCAAGTCTCACTTTTTGATCCAAAGCTGGTCCAGTTTCATAAAAATTGTTGTATCGATGTGTAACAATTTTATTATTTAAAATATCTTTCAAACTGTTTTTTAAAAACTCTACTTCACTTGTAGGTTTGTCATCTAGATATAAGTTAAATTGTTCTTCAATGACTCTACCCTCTAAGTCAAAATTCTTTGCAGCAATCTGATTTTTATCATAAATTAAGTCTTTTACTCCTAAGCTTATGTTTTCAATCTCCAACTTTATAAGCTCTTTAATAGAAAAACAAAAATCTTTATCACCATCAGATGTTACAAAATTGTTGTAATAATGATTTAAAAAGTTTGTAACGTCATAAAGATAATTGTAGTTAAAATTAGAAGCAAATTCATCGGCTCTTTTGGATAGATCTTTTAAAAGAACCTTTCTAGGCCTACTTCCCCCTTTTTGTAATTCTTCTCTAAGTCTATTTGCTATTTGGCTTTTATCTTCGAAATACTCCTTGACATTTTTTTTGAAATATTTAGATCTTCCATTGATTGACAACTTGTCTGCCAAGTTTGAATATCCAAATAGATCCAAATTATAGTCAATTGCTTTTTCATCTTCTCTTAAAAAGTGAAAATATTGTTCGTATAAATAGTCAGCTAAAACTTCGCTTACATCTTCATAATTTAAATTAAATTGCGACAAAAAGAAGATGTTCTTAAGACAAAAGTCTAAAATAAAAGATTTAAAATCAGACAAAGTTTGAAAGTAATTCTCGCGGAAAACTTTAGCAAAAGTTGGATTATTCTTCTTAAGGTCATCTAATTCACCACCCCTGTCTTCAAAAGGATAGTCGGCCAACTCAACAGCTAATTTTGGAAAATCAATCAAGCTAAATCTTTCCCGAATCACATCTACACAATCTGCGGGGATTTGCGGAGACAGCTTCAAAGCTTCTAGACCGGAAATATATCCATTATCAGACACACCATCTACAATTCCAACCGGTATTTTTCTAGAAAACGGACTTTGATACCCAATCTTAACAATATCAAGATACCGACTTCTCAAGTCTTTGAATGTGGTACCTGAAAAATTTAAATTTAAATCTTCTTCTTTGTAATTGTATTTACTTTCTCCTTTGACAATATCTACAAGATCATATTTATTGGGCGAAAGCGAACTGATGTAATGTGAACCTTTGCTAAGTTTGGTTTCGAAAGAGTGCTTGGCTTCTTTAGTGTCAATATTGAATGAAATGTATTGACCATGAACAGAGGGGTGTGAAAACATTTCATTATAAATTGCCTTCTCTTCATCAATAGCTAGTCCCAAATAATTTGAATCAACTTTGTTAAACGAGCCAAACGAATTTGATAATTGCCTTTTAGAGAACTCCCCTGTCGTATAGAGCTTTAAAAATAAAGAGCCAGACAAATCCCTCAGATCTCTCGTTTTAAAGTCATTAGAACGAATGTCAACTAAATTTTCAAACAATCCCGGCATTATGAACTTTTCGGTAATGTTGTAACCTATGTCGCCAAAGCTAGAGGTATATTGCTCTATCTGTTTTTTTGTTTTTTCATCGACATTTGGAATCTTGTTAAAAGCATCATCGACGATTTGATCCACTTTTTTAGTTCTTTGTGCATATACGTTATAATAATCACCGTACATATTGACAGTTCTATCATATTCTAATTTTCTTTTCTCTGCCGAGGAGAGTAGGGCTTTCCTTCTTATTTGCTTTTCTGCATCGATAATACCGGACTGATTAAGGCTCCTTATCCCGTTGTTCATTTCTGTCGGCAAAGCTAACACCGACAAAGCTCTTCTTACTTTTTCTTTTTGTAGCTCTTTAAATGTTACTTTGATCTTTTCTTTTGATTCTTTTTTCTCTAAGCATTCTCGAAGCTTTGCTGCATAAGAGTCCTCTTGAAAACAAAACCCTGAATATAAAGAGTTTCTTTCTATTTCTTTGCAGTATTTATCTTCTGCATTGACAATCTTACCAACCAAGATAAAAAAAGCAATTAATCTTTGCTTTGAATATAAATTGCTTTCATGAATTCCTGTATAATTCAAAGCCACAAAATAAAAAATAGAATTTATCAAAGATTCCTCTGCTTGACCTTTGAATAATTTACAAATTTCAATTGGCGTTACAAAGCCAGAAACATCATTTAAAAGTCGAACATAATCATCTACACTATCTTGATCAATCCCGTAAATATCTGCCAACTCTTTGGACAAAATTCCAACGCTTTCGTCCACTACAATCGATATTTCCCCCGGAACATCATCGCACTGTGTTTCGACCACTGTTCTTAGTACGTTTGCAGCATGCCTAGTGATCAGGGGAACTAAAATGTCGTTGATTTGTTTTAAATACCTTTGCTTATCAACTTTTGACTTTCCTTTTACCTTTTCTTTTACCCTAGTTGCCTTATAGTCAATGACGTTTTTTCTAATCGCACTGGTTGCATCATAAATGGCTTCAACAGCCCCAACAGATCCCTCAGTAAAGCCAACAACTCCATCAACAACAGTAGATGTAGCTTCTATAGCTTTATTAATATCCACCTCAACTAAAGTTATAACTTCATTCAACTCATCTGTTGAAATGTTTTTAACAACACATTCAAACAACTCTTCAATTAGTTCTTCTAAGCCGTATTTGTATACAAATTTGTTATAATATTGATTAATTTTGTCTATTTTAGTCTTTTCATTGATAAAATTTTGTAAATCTTGTTGCAAAAGTTCCGCGTTTCTTGTAAGAAAGTTGCCAACCTTTACATTGTTGTTTTCCCACCTTTCTTGAAAGTCTTTGACCGCCACCTTGAACCTTTCATTTGCAAGATGCTCAAATTCCTTGACTACCTCTTCATCTGTCTTGGCCGGTCTCTTATTTGCTTTTGAAGAAATCTTAGCAATCTTTCTTAGATCACTTCTTTCTTGCTTTGTTGACACTTTTTTATTTGTCATTTTAATTTGTTCCGTTGTACTTAGACAAAATATGGTCCTTACTGTTGATATCTTCGATATATGTTAGTAAATCTGTTTTTATATTTTTTCTTATAGATCCCATCTCGCCGGTAATATTAGATATTTTCTCTTCTGCTACTGAATAGTTCGCTTCAAATACATCAATATCCGATCTAAAACCCCAAGAAGCTGGATTTTTCACATCTGGTGAGCCGGGAAACAAAGTTGGTGTCATAGTACCAGCGTGGGGATGTGTATGATTTGAAACCAATTTATTAATTTTTCGTTGTTCTTCTATAAACTCTTCTAATTTGTCCAAAACAGACAAAATATGACCAGTAACTTCCTCTAAAAACTCTAACAAATTATCCCCTTTGGCAAAAGGTTGAACGTCAAATGGTTTTTTGCTCGGCTCGGAAGGGTTTAGAGCGACCAATTCAATCCCAGATCTTGCAGTTTTACCGCCGCGTGAGTTTGTTGGGTAAACATTTGTCACCAATCTTATACCTTCATTTCCTATAATTCTAACAACATCTGCTTTAATGCCGACAGCAGAACAAGATCCAACCGGTTCATCTAAGTTTGAAGTTGGATTTAGTTTGAAGTTTTTATCAATATTTGTTTTTTCAGAAATGTAAATCCTAGCTGCATCATATTGAAAACTAGGATCTGCATATGTGGTCTTTTCTTCGCCGTTTTTATCCACTGTTGTCGTTGTAGCAAAGCTTGAAATCCTTCCAGCCACTAAATCAATTGTTGAACACTTGTCATGACCAACTGCGCCGTAACCAGAAAACAAAGAAGCCGGCCTGTCTCTTCCTATAACGATTTGAGCATTAACTTTTTGACCATCCAAACTTGGATAGACATGCTCTGCCCCGCCCAATATCAAAGTTGGAATCGGAACCTCTTTAAATGTGTTTCCAAAGCCAGAGTTGTCCGAAATACCCCTCTGTTTTGTTCTATTGGTTCGATTATCAACCTCTCCTTCGTTGTAGGTGCCCATCCTTTGAGTTCTAGAGAGGTTTGAAGGATCAATATTTTGATCTATTCTTTTTGCCTTTTTCGTAAATTTCGTCATTATTGATCAAACCCAACATACAACTTCAAGAGATCTGCATAAACCATTGATTTTAACACTCCCATATGACTTATATTTAAAAACGTTGATTCTTTTTTTGCCTTTCCTGATACTTTTATTTTTTCTAATTCATTTAATATGCCGGTATAAGCCTGCTTTCCTGCTAGATATGGCAATCTTCTTTTATTCCACCAAAAACTTCCGTGCTTATCTAAATACGACTGACTGAATCTTCCTGTGAGGCTTTTTTTAAAATCTTCAAGCTTTAAACTTGTCTTTGAACTAAGCATTGCCATTCTTCTAGGGTGGTGGGCGTAAGGAATACTAAGATCGATTAGTTGTGCCAATTCATCCATAAAAGCTTGCTCTCCATTTGAAGCAATAGGCACTTTTCTTTCAGTCGCTCTCAGCCTTCTTCTAAGACCAGCCGGCCCAATTTGAACTGCCGCATCGAACAAAATGGCAATATTACGACCATTTGTAATTTTGAATTCTCCGGCTAATTTTTCCGCCGGTAGATAATAGTATTTTATAGACATGTCGTATTGAGCTTGTTGAAAATCTGAAACCTCTGCTGTTTTAATAAGTTTTTTTCCAAGCTCATTTGGCGTCTTTAGATCGTCTGTGAATTTGATTGTTCTTCTGTTGGATTCTTTTATTCTCCTATTTTCATCAAAGAGTTTTGGGTTTGTTATCAAAGCAGCGTCTTCTTTTCCAAATATTTCTTCAAACTTTTTTGGATTCCGCTCTTGCATTCTCTTTATCAACTCAAACAAAGTACCTCTAACTTGGTTAAATTGAATCCTACCGAAAGAAGTTCCTTGTCCGGTATCGTCTGCTCTAAATGCGCCAAAACCCCGCCTCCCGGCTTCGTGCCAAAAAGCAGTAAAATCAATAATCGCTTTTTGCTGCTGCAAACTCAGCGAACCAACAGCCTTTTCTTGAAAATATTTATATTTTCCACTCTTTTCTCTAAATTCTACTCTAACTCCACCCCAATAGCCGTATGGAGTTGTCGCTAAAACATCCAAAAAAACAGACTTTCCTTTGCGAACAACATTTCCAGTACCCTGTGATATGAAGATTTTCATTACTTTTCCAGAGTCATTTGTTATAATCATAAAAGCGCCCGGAGTTTTTGCAAATGTTATCTCAGATTTAATCGCAAAAGATTGATTTTTAAGATCTTTTGTTTCTATAGTGTAAGAGTTCCCCTCCCCAACAGGGGCAACAAAGCCTAGGCTATGGCACAAATAACTTAAAACGCCAACGTGATCAAATAAGTTTTTAGAATACTGACCTTTTGATGTTAAAAGTGGGGTATAAACTTCCTTGCCTAATTTTAACTTAACCCCTCCGGAGGCCACATTCCTGACTTTTTTGCGAACAATTTCTGCCATTTCCTTGCTCATCATGGAGCCAAAGGATTTTACTGTTCCAGCGTTTGCAATCCTTCCCGGAAGTCGGTTTTTAACCTTTTGGCACTCCTTCATTTTAAGAAGAACGCCTGATTTATAGTTCAACAGTTTTGGATCAAATCCACTAATTTTCTCATAACATTGCTTGTTAACTTTTTTAGCCCGATTTTCAACCTGTTTATTTCTTTTTTTAATTGTAGCTTCGCCAAGTTTCATAGGCTTTGGAGGAGGGGTTGGAGGAGCTAACCCATACCCACTAGATGATGTAGAAGGATCGAAGATATCTGAAAAGTTATTAATATCGACTTTATAATAAAGAAAAGAAGAATCTTCTTCCCCTTTTAGAACCTTTTTAATCTCGCCGTTGATCAAAGTTCCTTCTTTTTTCTCATAATCAACTTCAACAATTGGGAAATGGAAAACAGTTCCGTTTTTGCTTTTTTCTTTTGCCTTGCTGATTGCCCCTAGGGCTTGATCTCTTAATGATTCATTAGCATTAACCAATCCATGACTGTCACCGACTAGTGAAACTAACTTACTGTTAAAATGGTTGTAAGCTATAAACTTGTTTGGTCCAAATTGTTTTGCGTCCTTAACCAGTTCAATAAAAAGGCATGCCTTAAGAGATCGATCAAAATCAAATAAATAAACATAAAACTTGCCTTTAGGCGACACATCATCCCTTCCCAAGGGGTAAAGTAAAATAGCCCTTTGCCCCTTGCCAGAAAGCACATTATTACTGTCTTCCCTAGCGGCCTCCAAAGTTGAATAAACTAGTTTTTGCTGCCTTTCTCCGGGCGTTCCCTCAAAAGGATGGGAAGGCTTTCTGTACGTTCTATTTTTTGCTCCAGCCACAACAACCCCCCCTTTATTTTTCGTTTTCTAACATATCATAAAGCTCTTCAGAGGAGAGATCGTCGTTTTCATGACGCAGCTTTTTTTCTTGGAGTGTCAAAACTTTGATCAACTGCTCATTAGACCTTTGAAGAGCTTCAAAATACTTTGCAACAACCATTCCAGCGCGGGTATGATTTTCTTCGTTTTTTTTCAAATAAACCATTGCATCAACCAAAACAGAGTTGATTGCTGCTCTATCTGTTTTAACGTTGTCTAAGATCTCTTCTAGCTTTTGATCGTAATCCATTTTAGATTTCTCCG
>Ga0070746_10002408_pt1 | contig 11157 bp, 5 predicted proteins | sample VirMetDEL_Mar_21_FD_77016 | JGI IMG/M metagenome (GOLD analysis project Ga0070746, IMG submission 77016) | Aqueous microbial communities from the Delaware River and Bay under freshwater to marine salinity gradient to study organic matter... | ecosystem: Environmental > Aquatic > Marine > Coastal... | reverse complement strand
TAAAGAAGGCCACGTAGACTTATACGATTTCTTCAATGACTTCGACGAATACGAATAACAACAGACAAGAAAGGAGACTAGACTAAATGAGGGCCAGTAATCGCAATCCTATGTTCCGAAGCAAGTTTTCGGAGGACATCTTCAACAACAAGTACGCCCATGAGGGTGCTGAGACCATGGCTGATCTCGCTGATACCCTAGTGGACGACGTGACGCAGGACCCTTCGACTGCTCGTGCAGGCTTTGTCCATTTCAAGATGACCTTCGATGAGAGGGAGGCTCTGAAGAAGTACATCAAGGAACTCAAGTTCATTCCAGGTGGCCGCTACCTGTACTATGCTGGTCGGCCCAACAAGTTCTTCAACAACTGCTATCTGCTGAAGGCTGAAGAGGATACTCGTGAGGATTGGGCTAACCTGTCGTGGAAGTCTGAGTCTTGTCTTATGACTGGTGGGGGCATTGGTATCGACTACTCCGTCTACCGTGAGTCAGGTGCTCTGATCCACCGTACTGGTGGTGTAGCTTCAGGGCCTGTACCTAAGATGCAGATGATCAATGAGATTGGTCGTCGTGTCATGCAGGGTGGCTCTCGTCGCTCAGCTATCTATGCGTCTCTCAACTGGAAGCACGGAGACGTGCATACGTTCCTGTCAGCTAAGAACTGGGAGACCATGTCGATCCCCGGCACCTCTGCTACCTATGCTGATGCGAAGGCCCATGACTTCAACTTCCCTGCTCCCTTGGACATGACCAATGTGTCTGTGAACTACGACACTGACTGGCTGCTCAAGATGCAGGCTGGTGACATGTCAGACGTCTTCCTCAGGAACGTAGCTCAGGCCCTCCGTACCGGTGAACCAGGGTTCTCCTTCAACTTCTTCGACAAGGAGAATGAGACCCTTCGTAATGCCTGCACTGAGGTTACCTCAGAGGACGACTCAGACGTCTGCAACCTTGGCTCCGTCAACTTCTCTCGTATTGAGGATGTGAAGGAACTCATGGAGGTTGTTGAACTGGGTACGAAGTTCCTCATGTGTGGCCTCAGCCGCTCTGACGTGCCTTACGAGAAGGTCAAGCGTGTTCGGAAGGAGAACAGCCGTATCGGTCTGGGCCTCATGGGCCTGCATGAGTGGCTGATCGCCCGTGGTTACCGCTACGAGGTAGTCCCTGAGCTTCATCAGTGGCTGGCTGTCTACAAGGGTGTCTCTGACAAGACGGCTAAGGAGATGGCCGACAAGATGTCCATGGCGCAGCCTAAGGGTGTTCGCGCTGTGGCTCCCACGGGGACCATTGGTATCCTCGCAGGCACTACGACGGGGATTGAGCCTATCTTCGCTGTCGCATACAAGCGTCGTTACCTCAAGAACGGTACTGACTGGCACTACCAGTACGTCGTTGACAGTGCCGCACAGGAGATCATCGACACGACTGGCGTTGATCCTGATACTATCGAGAGTGCTATTGATCTGGCATCTGATCCTGAGCGTAGGATCAAGTTTCAGGCTGACGTTCAGGACTACGTCGATATGGCTATCTCTTCGACCATCAACCTCCCGGCATGGGGTACGGAGCACAACAATGCGGACAAGATCGAGGGCTTCGCTACCATGTTGTCGCAGTATGCCCCTCGTCTGAGAGGCTTCACTGTGTATCCTGATGGTTCTAGGGGTGGACAGCCTCTTACGTCTGTGCCATATAGTGAGGCGAAGGACAATCTCGGTGAAGAGCTCATGGAAGGAGTAATGTCTCATGACATCTGCGACATTTCAGGCAAAGGTGGTAGCTGTGGAGTTTGACACATGAATGAGGAAGACACAGACCTGGACCTTGTGTCCGTCACGGTCGAGATCGACGCCAAGGAACTCACGGTCAACTATCTAATGGACCGCTTGGGCGAGTTGATCGACTACCTGAACGAACGTAAGGTTGAGGGGGCCACTGAGGCTGAACTGCGGAGGATCAATCTCACGGTACTCAACTACCGTGGGACCCTTCTGTCTCTTGATGGAACCCTTCGATCCAACATTGAGTCCTTGGTGGTAGGGGGTCCTGTCCTCGCCATTGAAAGCAACACACCGGAAGGAATTTAAGATGAAAGCTGAGTATGTGGATCACATGGGGGACGACCTCCGTGTAGTGAATGCCGCAAGGGTTTCCTTTGACAAGGAGAGTTACCCAGAAGTCGTACCAGGATTTTGCGAGGGAGACTGCGAGATCGTTTGTGACGAGTACGAAGTGTCCTGCTACAGGTGCGACAGGGACCTACCACTCCAACTTAGGGCAGAAGACAAGCGCCTCATCTCTTACCTCGCAAGTCACGGTCATTGGACACCTTTCGCTCACCCTCAGATCACCATGAGGGAGACTGTCCCAATCTTTGTCGCAAGGCAGAGGTTCAAGCATATGATCGGCTTCACCTACAATGAGGTCAGTCGTAGGTACGTGGATGATGAGCCTGAGTTCTACAAGCCTGACGTCTGGAGGACCCGACCTGACGGCAGTGTCAAGCAGGGTTCAGGTGAGGGATCAGTTGAGTGGATCGGGGTGGTCATGGGTGGTGAAGTCATCTCAGACATGGTGACCCCTATCAGCAGGTCCTTTGACAACCTCCACGTCCATGCTCTCGATGTCTACAGGGCTATGCTGGACTCAGGAGTGGCCCCTGAGCAGGCTCGTATGGTCCTGCCTCAGTCCATGTACACGTCCTACTACGTGACTGGCTCCTTGGCTGCATGGGCTAGGGCTTACAAGCAACGGTCAGATGCTCATGCTCAGAAGGAAATCCAGGATTTAGCTAAGGATTGGGACAGTGTCATTCGACCCTTGTTCCCTGTGTCTTGGGATGCCCTTATCAAGTGAAGGACCTCCCTACATATCGTGTGTGGTGGGCTATGGTGGCCCGCTGCACCGATCCGGGGAGGGACTCATATGAGTACTACGGAGGTCGAGGCGTAAGGGTCCACCCTCCATGGGCTGAAAGCTTCGACAACTTCGTAGAGGACATGGGTGTACGTCCTGATATGCAACACACCCTAGACAGGATAGACCCTAGGGGTGACTACGTACCTGAGAATTGCAGGTGGACAACTTGGGACGTTCAGAACAACAACAAGACTACCTCTAGGTTCATTGAGCATGACGGCCAGAAGCTGACACACACTCAGTGGTCTCGTCTACTGGGTGGAGGGAAGAATCTGGTCAGAGACAGGGTCGTAAGAGGGTGGTCGATACACGAGGCTGTCTCCGTTAGGTGTGGTCAAAAGAGAAAGGCCTCATGAGTTTCCCCTTGAGGCCTTTCCAGCGGTCACCGCATCTTCGGAGTTTTCATACTCTTCTTCTTACGTGGTGCCGTGTGTTTCTTGACGGTCTTCTTGTAGCCCTGCTTCTTGGGCATAGATCACCACCTCCCTTCCTTCAGGTTAGTTGAAAATATCCTCCCACAGGCTTGTGAGCTTGTTACCTACCTTACTGAGGGTTGCACTAGCCTTGAGACGGGTCACCTGACCAAAGCTAGGGAGGTTCTCAGGTTCAATGTCGGATGCACCCTTGATCCTTCGAATGTTTACGTCCTCTTCTGCTGCATTGTAAGAGCTTATCTGCACCATGTCACCAGTGTTACCACCGATGTAGTACACTTCATCCCCGTCCACCTTGGTTACGATACCTACGTGGCCCCAGCCGAGGTCGTACTGCTTCTTGTCATCCTCGCTGTGTCTCTTGACCATGAGGTCACCGGGTTTAGCCCTCTTGAGGCTGACACCTGTACCTACATTACGGTAAGACTTGGACCTGATCTGATCGAATTTGTCACCACCCATGAGGGCTTTGGTATCGACACCGGAATCCTTAAGGACCTGTGTGATAAAGGCCGCACACCATGCACTAGAGGTGGCGAACTCAGCTACTGACTTATTCCCCGGATTCCAGGAACCGACGGCACCCTCGAACATAGCCTTAATAGCTTCAGCCCCACCATTAGTCCCTTCACTCAGACCATAGTATTTCATGGCAGCATCAGCAGGGTTCTTAGCCAGTTCTGCTACCACATTAGCGGAGGGTTCTTCCCCTACTCCGATCCTACTAGGGGCACCTGACCCTTCTGAAGGAATGATAGTGTCAACGACAGAAGATATGATATTCCCCGCCTGCTCTGACCCTTCTGAGGCAAGAGACTTGATACCCTCTCCCATCTCATTAACAAGACGACGGGCTTCTTTCGCGTTCTCTTTCACCCAAGCAGTCGCTTTAACGGACCCGTCCTCTGCTACATTGTACAGCATACTGAACTGAGCCTTAGCCAACGCAGAAGCCTGTTCGACAGAGCCTTTTGTGCTTCTCGCAGCCTCTTGCAGGGAAGAGATGACATCAGGAAGTTCACTCTTGAGCCTTTCGTACCCAAGAGATACACCCATCTGGACCACGGAGTCTTGGATGGCCTGAGGCAAGTCGGTATAACCTTCGACGTCTTCCATGAGGAAGTTGGTCGTAGTCACATAACGCTGCTCAACTACCGCTGACATCTCCTCTGGTTTAGGCCTGCTAGGATTAGCCATCGTACTCTTCTCAGACGGCGTCAAGTCCTTGGCCTTCAAGGAAGTCCGAGAGCTAAGCCTCTCGAAGTAGTCATTAGCTCCTTTCGCAGGAGCTTCCTCAGGAGCCAGACTACGGATAGCTTCAGCAGTCTTCTCCATACGTCCACGAATACCCGGACGGCCACGAGCCTCAGCATTTCGATACTCGTTGTTGTTCAGGAACTCATCTGCCGCCTCATTGAACTTACCTTCATTGATCAGCTTGAGGGTCTCGGGACTGCCCACAAGAGAACCCCTGTACCAGCTAGAGAACAGAGCCGCCTGAGCCTCATCTGGCATGTCCTTGAAGGTAGGGATAGCGCCCTCGATCTCCGTCAGTCGCTGAGCGATCTCCATATCGAGACGCTCATTAGCCTCAGCCCGAGACATCTTCTGGCCTTCCTCGACACCAGTCGTGAAGCCGTACCCTACTGTGAGTTTGTCACCATCAGTAGGAATCCCAGCCTCACTCATAAAGCCTTCATCAGCCTTGATCTGATCACGAATGGTCCTCAATCGAATCTCCTCTGGTGTTCTTGAGAGTGGGTTGTCCTTAACCTCAGAAGCTTTCTTGAGGTTCGACAGGATATTCTTTCCTGCCTCACTCATATTCTCACTGATCTTACCCAAACGGGTGGAGAACTCAGAAGTTGTATCGACTTCCACGGGGGTGACGGGTGCTGCCTCATTAGCTGGCCGATCCTGAGCGTCACCCATTACTGGATCAGAACCCATAGGTCCTTCAATGAAGGCAAACCTACGACCGAGACGTTCGACTTCACCATTGAACTCCTGGAGTTTACTGATCTTACCATACAATTCACGGAACCCTGTGTCCCAGACGTCCGTACCCTGAACAGCTAGGAGAGACGAAAGAGGCCCATCCCCCTCGATCAGGAAGTCACGAACATCCATAGCGTTCATCTTATCGAAGACCTCAATGACCTTACGAGGATCAACAGTCTCAGCACCACCTGCGGCCTCTTCGAGGATACCCTTGGCCCTCTCAAGAGAGGCAATCTCACGGTCGATGCTGTGGCCAGCCGACATGGGACGAAGGGTTGCCTTAGGCTTCTTGTCAGCGTGGGCACCCTTAGGATTGTCCCTGAGGTCAATCAATTCAGCAAGACGCTGGTCGAGAGCCGTTGGGTCCAGATGGTACTGGGAGTTACCTGCTTCATCGACTGTGACATAGAAGGCCTGAGGACCCTTGAACTTGGTGCTATTGATGCCATACTTGGAACGCAGGGTTGACTCATGGACACCCAAGTTGTCCTTCACCATGGTATGAAGACCATCGTAGTCAAAGACCATGCTGGGGGTGCCTGCCTCAAAGGCTCGGGTCAGGAGAATCTCAAGGTTAGTAGGACCCTCACCACCCTGACGGTACGAAAGCATGTCGATGGTGCTGTCCTTAAGCTGAACAGGGGCACCCTTACGAGCTTTAGTCTCCTTGGCTGATGCGACGTACTGAAACAGGTTCTCAATGATAGCTACAGACGCATCTTCGTCCATAGTAGGGATCGACCGACGGTTACGAGCGTGGGACTCAAGAGAAAACGTCTCTTGGTTCCGAACGGCACCCAAGGTCTTGTCGTCAAGCCTCTTACGCTGGTCGTCCTGGACCCTTGGGCCGTCAGCCTTCTCAGTCGAGTCTTCTCCGAAACCTTTGTTGAACTCATGCAGTTCATCAAAGCTGCTGATGACCTTAAAGTCCTTCATGCCGGTGATCTTAGTCTGGAGAATTTCAGCAAGTGCTGAGTTTACACCAGCATTGTTCGACATGCTAGCTGTGGCCCTAACGAGGAGACTCATGGCCAAGTCGTTGTCCCCTGACAAAGCCCCTTTCTTAGCCCCGGCCACTGCATTAGTAAGGGCTAGGTAATCAGCTTGGCTCAACTCCTCTTTAGCTGCGAACTCAGTCAGCGTGGCCATGAATTTAGACTCAAAGGCCTCCTGGAAGACTTCAGCAGCATCCTCTCTTTGAAGACTTTCGAGGAGACCTGCGACTGTTTTAGCTGTGGCTGTTTCATCATACGGAATACCCAGACGAGCAGCATCTGCTTTACGCTCAGCCTCAAACAGAAGGAGTTCCTGAGCCGACTGAGCGATTAGGTCAGGAGTCAACGCTACATCCTTGTTCCTAACGACATGCTGGAACATGGTCATCGTCCCGGACAGACGCTCAAGGTTGTTAGAGTCAAAGGTGGACTTGGTGTTGGCTCCTTTGTTGTTCGCAAGGTCGTACAGTCGGTAGGCCCTCGCAGAAGCTGCCTCTTTTGAGAGACCCAGCCGTATGCCAGCAATAAGGTTCAAGTTGTACTGGTCGTCATTCAGGACTTTGCTCATAGCCCTCTCCTGAGGGGATACAAGAATGTTAGCGAGTTCCTCATGCCCAAAGGTCTTCGCCATATTAGCAATCTCATCGGTATCGACACCTTGCTGAGCGTAGTTGAGGACCATACGACGCTCGAACTGACGCTTCTTAGGGCCAGGACCCATCTGTTGAGCCTTCTCGAAGTCCTTGGCCATATTCGCACGAGTAGCAGCCTTCAGTTCAGCAGCCCTAGATGCAGCCCCTGTTGAGGTGCGAGACGCCGTAAAGAAAGAGTCAGCAGCAGACAGGGCCTGACCGCCTACAACAGCAAGACCCTGAAGCGCACTAGGGGCAGGGGTTACTGGTGCGAGGGGGGATTCAGACGCAACCTGAGGGTTGACCTTCGGTGCAAGTTCGTCAGCCATTAATCACTCCTTAACCGTTGATGTCTCTGAGGACAGAGAAGGTTCGGTAATCGACATTGTCGTCACTTACCTTACCGGCAGACTCTACCCACTGTTTGGCCTTATTAGGCGTTGTGTCGTCTACGATACTCCGAATTATACGGCGTTTGTCCTGGTCTGTCAAAGGAACCCCAAGAAGTACATCCTTTATCTCAGCCAAGACTTGGCCAAGGTGCTCAGGGTCATTCTTTAGGACAGCGTTCTGGAACATTCGGTTCAGGTCTTTCCGAACTTCTCGGTAGTTCTTGTCGTAGTCGTATGTCTCTTGAACAGCCTTGTAGTATCTCGTCGTCTGAGATGGTCCCAAGCCTAGAACAGTAAAGATCGCCTGACCAACAGAGAAGTTAGCTGGCACGACAGCACCACCCTTGGAGATGGAGCGACCGTACATAATCATACCATGAGCCTTAAAGGCATTGTCCAAGCCAGTGAAGTTCCTAATGGTCTGGAAGGCCTTTTCCTGAGCCAGCATCACACGACCATTGACCAAATGATTGAGGCCCTTTACCATAGGTTCTCCAATGTCCCACAGGATTTTCCCTGAGGGGCCACCTATGACCTCAGGAGCCTGCCCACCTACAGTGTTGTTCCAGAGGTCAAGAAGACCCTGCGCTGGTGCAGCACGGTAACCAATGTTGGGCACGTTCTCAGGCCCAAGTAGGCCTGCGATAGCACCCTCGATGATCCCTGAACGAAGGGTAGTATGGGCCACCCCACCGGGGTCAGTGTCAAGCCACTCCGGTCCATTCTCTTGAAGCCAAGCAGCGGCTGCGTCAGCGTCGTCCTCTCCAACGAAGTGCAGACCTGCTGCACCCCAGAAAGGACCAAGGACCGCAGCAGCCCGTGCCCTTTCAGCGGGAGTGAAGGCTCGACCGACAAAGACTGCCTCGTGTGCTCTCATGATGTACGTCATCCACTGCATAGGAACCTTCAAGAGGCCCCTCTGTGACATAGCACGGCCAGCGTTGGTCATCTGGAACGACAAAGCACCGTCGCGCTTAGCAATCCACTTGATAGCTTCATTTGACGTAGGGTCAGCGTTAGGAAACTTAGCCCTGTACTCAAAGTTAGCAATAAGCCTAGAGTAAACACGGGAGATGCGTTCACCTTCGTTGAAGAACACGAGTGACTTGTCTTTTAGCCAGCCCAAACGGCGACCCGCTGCCTTAGCTAGACGACGAGTGGTAGAGGTCGAGTACTTCTCAGCACCAAAGGAGTCGAATCCACGGCTCATGGGTGTACCGAGATGGGCTGCATCAGCGTTTATCTCTGCCCTGCCTGACCGAATGACGTCCAGTCGCATTTCCTCAAGGGTCTTCTCAGGCACACCTGAAATCTTGGACAGACGCTTGAGGGACAAGGCTCTGGCACTTTTGTCGTTAATGAAGACGGAGGCCCAGATGTGCGTAGCTACTTTAGCTGACTGCATACCAGCACGAGGACTGATAGCCACCATGACAGGGACGTGCATCGCCTGAAGGATCAACTGAGACGCATTGAAGAACCCAAACTTGGAGACGAAGCCTATATGAAGGAGTTCACTGGTCGGATCAGAGAACCTACGAGCTACGTTCTCGAAGATACCAGTCTCACGGATGTACTTAGGGAACCTTCCCTCAATATTCAGGATAAACTCACCCATCTTACGACCGAGAGTCTTGAGGAATTTCTCACCTGGAGTGTCGATATGAAGACGAGAGGCCAAGATAGCCAGTTCTTCACGAGCGATCTCACTCGCACGAGTACTCAAGGGAATGTCCGCCTGAGCCGCCATGGCTATAGGGTTCATGTCCTTGATCTCTTCCCAGTTCTTGATGAGTTTCTGGTTCCTGTGGACAAAGGATTCAACATCAGCGATAGCGATGGCATTACGTGTGATGTTGAAGATAGAGTTGTTGCCCTGCTGTTGAATGTAATCAACAGGATCGAACTGAGCCGTCTCTCCACCACCGTAGTGCGGGAGAACTTCGTCCTGCCTCTGCCGAGAGATAACAGCAATGTCACCGGCCTGTAGGTTAGGAAGGTCAGACCCCTTGAACTCAACGACCTCATCCCTCTTCTTGTACCCGATACGAGCACTTACGGTCGTAAGATCAACTTTTGCCTTCTTCATCCAAGCTGTGAAGTCAGCAGCCGTATTGATAGAGGGATCAAAGGTGTTGTTCTTGGACACTACATCGTCTACGTCTGCTGCCCCCTCCCTGATAGCCTTAGAGATATTCTGGAGTTCCTGAACCCAAGTCCTAGCCTGTTTCTCAGTCGTAGCGGTACCAAGGGTCTTCGTAAGACCAGACAGTGACCCACTACCTACCTCGACCATGTAGTTACCGTTAGGGTTGACACGATTACCACCTGTGTTGTAGCCGAATACGTCTTGGAGTTCCAGAGGGCGGTTATTCTTTTCAGGGTTCACGACAAACTTAAGGGCTGTGTCTTCCTGATCGAAGGACGCAGTACGGTAGATAGGAACATTCTTGAGACGATCAGGAAGTTCATCGAACCTCTTGCTTTCACCTTTGAAGATGTCGTATACGATTGTGTCGTCCGTTATAGTCCCTCTTTCGACTATCTTAGCAGGGAGAACACGGGACTGCCTACCTGTCCGGACATCGACACCGATATTGTAACCCTTCTTAAGGTAAGCCCCAAGAATCTCGGTAGACTTCTCCTGCCAAGTGAAGTACTCTATGTCCCTCCAGGCATTGTAGGCTTTTAATGCCTCCTCAGAAGGTTCAACTGAGTACATCCCCTGCCACAGGTCACTGAACTCCTTATCTGTTAAAGCCTCACGACGCATAGACAGGTCCCCGTCACGGAGCCTGTGAAGAATGCTGTTTAGTCTGTCTCTTTCTTTGTGACCGAGACTCTCAATTACTTTGTACGGGCCATCCGAAAGGGTCTTAGTCAAAGAACCACGGACGGACTCCATCTGGTTAGCAATGTCTGAGTCTAGACGAGAGAAGGACGAACCTGAAACCTTCAAAAGGTAATCCCGCACACCCTGAATGCTGTCTCGAATGACATTGCCAGTACCAGGACGTTCTTCGATGGTGTGTCCTTTGAGTTCAGAAGAATCCAGACGACGTGTCACATGGGTCCTTACGACAAATCCATCACCCCTAGGTACTACAGAGAACTCAAGGTCGCCCTCAGGAACTTTCTTACGGATTTCAGCAGCCTGCCTGTGAGCATCGAGTTCCCTCTTGAAGACGTTCCCGTTCTTGGCCCTAATGTTCACCTCAGTTCGAAGGATACCATTCTGGATTTCCAAACCTTTGGACACAAGAGCGAAGTCAGTAAGAGAACGGTCCAACCGAACCATGAGGTCGTCCATAGACTTCTGGACGGCGGCACCGATGGATGCTTCATCCGTGACACGACCAGCCTGAGGGGACAAAAGGATTTCATCCATGTCATCAGCCAGACGACGACGAGCAGTAGCTTCTGCTGTTTCGACAGGGTCTACACGGTTAGGTGAGATAGGCTGTCCATCAACGACACGGACAGCATGAGCTGGATCACCGGCAGCAGCACCAGCCTCCCTCGACAGAGCCGGATCAACTTCGCTCTCAGCCCTATCTGCAATGTTAGCTGAAGCCCTCCTCTTATCCCTAGCCCCTCGCATAGCCTTCTGAACACTAGTCACTGCGTCGTTGGCTCCAGTGGCCACCCGACGTACACCTTTAACAGCAGGAGAGACGACACCCAAAGTAGCTACATCGAAGACTGACAAGGCCGTCTCAGACACAGTAGTTCCATCAGTATTGATGCCATTCAGGATACGGTGGAGACGGGACACACGCTC
>Ga0070746_10002405_pt1 | contig 11167 bp, 9 predicted proteins | sample VirMetDEL_Mar_21_FD_77016 | JGI IMG/M metagenome (GOLD analysis project Ga0070746, IMG submission 77016) | Aqueous microbial communities from the Delaware River and Bay under freshwater to marine salinity gradient to study organic matter... | ecosystem: Environmental > Aquatic > Marine > Coastal... | reverse complement strand
TCTATAGACACAGGTACGCCCATAATTCTAGGTGCTGAACGAGGTAATCTCATTGCTACTCCGTCAACCTCATGCTACAAAACTATTATCCATAGTGTAGCCGTGGCCCAATGCATGGGAGGCGAGCGCCAAACTAAGAGATCGTGTCCTTTGTGTCAGCACGAAGAGCGTGATGTCTATGAAAGTGGACTTGCTGACGGTTCTATAGAACCGAGAGTACTGGACAAGGACATGGGTTGGCGGACCAACACTACTGATAGACATATGAAAAATCATATGGGTAGTTATGAAGACACTGCTAACCATTCCTGTGTAGTTTGCACTAGCGACAATCGAAAGATTTACGAAGTTGCATACTTTGAAGATGAGACCACTACCGAAGAAATAGCAGCAGAGTTAGATTGTAGCGAAGAGTTAGTGTACAAGCACATGAAGAACCACTTCCAGCCTTTGGTTAAGAGAAGCGCCACTGCAATAGTTGCAGTAAAGGTAGGAGAAGAGGTAGAAGTCCTTAGAAACAATGTGCAAAACTTGAATGGTAAGTTAGCACAGTACATGGAAGAGACTAGTATTCACGACGATGGAGTTGTATCAGATATGGTAAAACTTCACAAAGAAGTTAGAGAGACATTGAAAGACTTAACCAAATATCAAGAGACATGGGCAGAGCCTAACAAGGCAGTCGCTAACAACACAATTAACATTCTAAAGGTTGAGTTAGGTAAAGAGAGTCCTGAGACTTGGAAGAGAGTCAAAGAAAAGTTATTATCTCAGGCTGACGGCGAACTAGATGAGAATATACTGGATGTGATTTGAAATGCCAAGTGGAAGCGGAGGAATGGCAACAGGGTCAGATACCCGACTTTACAATCCTAAATCTGAAGCATCGCATATGTATACTGCTAACTCTGAAGATGAAGAGAGTTACAAGCATGGCATAGGCGATCCTGAATCGATGGAAAAGCGCAGAGATAAATTACAGGCTGAAAAGGAAAACGCAGAGAAGGTAATGGACTTACCTCATCTTCGATTAGAGACTGTAGAACCTAAGCCCGACTTACCTCCGGGTATGGAAGAAGAAGGCCAAGACCAACCTATCATGGATGATGGAAATGAGAACGCAGTTGGTGCAGAGATTTCACAGATGACAGGTATGCCCGGACAGGGTGGACCTGATGCGTCTGCTATGTTTGGTGCACAAGTCAACCAACCATTCGGCCTAAACACTATTGCAACAAGTGAGCCAATGGCTGATGCTTGGTCTAGTCTTTTGAAGGAACACAAGCCTTGGCATCAACCCCAAATGGAAACTACACCTTACGGTAGAAGCAAGTCAGATAAGATTTCTGAAATCCGAGGCAAGAATGTCGCTAGTAAACTAGGTCACCCCGCAGACAAAGGTGGACTTAACGAAGCACCGTTGGCTTTACACAGAGGTCACAGGCAGACTACTCAGCCAATTTCTTTATTCCCTGAAAAGTACCAGCAGTCACTTGGTAGGCAAGCAAGTCGCAGACTGATGGGTGGTATAGAAATGCCAAAAGGTATGCAGGCAAGACCAATGCAGGGTGAGAGACCCAAGAACCCATCCCAACCCAAACCTCCTAAGATGCCTGCAGAAATCGCTATGCCTAAAGAGCCTAGCATGAAGTTGGCATCTGTCGGCGCTCTCAAAAAGGATATTCAAACAGTCCGTAAGAAAATGGACTACATGCGATTCAACCAGTTACGAAGATTGCTAGAGAGACTGAAAGGTAAGATTGGCGATCGTAGATTGAAGATGGCCGACCCCGGCGGTGTCGGTGAATCAGGACCGGGTGCTGGCAACCAAGCCACTTACCCTACTGGTGCTACTGAAAGTATAGATGGTGACGAACGCCAAGAGGGCAGTAAGTCTCCATCAGGTAAGAAGTTCGGAAGTAATATGGGCAGGTCGGGTTGATGTTCAAGACAACCCCTCGTTCTGTTTTGTTAGGTGGAGACCTACTGCGAAAGAGCGCAATGCGATTACGCATTAACGACGACGGTACACTTGAAAGACATACTGATACTCTGACTGAAGAAGATTTAGCAGAACACGGAGGTGGAGTTCCAAATCCTTATGGCGAAGGTATGGTGGACAGAGCACCAACTGGTAGCGGACCTAACCATCGACACATGATAGATGCATTATTGCATGCCATGTTACGACTATCTGCGAAGAATGGATTTGAACCAAATGACGAATTAAAAAATCACTATATTAACATTATCGACCACGCTATATTTTCTCGTAATGGCAAGGTAAGAGAAATAGAAGGAGAAAATTCTCCTAATATATTGTCCGGTTTTCGTAGCAAGAGGTGGAGGACTTTACACGGTACCGATTATATTTCAGAAACAGATGCAAAAGGTCGAATGTTACCAACCGTTAAGCACTCAAGGCACGGCGGAGTCAAAATACAAAACGCCGATGGGAGTATATCTGATGCAGGGCACCAAATTAGTCACTTTACAAAGAAGGGTTCGATTGATGACCCTAATGCCGATCAAGGAAATAGTATAGATTCAGTTTATAATCCAATATGGGCTGAAGTTAAAGAAACATTAGACCAAGCAGCACCTTGGATAAAGGAAAAAATCTTCGGCATCCCTGATGGTCAAATGGGTCCACTTGATAATTTTCAAAATGATAATGTGATTAAAAGATTCATGAGAGGTCATGTTTTACAATTGTCTGAGGTTTCTGAAGGACGAATCCATGCTTTGAAAGAAAATGAAATGAGAAGGTTAGGGCGAGGTATAATGCCCCAAACTGTCCTCAAGCGTTACAAAGACCATACAGGTCAGGGTTATGTACCGGCGGAAGAACATGCTAGTGAACACAATGTAACTCACAGTGGTGCTCCAATTCCTAAATATGCGTTAGAAGCACATAGTCAAGAAGGCTCACCTAAAGGAGAAGATAGTTACGATAGACTTGCTGCCATGCAGCAGTTTTTACAAAGTATTGTGGGCGATAAAGAAAGGAACATACCGGGTAAGTTTCCACACATGTCTCCCGAATCTATAGCAGATGCAGAAGATTTGTTAGCAAGAGAAGAAACAGAAGGTGCATTAGGGGCGAATGTTTTGTCACCTAAGATGTCAGCGTTGTTTGGGATAGGCACAAGGCGAGGAACAGACAAAGATACTCGCACTGCAGTATCTAACAAAGTTAAAGGTGGTGTGGATAATCGTTACTTCCAAGACTACATAGCGCAATTGAAACTAACTGAACAAGAAGTAAATGCTGCTTTGATGTCTATGAGTGTTGAAAACCCTACAAAAGATATTACTGGTAGTAGTGCTAGTGATGTAGGGCATGCATTTCACGCTGCTCACTTAGCGATGATTAATAAATTAAGAAACGAAGGGCATCCTGAACCACATGTTGAATCTGCAAACCGCATAAAGAATGTAGGTCAATTAGCGAATCCGGGTCAGGCTCGACAAGTAGAGGATGCTCAGAAATTGGTGGATTTGTATAATGAAGCGGGCGGGCATCAAGTTTCTTACCAAGGCGGTAATCAAACGGATGCAAAGAATATGGATTGGTTCTATCGAGATGAACAAGACACGGACCCTTCAGGTGCTTTGGCTTCACGATATGGGGGCATGGACTTAGACCTCAATCAAATCCAACAATCCTTTGAAACATTACAATCCATGTCTGCAATCAAAGACGACAGAGTGATGAAGCATGTTAAGAAAGGCTACTCAATCAATTCATATAACGACATCCGATCGTTTAGTATGTCTGTTGGCATAACTACTCAGGATGTTCATGGCATTATGGCTACACAAGGAGACTGGAATGTTGTAGCCAAGCAGTGGAATGTGTCTCCAATAATAGTTAAAGCAACTAAAGTTACATTTGGCGGTGTCTGAAATGGGTAAAGTATTCGTAAAAGGTCCAGTTGAATCTCCTGACGATTTGTTGGCGAAGCAGGCTATGGCGCAGAGGTTGCAAAATTTCAAGCAAGGCATGGGGCCTAAGTTAGGGGCGGGATTTGAGCATGCAAGAAACTATGCTGGTACTCGTAATTATGGCGGTGCTTTTCAAGAAAGCCTTTCTAGTGCTGGTAGACTTGCCAATAACCAAATAGATGACTTCGGTCAGTTAACACAAGCGATATTCGATCCCTTCTTTACTTTATTTGGTAGAAAGCCACAGACTCCTGAAGAGGAAGAGCGTTCTAGGCAAATGATAAAAGATAAAATTAGAGAAGAAAGGCAACCTGCAATGGACGCACAGGCTGCATTGGCTGCGAAGGAAAAAGAAGAAGCGGATAATCAGGCTTTACTAGGTAGGTTCCAAAACCTATCTCAAAGAAAGGGTGCCGAGGCTGCTCAGTTAAGCGGCCATAAAGGTGCAACAGATTTAGCAGATTATGAAGAGTACGCTAGGCAAAATTACCCCGGTATGCCATTGAACGAAGTCGCTAATATGCTAGGTCAACAGTTTACAAATGTAGAAGCAGAAAGTTTGAGAAGGCAAATGAAAGGTAAAAATGCCCTAGCAGGTTATGGTGCTGAGCAAACTGCTCAAGGATTAGAAACAGCAAGTAATGCTGCAGAGGGTGAAGCAACACCTTTACCTAATGTGAATGTAGACCACCTAGTAGATCCTTCAAGTAACCCTGTACCGGATCTAATGAATACATTAAACGACACTGAGTCTCCAAAAATTCCTAATGGTAACATGGACCAAGGGGTTGTGACCCAAGTACCACAGGTTACTGCTGGGCCACCTGCTGAATTGTCTAGCGGACAAGGTTATAGAGGTCAAGAAGAACATCATGCAAACGAGGAAAACAAAGAAGGTAACATGGACCCTTTGAGGACTCCGGGTGCAGGCGTACAAAGTATGAATGTTAGCGGTGATAAAAAGGAAGAACCTGACCTTAGTACAGCAACAACAGGAGGGGCTACACGAGTACCACCGACTGATTTTAGTCTTAAGCCTGAACTCCCAACGGATGTGCAAACAGTATTTAGTGGAAATGATGCGTTAGCCCAAATGCAAAGAGATCAAGGTAGGGATTAACATGACTAACAAAGAAGAATTCATCAAGGAAATGGACTTAGAGATGTCCAAGAAGTCCTTTGAATACTTCTTTACTGAGATATTAGAGTTCGACTTTTCAGACCATCACAAACTTTGGCTACAAGGCGTTAACGAAAGCAAGCGATATTGTGTCAAAGCGAGTCGAGACCACGGTAAATCTGTCTTTTTTATGTCATATGCACTGTGGTTAGCGGCTTTTAAGCCCAATACTCACATCATGATATTCAGTCACAGCCTAGAACAGACCCTTGAACACATGCGATTTATCAGAAATCTGATAGAAACCAAGGATGTTTTGAAGGATTTGAAGCCAAAAGGCCGCCCTTGGAACAAATCATACTTTGAATTCACCAATAAAAGCCGACTTATGGCTAAATCCGTGGGTGGAGCAACCCGTGGTTTCCACCCAAATGTAGTATTATGTGACGATATTCTGTGGGGAACCACTGTTACAGAGTTACAAAGGGCAGCAGATTGGTTCTATACCGTCCTTTTACCCGTTTTGCACCACACTGGAAGGCTAATGATGGTCGGTACACCCTTCAGTTACAACGATTTATACGCCGAATTAGAGCAAAAAGACGCATTTAGGGTCGAAACATACCCCGCAATTAAGGATAATGGGGAGCCATTATGGCCTAATAGGTGGCCTTTAGAGGCTCTAAAGATGCGAGAATCGTCTATGCCTTCCATAAAGTTCGCTCGTGAGTACCTTTGTGAGCCTATTCACGACATGTCAAGCATGTTTCCTATGTCTCTTATCGAAAAAGCAAGGGATGAAAACCTAGTATTACTGGATAAAGCAGAGTCAGAGTACGATGAAGAGGGTGAAACTGCAGGTATTTTCGGTCAACACTTTGTTGGTTGGGATCCAGCGATAGCATCTGACGCTAATGCTGACTATACTGCTATGGTAACCCTTAGAATGCCACCCGATAGTGAGGAAAAACAGATAGTCAATGCCATAAATGAGAAGGGATTAGGCTCTGCTGCTCAGAAAAAGAGGGTGATTCTGCTAAATCATAGGTTCCAACCCGACTTAATTGAGTTGGAAGGTAACAATTTCCAGCGAATGTTCGCTGCGGAGTTGCAAGAGATGAGAGAAGACATACCAATTAAGACATTTATGACTACTCGACAGCGAAAAGAGAGTATGTTTATGTCATTACTGATGGCATTTGAGCAAGAAAAAATCAAAACCCCTTGGGGCAATGAGAAGAGTAAGGAGTTTACTCGTCAATTAGAGACACAACTCACTAGATTTGGTATGACTAAGAAGGGTCGCTTAGAGTCTGTAGGCTCTCATGATGACTTAGCAATGGCATTGGCACTTGCTAACTGGGCAACTAAGGAATTCAAAGGCAGTATCGTCATGCTTGACGACTATCTGCCCGGATTTGAAGAGTGGTTGGGCGATAAACCAGCCGCTCCTAGCAAAGGATGGTTTGTAGCCTAAGTATAATATGGGTGAAGCAAGGGGTTAGAGTATTATGTGGGGGTCATTAGGAGTAGGTAACCATACATCTATCATAGATATGGGCAATGATTTACAAACTATCATTGCTTCTACCCTTATCGAACACCCATTTGTTAAATCACAGCCCAATCGTGCTATCACAATAGCCAAAGATGCAGTAGAAGTCAATAGAAATGTAAGTTCTATTAGGCCATCATTCCCTAAAAGCGGAGAAGGTTGGTTTGAATCACAGATAGGTAAGACCGCTGAGCAACTAATAACTGATTTGCGTAAAGCAGAGGATGTAAATGGAGTCAGTGACTTGATTAAATCTATTGAACAGGTACATTTACAGGAGACTAGTGCAACATTACATTCATTTGAGTGGGCTGACAACCACCATGACACTATTATTCAATTAGGTTTAGATGAAAGAACCCTCAAGTCATTAAGAATATACGGTGATTTGAAAAAGAATACACTCCAAAGGGCATGTCATCAGTGGGAAAACGCAGATAGCATACTCAAAGGTTTAGATCAATACCATAGTGTATGGGGCGAAGAGGAAACTAACGCTTGGGAAACAGCAATGCAGAGCAAGCAAGACGCTAAAGATATATGGAAGAGTGCACTCAATCAATTCAACACCCTTAGTAAGGAGCAACAGAACTGGTTAACATTAGCAAAGGCTGAGTTGACAGAGGCTGGACCTTTGAGTGCTAGGAATATAACTGAAAGGTTAATCGAAAAGGGCACTAAGCGACTTAATGTAAACCGTATGGCTAAGTTATTGAAGATGTATGGCGAGGAAATTGCAATCATCAAGGGTCATAAGACTGGTGAATACATCGCATCTAAGAATGGCAACATCATTATCAAGGACATTTGGGCCTATGCAGGTGGGTTTGTTGACGAATCGGGTCACTTTACTATATCTGAAAGGGACGAACCTAGACTTGTTATCATCGCTAAAGGTGACAGAGGTAGATTACACTGCTCACAGTTACATGATAATCTTGGATTTGGTGCTTTACAACTCAATAAGAGCGTAAGCACTTCAGAGCCTAACACTCACCAACTTGAATTCAGAGGTCAAGATGTTGCTAAGTTACTTAGTGGTAGTCTACCTCACATTATAGAAAAAAGCAAAGTTGCTAAAGCAATGGCACATTACTTCTTAGAACCTGATAATGTATTGATGAAACAGTATGTGCAGTATCAGTCTTGGGACGGAACACACAAAGCGGAGAAGGCGCTGCGACAGTGGGGAGTAGACCAAGATACAGTGTTAAGTTGGGCGGAGGAATTGTAATGGCAGAAGAAAAACAGAGTAGAATTGGTAAGATATTGTCTAGTATAGGTAATGGTTTCAGAAGACGCAGAACCCCTGCTCCTCAGATGCCATTATGGACTACTGGTATTCAAGAACCAATACTGGTTCAGGGAATAACTATCCCTGCATTGTATTCAGTTGCTAGTGAAAATTTGATTCTTCGTACAGTCATCACTACGCTTCAGCAAGAAATCTTCCGCAGGGGCTACTACTGGGAGAAAAAGTTCCACAAGAAATGTATGGAGTGTGGAAAAGAGCATCAGCATGATGTTGAGCAATGCTTCGATTGTGAAAGCACTAATTTAGAAACACCCGACCCTAATCAAATCGTTTATCCTCGGTGGTTAATTGACCAGCGCAACAGTATGGAGCAATCATTCATGGACATTTTGAGAGAAATCGAGTACGATCTTAACATTATGGACGATGCTTTCATGATTCTCATTAAAGAATACTACCAAGACCCTGAAACGAAAGAAGTATCATTCTATCGTGTAAAGGAAGTTCTTCGTGGCGACCCTATATTTTTACGCATAATTGCTGATAAGCGTGGCGTAAGAGGTGGTAGGTACCGTGTCTGTCCGCTACATAGAGATGTAGTTCGTAGTTACGCAGAAGAAGAAAAGTCATGCGAGGTCTGCGGACATGCTTTAGAAGATGTTCATTATGTCAATACAGCAGGTAGTGGTAAAACACAGTATTACCTAGAAGGCGAAGTAATTCATGTTAGTAAGTATCAACCTTCTAAGTTGTATGGGCGTTCCCCTGTCTCCACACTTTGGCGACAGGCTATGACTTTGACAGCAATGGACAACTACATGTATACTGCTTATTCAAAGCGTAGGATGCCTAAAGGTTTGATTTCAGTTACAACAGATAACTTAGAATCAATGAAATCATTTTTCAAGAGCATGGATGAGAAGTTAGAGCGTGACCCGCATTACATTCCTAAGATCGGTATTGAATCCAATACAGGTAAAGGTGGAGTTCAGTGGGTCAAGTTTATGGACACGCTTGAAGAGATGCAGTATCTACCAGCAAGAGATGAAATGCGCCAGCGCATAGCATCTTTCTATGGTGTATCGAATGTATTCATGATGGACACTGGTAAATCCGGTGGATTAAACAATGAAGGTATGCAAATACTTGTTACTAACAGAGCCGTAGAGTTTGGTCACAAAGTGTATACTGAACATCTATTCCCTCTACTTATGAAACAATTAGATGTCGATGATTGGCAGTTGACACTTTATCCTAATGAAGAAGAAGATGAAGTCACTCGGCTACGCCGAGATGAAATGGAAGTTAACATTGCGCAGCGTATGGTTATGTTAGGGTATGAACCTGAACTTGTACAAGAAGGCAATAGAGATGTCAGGTTCATCTACAAGAAACCTGACCCAGCGCAGATGCAACAACCTCCGGGTGGCGGTATGCCGGGCATGCCTCCGGGTATGCCTCCGGGTGGCGGTATGCCTCCGGGTATGCCGGGTGGCCCGCAACCGCAGGCTAACCCCGGACAGTTACCGGGTCGCAATATACCTCCTCAATTAGCAGGTGTAATGGGTGGCCAAGCGTCTGCTGGTACTAGAAGTATGAGTGACGGTGGTCCTAACTCTAGTCCTCAAAACAGAACTAGCATGGGTTCAGGTTCACCCGTTAGCAGCGTACAACAAAGAGGTTCACAACCAAGTCCTATTGAGCAAGCAGCCCGCAGCATTACTGACTCAGGCCGCTTCAAAGGTGCATGACAAGGTTAAAGTTAAGGGGAGTAGTGGCTGACGCATGGACCTGAGAAAATTGGACCCTATGGCTAGAAAAATGCGTACTCATGTAGACGCATTTTACAAAGCATTAGATGAGCAAGACGCAATGGGTGCCCGTTCACACATTAATGAAATTACCAAGTACGCTGATTATCTCAGTAGAGATGTCGAAAAGGCAGTTATGAAGCAAGATACAGACACTGTTGGTGTCAATGACATCTATGCTGGTGGCGCTCCTGTAATGAAGTTTAACTCAGTAGAAAAAGTACACCCTGCATCAAACGATGTCTTGCCGGGGATGATTCGTACTAGTCGTACAGGAAGCATCAAAAGGCAACTAAGCAACAGAACACTTTGAGTTGAGCATTATGAGTGAGGTAGAGAACACAGCGGAGAGGCTAATGGGTGCGCTCATTAGTAAAATGGAAAATATGGATAGCGATTTGCAACAACTTAAGCAAGAGAATATGAACTTGCGAAAGGCAGTTTCAGATCCTATGAACATGCTAAAGAAAGCAGGCTTTGTGATGGCAAAAACACAAAGGCCAAGCGGAATGATAGATGATGATTTCAGACCTATTGGTGACGACATGGTTATCAAAGGCGATGGACTTGCTATGCCTAGTAGCAATGCTGAATTCCATAACATGGAATGGTCAGAGATTCACGCCTTGGCAGACCAAGCCAAAGGCACTGGTAACACAGGCAACAACATGGGAATGGAGTGATTAAGATGAAGCCACGATTTGAACCTAGAGATGAAGATTTTACAAACTTGCTAAACAAGGCTAACGAGTTAGCCGGTAAAGTAGAAAAGGCAAAGGCCAAAAGAAGTAGCCAGCCTGAATACAAAGCAAAGGAAGGTTCAGAGCAAGGCTATGAGTTTATGACTCAATCTGCTGGTAAAGACAATGTAAGAAACCAAGGCTTCTCTACCAACAACCATTTAATCGAATCAAAGGATGTACCTAACAAAGGCGCTATCTCTGAAGTTAGTAAAATACTTGACAAACCTACTCAATATCCCGATGCATTGGATGATACAGGTTATCGTATTAACGAAGAGGGCGGAGATGGCCCTGACCTTCTCAAGTCTGCTGGTGGTAATGTTCAAAAATACCAAGACCAGCAAATCAGAAAGAGTATCGAAACGCTATCTCGCCGCATAAACTGAGCGGCGGGTGATGGTGTGATTGAAACTCCTTTGGACACTCTTGACATTCGCAGAGATACATTTGTAAAATCTCTATACGATGGTATAGGTTTATCCGAAGCCGCATTAGAATACCTTGATGCTTATTCTACTGTCACTAAGATGGACATTTACCACGAGCCGGTTTACAACGAAGAGGCTCTTCTTATAATTGCTAAGCAACAGGGAGAAATACCTGTTGGTGAATATGGTCAGACTGTCTTTGATGATACGGCAGGTTACGAAAACACATATGTGCAAGTACCCGGCCAAAACATATCTGTAGAGGGAGCAGGTGATAGTGGGGCAAGGTTAGCATTAGATACAAAGT
>Ga0070746_10002402_pt1 | contig 11169 bp, 10 predicted proteins | sample VirMetDEL_Mar_21_FD_77016 | JGI IMG/M metagenome (GOLD analysis project Ga0070746, IMG submission 77016) | Aqueous microbial communities from the Delaware River and Bay under freshwater to marine salinity gradient to study organic matter... | ecosystem: Environmental > Aquatic > Marine >... | reverse complement strand
TTTGTTTATAAAGAAGACGCGACATCATTCAAAGACGTTGACGCGCTGATCCCGCTGAAACTAACCACAGCCTGGATCAAAACATCACAGATTCAAGGGATGCAGCGCATACGGCGTGCGCTAGTCTTGGGTGAATATAAATCAAATCATATTTTAAGAACGCGGATTGCCTACGATTTTGAGCAATTTTTTAATGAGGTTCACACGTTTGATTTTAGAACAGCCACCGGGCAAAACGAGTACGGGGATGAATCGCCATACGGCACAGAATATTACGGTGCAGGAACTAACCGCGTTTATTCCGGGGTTTACCAATTTAACATCCATTTAGCCCGGCAAAAATGCGACAGCGTCAGGTTTGAGTTTCAAGACACGGTTTCCTCAGATCCTGGTCAAGCGTACTCGATCACCAATCTTATGCTGGAAGTAGGCATGAGAGAAAACACCGCAAAACTACCACAGCAGCAAATGGTCTAGCCATGTACGGAAACATGAATCAATCCATGTCTGAAGCGGATCTCAGGCGTTTGGCAGAAATATTACAAGAGCGAGGCGAGGGCCTGGCTGCCATCAACCAAGGCGAGGCGCAGCTGCTTCAGGCATTAGGTGGATCAGGGCAAGCGTTGCCTGGCACGCAAGGCATGGGACCAGCTGGTGGACCTATAAGAAGCTACCAGCAAGAAGACGGCAGAATTGATGATGATCATCGCATTGCATTGTTAACAGATTCAGAGGTTGAAGCGCTTAATTATTTAAAACACCAAGACAAGGAAAACGGTTTTCAATCTGGTAATGGTCCATTCATAAAAGCATTGGCTTCAATGAATAAAGATGATTTGGATTATTACAATTATAAAGGGATGAAAATTCCTAGTCTTAATGACATGAGTGAAGGATCTGAAGATGATCCAAGAGGTGGATTAAGTGGAGGTAATGGTGGAAATGGTAATGGAAACGGCGGAAATGGCGGAAATAACAACAACAATAACAACAACAATAACAACAACAATAACAACAACAATAACAACAATAATAATATTTTAAGCAATTGGGACACTAGAGATGATGGGCCAGGACAAACGCCGGAAGAAAAAGCAAAAGAACATAATGAGAACACAATTAAATTTGAAGACGATCCTCGTGTCATTCAGGCCTACAACAATCTAAATCAGAACCAAGGCGGCGGAGATGGTGGACAACAGCAACAACAGCAGCAACAGCAAAAATTTACAGACAAATTAGGAAACACGCACAACAGCCAAGCGGAAGCAGATGCAGCCAATGAAAAAATAACAAAACAGCAAATAGCACTGCGGTCATTTATTGATAACCAAATGACTTCAGACCTGAAATTTGAAAACTTTTCTACAAACTTTTTTCAGGAACGCGAGAAGGTAACACCAGGTGCATCACGGCAAGTTAAAGGCGCACCAAGACAAGAGACATTTGAAGAGTGGAAAACACGGACACAGCAAAAATCTTATGAAGATTATTTAAAAGATCCAAAATTTTCTGCAGAGCAGCTGGAAGTCAAAGTCCAGTCTGGTTCAAGGCCAGAAACTTTTGACGAGTATAAGAAACGCACAGGAATAAATAGCCAAAGCGTTTACAGAACAGCATTACGAGGAGATAAACCGCCGCCTGGAGTTGAGGCGCCGCCGCCTGTTGAAATATTTCCTGTTTACACGACAAAAAAAGGGCCGCCTACACCGAGTCCATTAACTGAAGAAGGCTACAATAAAGATCTGCAACAGCAGTATGACACGGCTAAAGCCAATAACACGCTGCAGATGGTGGAAACTTTTACCACAGAAACAGATCCTGATACAACCGCAATTGTAAGAGAAGCAGACGGCTTTGAATTATTACCTGAGGCAGAAGTTGAAAGAATATTTAATGAGGTAAAAGGGCAAGCTGTAGAAGAAGCACGCACCCAAATTCCGCTGTTTGTTGAGGCTCTTAACAAAACCATCCGAGAAAAACCTGACGCATCTGCACAAGAAATCTTAAACCTTATAGGCACTGAAGGGTACAACCGTTTATCTGACGGCACTAAGCTGGTCATGTACGAGCAAGCCCGGTATGCCTACGAGCGAGAAGAAGCATTTACACTGACACCCGGCGAGGTTGAAGAATTTGCTAGAGATGCAGTTGGAATATCAGACGCAGACACGCCTGCTGATGTAACCGCGCCAACTATAGGAGATTTTGATGAAGCTGATCAAATTACAGTTGGAACAGTTGATGCGCCTGATGAGGTAACTGTTGATGAAATCACTGCGATCAACATTACAGACATTGATGCAGTTGAAGATTTTGACACGCTTGCAGACAAGCTGCTTGATCGCATAGAGGGCAAAACCGAGTCAACTGCCGAGCAGCAGCTGGCCCGGACTACAGAGCAAAATTTAAAATCTTTGTTAAGCCTGGAAGCAGGCAACGACATTGATCCTGCCAAACTGCGCCAGATAAGAAACATCTATTCTGAGCAGCAGCAAGTAGCCATAGGCCAGGCCGCAATTCTAAGATCCCAAGAAGCACAGCAAGCCGAGCAGGCACTGGTTCAGGTGCTGCAAGCAAAAGGATCACTTCAGGCCCAGGTGGAGCTGGCCAATCTAGAAACACGCAGATTAAAAGCATTCAAAGACGCGGATCTGGAACTAGCCCGGCAGCTGTCCATCCAATCCACCAATCTTGCTAGGGTCATAGCCAAAGCAGATTCGGATACCAATATAGAGATTGCCAACCTCAATGCTAGAAAACAAAAAGCCATTGAGCAGGGCAAGATAGACCTGGCAGCTGCACTGGCTAACCTGGAAAAAGACACCATCATAGCACGCACCAACGCCACACTGGCGCTGCAATCTAGGGCCTTAGATGATGCTTTGGCATTAGCCAATTACAGTGGCCAGCAAGCTCTCTATGGAATCATAACAAAAGTAGATCTCGCAGAGCTGCAGGCTGGTTTGACAGAAATGGGTTTTGAGGTGCAGCGGGATCTGGCAGAGCTGGATGCAGAAACCCAACGGTATGTTGCCGAGCTGACCCGACAGTGGCGTGCAGCTCAAGGCAATGATGCAAGGCAGGGAGCGATTCTTGAGCTAGTTGGTTCAATGATAACAGCATACGCAACTATACAATCTGACTACAGAATGAAACGCGAGATCCGCGCAGCTGACAGCCAGGTTGAGGGATTTCTGGATGCACTGAATGCCTATCAATATGAATACAAAGATCCGCACGCACCAGGTGCAGACGCCGGGCTGTTTGTTGGCGTTATGGCCCAGGATCTGGAAAAGACGCCGATGGGCGCGTCATTTGTCAAAGATACACCGCAGGGCAAGATGGTTGACTACGGCCACGGCCTGGCAGCTATCCTGGCATCACAGTCTAACATTCATGACCGGCTCCGCCGCTTAGAAGAGGGATGATGGCAGAAGCAAATCTGGAATCAGCAAGAGAACTTTACGATTTTTTAGTCAGAACTGACCAGCTGAAGCCGGATCAGAATGATCAGCACCGGCAACTGCAAGAGCGTTTTGGTGATACTGCAGCAGCTACAGCAATGACTGACACAGCTGCCGAGCCTATGCCGGAGCTGGATAATTTTATGCGTCTGATGTCAGGCGATATGCCCGCGCCAACAGAACAAGAGTTTGAACAAGCAGGCACTGAGATTGACCAGTCATTAAATCGTTTAGATCGGATGAGTCCATTCCGGGAATCAATGGAATTAGGACAAGGCAACCCATTACCAGGTGCGCGGCAAAACCGCCGAGGCAACATTTTAACATTTGGCGCCCGTGATTCTGCAATGCGGACAGACCAGCCTGAAGTTGAGGTGACTGAAACCACAGAATCATTTGAGAAAGCAGACCAGGCAAAAAAAGCAGTTACAGAAGCAGCTGCAACAACGCCGGAGCAGATGGTGCAGGATGAGGATGCTGACCAAACAGATGCACAAGCTACTGAAGTCAGCCTGGATCAAACAAATTTTGATGCGGAAGCAACCAAGGTTGGTGAAACCATCACAAACCCAAAAGTTAAAACAGTTTTTGATGACATCATCAATGAGGTCAAAGCTCTCAGCATAGATGACACCGAGGGCGGTTTTTATCCTATGAGCAAACCTGGTGAGCTGATGCAGCTCCGGGATCAGCTGACTACAGAGATCAACAGCTATGAAGATAAAATTGCAGACATAGCCCAGGAAAAACAAAAGCCGGTCCTGGAAGGAATGAACAAGGTGCTGGCTATATTAGGTGCAGCCATTGGTGCAGCTGGTGCGGCATTGACCAGGACACCAAACGAGGCCATGCAGATGCTGATGGCGTTTGTAGATAATGAGCAGGAAAAATTCCTGAATTCTAAAAATATGCGTGTCAAGTCTGCAGAAAACCAGCGACTGGATTTAATCCGGCGCCGTGGTGAAATCATACAGCAGCTGATAAATGAAACCAGGCGCATGGAAGGAGTGGCGCAGTTTAATCTTCAAAAAGCCACAGCTGTTGGCAGCCTGGAAAGGATCAGCGAGATGCTGCAGCAGGAAAAAGAACAGACTGATAAATCATACCAGCTGGCTGTAGCTAATTATTACAAAGATATTTTCCTAAGTTTCCAAGCAACGCAGGCAAAACTTAATCAGGGTCAGCGGGCTAAGTCAGTGCCTCCAATTATTATAAACGACAAAGAAGGCAACCCTGTGGCGTTTGCTGGATACCAGGCATTGAGTGATAAAGAAGGCATGAAAATGCGCGAGTTCCATGATCTGACAAACACAGCTAATGATTTGCTGAATAGGCTAGAACCGTTGCTTGATGATACTTCCAGGTTTGCACCTAAAATTTTAAGCCAAACCAGATCTGAGATTGATCAGATTACTGCAAAGCTGGAAACAGCATTTAAGAATTTAAATGGATTTGGTGCTAACTACGCAGAGCGGGAAATCGGCCTGAACACAGCACAGATTCCAACAACTATGGACAACAGTTTTTCAGCACTGTTAGGCACAGCTAAAAAATCAATCCGCAATTTCCGCACGCAGCTGATTGATGATTATAAAAATAAGATGAAAGCCCAGGGCGTCAGTGCTACGCAATTTCAATATGACCAAACGCCGCAGAGCGTTCCAGGATTACAAGCTAGAAACTGATGGCAAGACTTTGGGATTTTAGACTTGGCGCTGGCGTCAACGTAGCAGATGAGCGCGTTGGTGAGCTGATTAATTCTGGTGACTATGCGTTTATAGCAGGCCAGGAAATCGTAGTTCAAGATGACCAGGGCAAGCTCTTCAATGTTCCTTCAGAAAACGCTCACCTGGCCCTGCGTGCAGGCTACAGTTACGCACCTACCGATTACGTTGAGCGCAAAGATTTAGAAAGAAAAGCAGCAGAATCACCAGGTACCGCAGCAGCTTTTGGTGCGCTGCGTGGTTTGACGTTTGGATTGTCAGATGGAGCATTGCAGCTGGCAGGATACACCCCGGAAGAAATCACAGCTTACCGAGATCAGAATCCAATAGCGACAGCAGCCGGTGAGATTGGCAGCCTGGTATTTCCATTTGGTCTGACATCATTAGCCGCACGCGGAGCTGCAAGGGCAGCATCGAGCCTAACCGCAAGAGCAGGAAACAAGCTGGTAGCAGAAACCAGCGCACGCCGGTTGGGATCTACCTTGAACAGCAGAGTGGTCAAAGGTGCAGCTGGAGGAGCTGCCGAGGGCGCTGTGGTTGGATCGATGTATGCCAACAGTGATTACCTTCTTAGTGATGACCAAAACTATCCACTACTGGCAGATCATGTTTATGCTGGCGCTGGTTTTGGAGCCGCAGCTGGGGGCTTGTTGGGGGCCTTGTCCACTGTTCTGACTACTGGCGCCGGTAAATTCAAAAAGATTACAGATGAAGCGTATTTCCGGGCGCTTGATCCCCGGAAACCAGAATGGAACCTGGTCACTAAGAAAGGCAAGTACCCGGAAGCGGTGCAGCAGCTCGGTCAGCGCATCAGAGAATTAGACAAGAAAGGCGTACTGCAAAACCTTAATGACGCTGAAGAGCTAGTCAAAGAACTGGATGACGTTTTGCTGCCAGCATACGGACAAAAGATTGATGACATCATCACTAAGGTTGATGAGGCTGCAAAAAAATCCGGCGTGCCTGTGTCAGATCTCAGGTTTGACCCGGACATGATTGCTGACCGCATGATTAAGGAAATCCTGGATAACCCGGCAGCACTTGGTAGAGGCATCATCAAAGACCCTCAGATGGTTGCCAAGCAACGCCGTGCAGCGCGGAGCATAGAAGCATTCCGGGACAAAGCATTTGAAAACATGATCGGCGTGCAGGAGCAAGTGGCCAGAGCGCTTGGGCTAGGCAAGAGGCTGTCATTCCGTGAATCAGAAGGATTGAAACGCTGGTATCAGCGCAACCTGGCGGACTACAAAAAGAATCCAGAAAACTACGATTATTTCCAGGACATGGCCAGGATCATCCGCGAGGAATCTGAGAACGCTCTGGATGCTGTAGCTGGACGCCTGCAAAAATTTGATGCCTTACCAAAAAATGTCAAAGCCGAGTTTATAGAAGCAAAAGAAATCTATAAATCTTTGAAGCAGATCCGCGACATCTCTGCCGGTGCAGCTGCTCGGCAGGCTGTGAATAACCGGCTGCCATTGACCAGCTACATCATGGGTGGCGGCTTTGCAACATCAGGATTTTTAGCAGCAGATTCATTATTGACCGGCGGCCTGGGCGCAGCTGCTACGTTTGCCGGTACGGCACTGGCCAGAAAATATTTACGGGATAACGGGGAGCTGCTGCTGGCCCGGACTATGGGACGGATCACAGACTACGGCGAGACACTGAACCTGGCAGGAAAATCCGAGCGTGCAATACAAAGCACCATTAGCAAACTGACACAGGCCGGAGCTGCCAGCACCATTAAGATTGCAGCACCAACCCCGGACAGCCCGGAGGAAACGCGCAAACAATTTAAGAAGATCCGCAAAGACATTCAGAATTTTTCCAGTAACCCGGAAACACTTTACGCACGCATAGAAAATATGTTGCCGGAAGTAGACGGTAACCAATCCATGAATGCCGAGTTTGTGCAGATCATGAGCAACGCCGTCAGCCATCTCAGTCAAAAGCTACCGATGAATCCGATTGCAGGCAAGCAAGTGGTCTTTAACCAGGATGACAGCCTGCTGCCACCCATGCCGGACATCATGCGATTCATGCGGCACGTTGAGATTGTAAATGATCCTAACCGGGCGCTGCAGCATCTAGCAGCTGGATCACTGGCCAAGGAACACATGGAAACCTTGAATGCTGTATTTCCAAGATTATATCAGGACCAGGTACGCCGTATGATGGAAGCATTTATGACCAAGCCACCGCAGCTGGATCTCAGTCAACGCGCCAGCCTTTCCAGGTTTCTCGGTCAGCCAATAGACCAGGCATTAGAGCAGACTTTTATTCAAAACACGCAGCAATATTTTCAAAGCAAACGTCAGCCAGCTGCATCATTAGGCGGAAAATTCAATGCGCCTAGTTTAGAAACTGAAGCACAGTCCGCGATGGCCTTATGAGAACAATAATTTTAATAAGCCTATTTATGGCAATAAGCAGCCCGGCAGCTGCTGACAAACTTATGGCACAGCATCCAGGTATGGGTGAAGGGCCGCCGCCACAATATTACCAGCCGCAACCACAGCCGCAGCAGAGCAGCCTGAACGAGCTGCCAAATATGTTGGTGGATATGTTTATGGGTCAGGGAATAGTAGGTGCCATGCTGCTGGTTTTGGCACTGTATTTTTTCCGCACAGAGACACAGGCCCGCGCAGATCGGATCAAGCTCACTGATGAACTGCAGAACCTGGTGCGGGAAAGCCTGGACAAAACGGACATTATTGAAGTCAAAACTGATATTGCTGCAATAAATTCCAAGATGACCAACCTAGAGCGGGAGCTGGAAACCATGAAGGATTTTGTAATTTCCGGGAGAATAGGAGGTGGCCGTGGCTGAAACGATTGAGAAAATTACCAGGACAGATCCTGAACCTAAAAACGGCAAAAAGCTGATCACAGTAACCGAGCGGATCATTTTGCGCCGTGCAAACTTTAGGTTCCTTCTAGCCGTTCTAATTCTTTGCGTGTACGCATTTACAATCTATTCCTTAATGTACGCCCAAATTCAGATGGATGATAAAACGTCAACGCTTTTGGTTTCCGTCATAAGTACCTTGACGGTGCTTATCAGCCAGGTGGGAAGCTGGGCATACGGCAAAGATGAAGACGGAAAAGAAAACGATAAGGAGGAAAAAAAGGAAGGAGGTGAAAAACAGAATGCTTAATTTTTTTTTAAAACTGTTCGGTACGCCGGACACAGCTGAAGGAAAGGAACCCATGCTGAATTTAGTTCTGCCAATGATTGGCAATATGTTGGCCGATATCGTTAAAGATAAGGCTACGGATTTTGTTGAGAGTAACCTAGAAGAACATCTTGATAAGCTACCAAAGGAAGCCAGGGAGGCACTGGATGGCGCTATTAACGATGATAGCAGCCACTCACATAAATCCCTCCTTGATCTGGTCAAAGGATGATCTGATGGCAGTACGAGTCAGCAAGAACTTCACGATTGAAGAACTCACTGCCAGCACCACAGCGATCAGAAACGGGCTTTCCAATAAGCCACCACAAAAAGCATTAATCGCGATTACGACACTGGCGCAGAAAGTCCTGCAGCCGGTGCGTGATCAGTTTGGTCCAGTTAAGGTCAACAGCTGTTACCGCTCGCCTGAACTGAATGCTTTGGTAGGTGGGTCAAAAACCAGCAGCCATTGTTGCAGCGAGGATGATCACGGCAACGTGACCAAATCGGCTGCAGACATTGAGGTGTTTGACATCGAGGTGAGCAACCTGGAGCTGGCTATGTGGATCAGGGACAATCTAGAATTTTCACAGCTCATCCTTGAATTTTATCGGGAAAGCAAGGGGCCGCACAGTGGATGGGTCCATGTCAGTTATGACCTAACCGGCAACAATGAGAAAAAAGTTTTAACCGCCAGCCGTGATGATAACGGCGCAGTAAAATACACCCCAGGATTACCAGAATAATGAGATACAAAAGCAAGATGAAGAAGGGCAAAGGCAAGGCCCTGAAAAAGAAGAAGCGCAGCAGGAAGAAGCGGTATTAGGTATGTACGTTTTATGTACATAAACCTGAATATGTATAAATATGTACGGTGTTTTTTAACCTAAACCGTTGATATTACTACAGCACCCCGGTTTTGAAGACCGGGGCGCCCACCAGTGACGCATCCATCTCCGTGCAGTATTTGCAACGGGTTATGGGTACCAGCATCCAGCCAATACCCGCAACTATGTACATCATATGTACAAACTACGCAGATTCGGATACGCTGGCCTCCTTTTCTCGCTCCTCCATGAGCGTCTTTTTGTCTCCACGCAACAGCAGCCGGAGCCTTTTTAGGTACTCCAGTGCTTTGCGCGTTTCTGATTCTTTCATGTTCTATTTTTAAGAATGTTTTCCAGCCTATCAATATATGCTTCTGCAAATTTAAGCCTATCAGAAATATCTTCATTTCCATTATTGACTCCATCAATGATGTAATCTGCAGAAACCTTAAATTGTTTTTTATAGGCTAAAATAGTTTTCAAATCAATAGTCTGTTCACCGCGCTCAATGCGGCCAACGACATTATTTGAGTGGCCTACTAGATCCGCAATATCGGATTGTTTTAGGCCGGCCTCTTGGCGCAGCATTTTCAGCCGCTTGCCGATTTCTAAATCTGTGTTTTTTAATCTGTTTAATGTTTCTTTTGATTGGGTTTCCATACTGTTTTTTTAAAGTGGGTTGCATACCACTGACTACCAAATAAACGGATCTTCTGACCCCTGTCATTGTCAAAGGTGGTGGGTGTCTGTGTGTCCATGATCGTAGTGGGAATCTGCTTTCCCCACTTGTTTTAGCAGTTGGAGGCGGATGTTTGTGTTTCCATGCACCTCTATCATAATTATAATTCAATAAATTATTCATCATACCCTCCTATTTCAAATGATCCCAGCCACGTTAATTGATTTATCCGGGACCATTTGCCCAAAACCCTACGCGCATAGTCTTTAAGTACCATAACATTATCCTTTCTTATAAATACGTTTTGAGAGAATGCCGCCTGCTTCTTTGGACAGCTCATCTTTATGATGGGCATACCGCTGAGTGCTGGCGATACCTTTATGCCCAAGATAGGCACCTACATACTCCAGATCCTTGCCGCTCTGCAGCAAATAGCTGGCACAAGTATGACGCAGATCATGGAATCTAAAACCCTTGATGCCTGCTCGGCGCAGTGCATTAGCCCATGATTTTCTGCAGCCATCCACGTTAGGAAATACCAGGTCCGTAGAACTACGCAGCTTGCGCTCAAGCAGCAGCTGTCGCAGCTCCGGCTGTTCTGATATGTCCAAAACTTTAATGCTGTTACCGTTCTTTAAACCCTGATCAACAGCATCCTTGACATAATCGTATTTTACCTTGCCGTCAACCTCAGTGGCGCCTGTTGCTAAAACTCTGCGCCTGGCGTGCGTGAAGTTGATTTTATTGCTGGTAAAATCGATGTCATGCCAATGCAAACCTTTTGCCTCGGAAATTCTGCAGCCAGTGGACAAGCAAAAGATGACCAGGTCTTTGAGCTGATCTGACTCTGACTTTTCCACCTCGGCCAACAGTGCAGCAAGCTGGTCCTCGCGGAGCCAGTTGTTGATGTCACCGTTTTCTTTTTCCTTGGTAACCAACTTCACCGGGTTGATGGTACACCAGAATAATTCCTTGATGCCGTAGCTGAATGCCTGGGATAAGCAGCTGAGATATCTGTTGACTGTGGCACCGCTGACAGTGTCGCGGAGGTTACGCTTGCAAGCACTGATCTTGGCGGGGAGATCCTGTGCTTTGACATCCTCATCACCAATCTGCTCGGCCCAGTAATCAAGGCGCTGCGATGCAGTCCAAACGTCTTTCTTATGGACCAGCACCTCTAGCTTATATTTATTGATTAAGGTCTTAATGGTGACTACAGCATCAGCAGTGACTGCATTGTTCTGCAGCAGCCTGGCATTTTTAAGATTCTGGATCTTGCCAATTATCCAAGTC
>Ga0070746_10002401_pt1 | contig 11169 bp, 14 predicted proteins | sample VirMetDEL_Mar_21_FD_77016 | JGI IMG/M metagenome (GOLD analysis project Ga0070746, IMG submission 77016) | Aqueous microbial communities from the Delaware River and Bay under freshwater to marine salinity gradient to study organic matter... | ecosystem: Environmental > Aquatic > Marine >... | reverse complement strand
TTGCGGTCTTTACAAAGCCTTTTCTAAGTCTTCTTACTTTAATCAGCTTTGCTAAATCTCCTGCTGGAATTATTGAAACTGCACTTATTGCAGCATTAATAAGATGTCTTTTAACAGCGTTTGTTTCTTTTCTCAAAGCTGCCTTTAAAGCTCTTATAATAGAAATACCGGTATTAGCAACATCTGCAACAGTTCCTATGCTTGGCTCTAATCCTATAATATCTAAAGCGCCTTGAATAACGTTAGCTGCATTAGTAAATTTTCCTTCCAGAATTATACTATCAGCAATATCATCGAATCTCATAATAATATTTATATATAACTATCTATAAAATTTTTAATTGAATTATAGTTATATTCATAACCATCTCTTGAAATATATGAATTATGTCTAAAATATTGACTATTGCAAACATCTTCGCTTGTTTCCTGGATACAATTCTTTTTTAAACCTTCTGCTAGAGAATAGCAAAAAGATTGATTTCCTATAAAAAGCTTACATCCTGATATTACTCGAAATGCTTCTATATAAGTTTTTGTATAAAAATATTCAACTTCCCCTATTTCTTTTACGAATTTTTTATATTCATTTTTTAAACCTATAAAAATAATTTTTTCTCTATATTCTTCTATTATTTTTCTCCAAGGAAATTTTCTATTTAAATATCTTTCTGATCTGTTAATTACAATTGGTTTATCAGAAAAAACAGTTGAAATTTTACTTTTTAAAAACGGGTGAATATAAGTATCGTTTAAATTAAATTCCTCTTCGTATAATTTAGCTAAAGGTTTTTTTCTGAATACATTTAGCTCGTCTATATCATACCCATTTTCAATCCAGGTAATAATAGGTTTTCTGAATCTATTGAGATCAATATCTATATCTTCTGGTTTTTTTTCAGTAAAGTAAACTTCTTTAATATATTCCTGTTCTTTAAGAATTAATTTTAATTCTTTTGTTTTTCTTAAAGTCATAGGATCTCTTATACTCATATCTGTATAATCAGGACTTATATATAATATACCACCACCTAGTCTTTTAATTGTTGGTAGGCTATAAATTACATCTCCTAAATCCCCGCTATGATAAAATTTTTGTAAGAGATTTTTTATTTTTATTTTAACATTGTCTCGAATAAGAAATGTTTGTTTTTCCTCCCATTGGTTTTTATAAGGCCATAAAATAAGATAATGAGGTTCACTTTTAGAGCTAAAAATAATATTAAAGTCTGTTTTATTTTTTTCAGTAAAATCCTCTCTATAAAGAAGTTCGCCTTTTTTTGTTTCTATTCCTAAAAAAACAAAATCAAAATTTTCTAAAGGCTTATCTAACTTTAAAGATAAATTATATTTCACTCAAATCATTTATGATATTTGTAAAAATCTTCTACACGTTCCCACCATAATTTAGTATAATAATCAAACGTGGTTGGAGAGATATAAAATTCTTGATATTCTAAAAATTGAGTGCACATAGATATAACACCATGTCGGATATTCGTACCATAAACCTCGTTATGAGCATTCGCATAACTTACCATTTGAAGCTTGTAATCATCGATCCATTCCTCTTTTTTCATTTTATTTGCTTGCTTGAAGTCGATAATACAATCTTTCCCTTCCCATACTCCAACAAGATCAGTAGTTCCAGCGTATTTTCCAGGGTAGTAAAGTTTAACTTCTGCGCCCCATATCTCATCAATCTTAGATTCTATATTTCCGAGAACAATTTGAGCCATTGAAGAACTTATATTATTCGCATCTTCAACGATCGGTTTACTTTCCATGAAATAGTCTTCAAGAAATTGATGCATTTTAGTTCCACGACTTGCTGCTTCATTCTTAATACGTTCAGCATTATCTTTTCCGATTCTATTAGCCCATTCCTCTAACGCTGTTTTATCTTTTGTTCTATCGAGAATTGTTGTAACAGATGGTAGTGTTTCTTCTCCACAAACGTAATGACGAGACCCATCAACAGTTTTACGTTTATAATCGATATAGCTATACTTTTGGTTTATCTTCACAATATCATTATAAACATAGGTTATTACAAAATCTACTGATATGTTTGATAAATAATTATATGAAGGTAAAATACACAATTTTCTTTATAAGTATAGTAATTTTACTTTCCGGTTGTGCATCGATTAAACCAGTAAAGGGTGCTACCGGTAAAGATACGGCTAAGGTTTCAAAAGCCTTAGAGAGTATTGTTGATACTCATGAAGAAATTGAAGAGAATATACACGAGAGAAGAATACAAACATCTATTCTAGCTGACGGTGTACAATATTCTCTAACTTCTATAACAAACGGTATTGTACCTATACAAGTTGAAACAGCAAAAAAATTAAATTCTAGAATTATTTCTCTTCAAGGTACACCATTTATAAGCAGTCAAAATGTAATTCGTAATACTGTTGACAAATTAAATTCTGATTATGCAAGAGAAAGAGAGAAAGGTTTAGCTGAATTAGCTAAAAAAGATAAAGCTCTAGACAAACTACAGGTAGAAAAACAAAAACTTAAAGACGAATATCAAGCTCAACTTTATAAAATAGCTGATGAAGCAAAAGTTTTAGCAGAATCTAATGACGAAAAACAGGCAACTTTAGATGAAATGAATAAATGGTTTGGTTTAGGAGCTGTATATGCTGGTTTAAAAAGATTCTTCTTTTCCTCCTTGACTTTTATAATCATATTCGTTATAATATTTTTATTCTTGAGAATACTTGCAGCTGGAAACCCGATTGCCGGTGCTCTTTTTGCGGTTTTTAATTTTATTGGGTCAGCTATTGTTCATACTTTAAGAGCCTTAACACCTAGAGCATTCGAGATAAGCGGTTTTCATCATCAAAACGTTACTTATAGATACAAAGGTACGTTAGGTAAAATAGTAAAAATATTTGATGAATTTAAAATTAAACAAGAAGCAAACCCAGACCACAAATATAATCTGGGAGAAATTCTTGATACTTTTAGAGCAACATTCTCTAATCATGATAAAGAATTAATTAAGGAAATACAAGATGAAAGCAGAAGATTCTAAACCAAAACTAGAACGTTGCATTGTATGTGACGTAGAAACAGATATTCCAGTTACTCAGCACGTTGATTACCGACAATTTTATGTTGAAGGAGCTGGTCAGTTATGCCAATATTGTTATTATAAAGCATACGATATGGATTAAAAAACTTATTTAGCGCGGTTTTTATACCGCGCTTTTTTTTATATCTTCATAAGTATTTTGACAGAAAAAATAATAAATATTATTACTATGCCTGAAAGTACAGATTATAATAATAGGAAGATAGGGTTTAATAATCTAGATAATTTCTTAAAAATAGCTCCTCTTATTGGAATGACGGTTTTAGTTTATTTACAAACTTTATTTCCTTCAAAAACTGATTTTGATAAAATGGAGCAGATGATGTATGGAATCGAAAAACAAATAATTGAAATTAAAACTCTTCAAAGTACAGTAGCAGTAAATACAAAAGCCATACAAGACATTCAGCAAAAACTTCAAGCATTAGAAATACAAATCGTTAGAATTCAACAAAACAACTAATATGCCGCTCAAAAAAGGAAAATCTCAAAAAACTATAAGTTCAAATATCAGTAAGCTTAGAGATGAAGGTAAACCTCAAGATCAAGCAGTTGCTATAGCTTTATCCAAAGCTGGGAAGAAAAAAGTAGAAGAAGATAAAGAAAAAGAAACTTATACTAACCCTAATCCTTTTTATAAAAGATTGCCTTTAGATGTATCAAAAATAAAAACCAAGGGCGATTTACCTAGCTCTAAATGGGGACCTAATGTATTACAAGGTAAATTAAATAAAGATACAGAAGGTCAGGAAGAGCAAGAAGAGGATTTCAATTACGATAATATGCTCGGGACATACGGGGAAAGAAAAATGTCTTACGGAGATATAGCCGATGCTTTACTTAAGGAATTTAAATTAGAGGAACCAGAACTAGGGGATTTAGATACGGATGATATCATAGATATTAAAACTAAAGCTACAAAATGGATGAGAAAAAATCTTAGAAATAATGATGTAGCAAACGCTCTAGCAATTTTAAATACGGTAATAGGGGATGATGTTGTTATAAGTATTAGCTCTTCTCATCCTGGAGAAACATTACTTGCTTATATAAAAAATGATAATATTGTAGGTGCTACACCTTTAGAAGGATTTAAGTTAGAAAATTTTATGAATACTTTAGGTACTTTAAGTGAGAATCATGATATTCTTGATGATAAGCAAACAAGTATATTTTTCAAAAAACTTATAGATAGCGGTTTTTACCCTAACATGTGATGAACGGAATAACTCAGATTTATCCTGAAGAATTTTCAGACGGTCAATTTATTTCTGGTTTTTATAACAAAAGAAATAAAAAGGTATTTGTATTAGGTAAAACAGGTACTCATGCTGAAATACTCATGCAATTATTTCCAGAAGTAGTTAATAAAGAAACTCTTGAGGATGATCCATCTTTTTATAAAGCTATAGAACCATTATTAAAAGCTAAAGAATTAGTAAGAATAAAAAAAGCAGGAGATAAAGTTTTTATAGATACTTCAATAGTACCAGTAAATTTAGAAGAAAGGGGAGACATGATAGAAAATTTTACCTCAGGTAACGTTATCCCAAAGTTTACTTACCCAGTTCATGATAAATCTATAACAGCCCAATTTAAAGAAAACAGTATGAAATTTGATGATCTAGTTGAACAATATTTACAAGAAAAAAAGAAAGCTGCTGATAGATGTAAAAGAAGAGCAGATTCTGTTTACGGTAAAAAAACCTCTGCTTATAAGTCTGGCGCAATCGTTAGATGTAGAAGAGGAGATATTTGGAAAAAGAAATGACATTTAAAGAATTTTTTGAAGCGTCTGATAATCTTCACCAATGGTTTAAGAGAGGTGGAAAGGATCCTAAGACAGGTAAAAAGTTTAACGGTTGGGTAAACTGTAAAACTGGCGGTCCGTGTGGACGCAAATCAAAGAAATCTGGTGGTAGCTACCCCGCCTGTAGACCTACAAAAGCGCAATGCAAAGGAATAAAAGGTAGAATGTATCAAAAGAAAAGCTCTAAAAGAGTTAATTGGAAAAAGAAAAAGTAATGGATACCTTTTTATTAATTAAATTTGGTTTACCATTATTATTTATTATAGTATTTTATTTTTCCTGTAGTACTAATTTTCCGAGAAAATAATATTGAAAAATATATAATTTATTGTATATAGTAATGAGATACTATGTACGAAAATACTAAAGCGACTTTTTTACGTTGGTGCCAAAATAGATTATATCATCAAGTATTTAAAGGTGAAGGTTTACACGTTCACCCAGGAGACGACCCGTTAAAAGCAAAGAACTTTCCTCTTGTTAAATCTATTAAAACAGTTAGTCTTAAAAACTTTAATCTTAAAGATGATGGTTTAGAAGAGTTAGGAGAGTTTGATTTTATACTCTTTACTGGTTTAGTAGGTTACGAAAACGAACCCAAAGAAGTAATTGATCATTTACTTAAAAACGTAAAATCAAAAGGTCATTTAATTCTAACAGTACCTGATGAAGATTTATATGAGCAAGGAACCTTCCCTTCTATCTTCAATAAAGGACATAAAAGAACATTTAGCATTCATAAACAAGAGAGTTGGTCTGGTAAGCATGTTAACTTGATAGATGTAATAGATTCTATTGAGAATGCTTCTTGTAGAAAAATAGAACTTATAGATACTAATTATAACTATTCTCTTATTGGAACTGGCGTTGATCAAACAGTACAATTTGTAGATGGGGTAGAAGCTTGTATCGAAGTGGTATTAAGAAAATATTAATATGTTTTTATACGAGGAGTATATATCTGGTAAAGGTCTTAATTTATCTGATTATAAAGTTTCGGGTTGCGATTCTTTAAAAAAATATCAGATAAGTGTAGTACATAAGTATAATTTCGTAATTTTAGATTATGAAAATACTAACGATCTTTACTCAGAAATCCTCAATTTTAAGTTAATGGTTTTAAAAGGTGGTTATGTAATTGTACGAAAAAAGCTTAGTCATCCTGAAGAATATAAAATAGTATCTCGACAGGTAAAAGACTTTTCGTACAACGGTTTTTCTTTAAAAAAATTCTTTATTGAAGATAATGTAGCTAGCTTTATTTTTAAAAAAGAAGAAGAATTTAAAGCCCTAAGCGTACATTGTGCCTCTACTAATAAAGAAAAAATCGTTAAAGCTTTACACAGAGTATCCAAAATACCTTCTATTGAAAAATACTTAAAAGGTACAAAAATATTCTGTAAAGATGAAATCTGGAAAGATGAAGATTTTTACCCTTCTCTACCTAAATTTAATACAGTATCTGTATTTTGTAAATATGAAACTTGGGGTAATAATACTCTTCAATGCTGGCATCACTTAATTAATTCTTATAACGGAAAAAATTTACTTCTTATTGATGAGAATTTCGATTCTGAGAATTTCGATATTAATAAACCTTTCGGAAAAGATTATATTTTTATAACTGATATGATGTCAGTACGAAAAGTTAATGGGCTCGACTATAGATACAATACCACTGAGTGGGCTATTTATGATTTAGCAAGAAAATTAAATTATAAAACAGATACGCCAAAATTTCAAGAACACGATTATTATAGATATAATCTCAAAGAGCATAGAGATTTATATAATCCTAAAAAAAGAGATATTACAGTAATGGAGGCTCTTGGGGATAATATACTAGCTTTTAATATTATCAATAACTTAGTTGAAGAGGGTAAAGAAGTTAATATTAGAACTGTTTGTCCTTTTCTTTATGAACTTTCCCCTGAAATAAAATCTGTAAATAATAAAAAAAATCAGTTCATGGACGGGATAGCTTTTACTGTATATGAGCACGGGCATGAAATGGATTCCCCTACTCTTGAACAAGCTTATTTTACGATGTGGGGACACCCAGAGTTTATAGGTAAAAGACCAAAAAGATTCCCTACTTTAAAATATGTAAATAACATGTTTGAAGAATATGGTAGAAACATTATAGCAATAGCTCCTTCCGCTAGTAATGCAGAAGGCCCTGATAACGGTATAGAAATAAGCAACAAAACATGGCCTTTAGAAAGATGGGAGGAAATTGTTGAACATTTACAGAAAAAAGGATTCACCGTTATTCAAGTGGGTACTGAAAAAGACTTACAACTTGAAAAAGTAGATTATAAATTTTTTAACAAATCTTTTGAAGAGCTTGTTTGTTTTATTAAAGCATGTAAGTTTTTTCTTTCTATTGATACTTTTTTTCAGCATCTTTGCGGTTTAATGGATAAAAAAGGTATTGTTATAACCCCTAGACATAATGAACATGCTTATTGGCCGTCGATTGAGTATATAAGAGGAGATAATTTTAAAGAAGACTCAGAACAGCAGGAAAATTATGAGCATTTAAAATGGATTAAAGATCATTTAAATCCTTACAGAAAACCGTGTATGGAGTCTATAACTATTGAAAGAGTAAAAGAAAGAGTTGACAATTTAGTTTCTTTATTTGATAAATATTAATATGAAGTTTGAAGAACTAACTCTCTCTTTAACTGAAGAAGGTTGGAAAGATGTAGCAGCTGCAGCAATGCTTGGTCTAAGTACCCTAAAAGGAGCTAATGCTCAAGAAATTCACACAGTAAGATCGGGCGAAAATCTATCCAAAATCGCAGCTCAACATCAAGGAGTTTCTGTACAAGATATTGCTAAGGCTAATAATATTAAAAATATTAACCTTATAAAAGTAGGTCAAAAACTTATTATACCCGATTCCGATAAAACCCCTACTATAAAAAAAGCCGCTTCTACAGGCGGTGCTTCGTTTGACCAATTTAAACAGAGAATTAAAGAAGTGGAAGGCAGTAATAACTTTAATCTGGTTAAGAAAATTCATAGAGTTAAAAAAGGAGACCCGACAATAGGTTGGGGTCATAGCTTAAATTACGATAATGGAGTAATTGCAAAAGTTCTTAAACATTCCCCAGAAAGGTACGAGCAAGGTTATGAGATATCTGAAAAAGATGCTGAAACTCTTTTAAACTACGATTTAACAAAAAGAATTGAACAATTAAATAGAATTTTTCCAGACTTTAATAACTATTCTGCCCCTGTACAAATAACTCTAATGGATATGTTGTATAGAGGGGATATGATACAAAAAAATTCTAAAGCTTTAAGAAACGGGGACGTTAATACAGTTATACAGTATTTAGAGAGAACAGCAAACGCTAAGGCTAGTTCTGAACCTGGTGTTACTAAAAGACTTAGAGGTCATATACCTGTATTAAAGCAATATAAAAACGATTTTAAATAGTTGCCTTAGTTAGTAAATCTAACTAATATAGTGTTATGTCGTTGGAAGGCAGAACATTTACAATCATCCTGAATTCGAGCTGGCAGTTTACTGGTAAGATTCTGTCAGCTAAGGATGCCTTAACTAACTTCTTTAATACAAAGGAGAAGAAATTTGACGCTCTTTGTATCGACTACAACTTCGTAGATGGAGAGTATGATTACGCTAATCCTCAGATTAATCCGGTTGGTCCTGACAAATGGTTTGATTTACCTATTTTTCCTTACACTCCTTCTGTGTCTATTAATAATGATAAAAAAATAAGAATTCCTACTATTCTTATTGCAAAAAGATACGGTAGAGTACATTATGCTAAAAAAAAGCCTTCTAAGAATAGAATTTGGGAAAGAGATAAAGGTGTATGTCAATATACTGGTAAGCAATTAACAAGAAATAATGGCAATATTCACCATATTGTACCTCAAAGCAAAGGAGGAGATAGCTCTTGGGAAAATATGATCCTTTGCGATAAAAATTTAAACAGTAAATTAGGTGATAAAATGCCTAACGAACATAACATAAAACCAATTAAACAACCATTCGAACCCTCAATGTATAACTTCGATATCAGAGTTAAGCACAGGGATTGGAAGTTGTTTGTATAGAAAGGTAACAATGAAAAAAGTAATACTAACATTAATACTAGGTTTAGCATGTATGACAAGTGCTAAAGCTGGGGATTGGTCTATAAGTATAGGAATCCCTGGTATATTCCACGTTGGAAATCATCACCATCATGTGGTTTCTTATTGTCCTCCACCGGTAGTAACTTATTGTCCACCCCCGGTAGTGCATTATTCTGCTCCTGTTATATCTCACGGAGTTTATGCTGGACATCCGGCTTATATACCGTCTCCATCTGTTGTTTATAGTATTCCACATAGGAGAACGTATTCGAGAACTATTGTAACACATAGCTCAACCCATACGAAACCCGTTGTAAAAGAGAAGAAAAAAGAGGGAAAAAGAAAAAAGAATAAAGACTAGTATAAAGTAACGAAAAAACCCTGCGGATAAGGTCATAAGAACCGATTTTCCGCAGGGTTTTTTTATTTTTAATAACTCTTTATTATTGATACCATCCTGTAAGAGCAAGCCTGTGCTTTGGAACATTATCAGCAACTTGTGTGACCATATGAGGAGTAGCGTAATCCCCTATTTTAAACGCTACAAATTTATTAAATGCTGGTACAATAGTTCTTTTAACATTCTTTTTATCATCCATAGCCATGAAAAGACCGCCATAATCTGGTCTCCAATCTTTTGTAAGATGGAATACGAAAGCTAGTTTACCATTCATATCATCTGAATGAGTATTTAAAAAACATCCCTTAGAATATTTGCTTGTAAAGATAGTAAAAGGAGATGTAAGACCTATAGTATTTCCTGTTGCTCTATTTAACCATTGAATAAATTCTGGATGACTTAGCCACGCGATAGCTTGACATTCCTGACACACACAATCTGAAACATGATCTCCAAAAGACCTCCAGAAAAAATATGCAAATTGACCCTCCGCGTTTTTGGTATGAACATATTCGTAAGCTGATTTAATATAACCCTCATTAAAGTCTTCATTACGAAATTTATCACATTGATTATATTCATCGTATCTACCATCAGCTCCATGTTCAGGATTGTTATGGAATATAGGAGGACATGAAGAGGACCACCACCATTCTTTTGGATATTGATAATTATAAAAGGTGTGAAGACTCTCAACAGTAGCTTCATCCCAAAAATTATCAATCTCCATTCTACCCGTCTCTACAAATTGTCTTGCTACTTCATCAACGTTTATATTAGGGTTTAATCTAGGTGCTATAGGTTTTCCAACTTCAGGGTCTATCATAAGATAATTTAATCTTTCCATTCTATAAAGCAACAAAAAAAAGTGCCCCAGTTTCCTGGGGCACCTGCTAATTAACTTGTACTTTTAGGTTATCTCTTTTCGAGTATTTGAACTCTCTTAGTAAGTTCATTCACCTGGGCATCAAGCTCTTTAATTGCTTCAACACATACAGGAATTAATTTGGCATATTCAATTCCTTTGTACTTAGTTGGATCGCCTGGCATTTCGTCATCCAATTCAATCACAACGTTTGGTATATGTCTCTCAACTTCCTGAGCAATGAAACCAATTTCTTCAGTAGATCTCTGACCTAACTTAGGCTCTTTCCACTTGAACGTAACACCTCTTAAGGATCTAATACCTGATAGAGGATTTTCAAGCGGTTTGATGTCAGTCTTCAATCTTACATCCGATGGTGAACCCGGTAAACCTGGTCTACCTGGAGTACCTGGTAAACCTGGACGTCCTGGTGTACCTGGTGAACCATAACCTATATAACCTGGCTTACCTGAGAAACCTGGTGAACCTGGATACCCCGGTGTACCTGCAGGGCCTGATGGACCTGACGGGCCTGGTGAACCTGGTGTACCTGCAGGGCCTGACGGACCTGTAGAACCTGGTGAACCTGGATAACCTGGCGTACCTGGTGAACCTGGAACACCATAGCCAGTAGCGCCCGGATAACCTGGACGTCCACTGTGACCCGGATTACCTGGATAACCTGGAGTACCTGGTGAACCTGTTGGTCCAGGGAGACCTGGCTTACCTGAGAAACCTGGTGAACCTGGTGAACCCGGATAACCTGGCGTACCTGGTGAACCTGTTGCTCCTGTCGGACCGGTTAAACCTGGTCTACCACTGATACCTGGTGTACCTGGGGTACCTGGTGAACCCGGATAACCTGG
>Ga0070746_10002393_pt1 | contig 11181 bp, 8 predicted proteins | sample VirMetDEL_Mar_21_FD_77016 | JGI IMG/M metagenome (GOLD analysis project Ga0070746, IMG submission 77016) | Aqueous microbial communities from the Delaware River and Bay under freshwater to marine salinity gradient to study organic matter... | ecosystem: Environmental > Aquatic > Marine > Coastal... | reverse complement strand
TGCGTCCCTTGTAGCTACGCGCCATACGAGTGTAGTTATCAAAGGCAGAGTTGATAAAGGTGTTCTTACCGAGCCGGTCAACGGCCCTGAAGCCTGAGTACCTGAACAGGCGATCAGTCCACGCATTGATCGAGCCGGGATCAGAGATCTCCTGAACCAGCTCTCGCTGGATACCCAGATCGTCAGCAGTGACGCTCTTCTTGCCAACAACGGCCTTGAGGCTCTTGAAGCCACCATTCAGCCATGCTGAGACACCAATATCACCAAGCTGCGTTGTAGCAGATACGACGTTAGCAAGCAGGGCGTTGTGAGCAACGGCCCGCACGTTAGCCATACCCTTCGACATGCCCTCCTCACCTCTAGTGAAGCGAACTTTCAGCAGGCTCATGACCTCATTAGCGTCAGCAGGAGTAAGATCTTTCATAGTCTCCACGAGAGACTTGATAGACTTATCAATCTCTTCTACCCCGTGCTTATTGACCTTGACATGGCCCTTGAACAGATTCCTACGGTTGATGTGCTGTGCAGCCTCACGGAAGAACAGATCCATAGAGCCGATGTGATCGTGGTAGAAGTCAATGAGTTCGTCATCGACCTCAGTTACCTTTCTACTCCTAAGAGAAGTTTCCTTGATCCTCGTACCCGGCTGTCCCCTCATGAACGCATTAATAGCCGCCTGCTCGTTGCCTATGCGCTCAGCATATGCCTGAAACCCCTGAAGGTACTTAGTACCCAGCTTGTTCTTCAGCTTTTCAATGTCCTTGATCCGGCGAGGGAACCAGCCCTTCTCCACCTTGGCGAATACGGCTCCCTTATCTTCCATAGCCGTAGAGATATCGTGCAGCAGTGAGCGCATGGTGTCGAAGTGTTTGCCAGCAGGCTCACCCAGCTTAGCCACGATAGCCGCACGGGCCTCTGGCACCTTGCCGTTGTACAACAGCTTGTCCAGTTCTCGACGCTCTGCTCCGCTCATGTTATTACGGACTATATCAATGTACGGCTTAGCCCTCTCGTGCCAGTTATGCACGTCGAGGTAAACCTTACCTTCGTAGTTGCGAAGCTGCTGTGCGAAGTAGGGGACATGCTCCTCAATGCGGTCGTAGATTGGTCGGATAAATCTGTCGATGGGCTTCATAATTCCCATCGTCCTTATCCCCTTCTTCCAGAGATTGTTGGCGACTGCGTACTCAGCGGCCTGCTCAGCCGTTCCGGGGGTGAACAGAGTCTCATCTGACATACGAGTCATGTGGTAGGTATCGTCAGTCTTCATGCCGAGCGCTTTCCGGGCGGCTGCATGTGCATCAGCACCCGTAGCACCCATCATCTTCTCGGTGATGACGATCTTCTGATATTCCTTCTGGAGATTGTTAGCCCCTTCCCTAGTGGTACGGGCCTTCTTAACGCGCCTTTTCTTCACAGCTTTGGGGATAGCCTTAGAGGCTACACCTATTCCAGCGCCGCCAGCGGCACCTATAACGGCACCTGTTCCTGCCTCCTTGGCTCTCTCCTGTAGCTGCTCAGCCGTGCTTAGCTCGGGGGAAGGGTCTGCCATACCTGCACCATAGCCCGCGCCCCACGCGGCTCCTGTGCTCGCCCTGCGGCTCGTTGTGGCCGCACCAGCAGCGCCACCAGAGATGACAGCAGGAGCTACGGCACCCAGCATTTCGTAGCCAAACGCCTCTTTCGGGTACTCCTTGCGGTATGCGGCCAGCTTATCGCGCTCAGACGCGAGCACATCGTTGTAGATATCCGCAAAGGAGTCCTCTGCACCGACGATTTTGGCAGTACCAGCGGCAAGAGTCGCTGCTACCTCGTCGGCAGTTCCAATAAGTGCGCCTTGCAGGGCAGCCTGTAACGGCTGTTTCTCCACGCTAGGGTCAGGGGGCAGCTCACCCGCAGCCTTCAGGCGCGATACAATTAAATGGACAGGCAGGCCTACAGGGACGATGACGATAACTTCCTCCCCTGACGGGAGGGTTACATCAACCTCTTCAGTACGTGCCATCTCTTCTTTATAAGTAGGTACTCCCTCAGTGGCCTGTATAGCCTCCATTAGCTGTGGGGATACACCCGGCCCAGCTCCCGTAGTGGGAGCAGCCGGAGCCGCAGCCACGGGCTGAGGCGCAGCCGCAGGGTTATCCCACGGCTGTAGGGGTTGTCTCTCACGAAGAGCCAGTTCACGGGCGCGAACAGACGCCACCGGCTCTCCGACGGTAGATCTCTCAGCTTCCATTCGGCGCATTACGTCGATGGCAGACTCAGGGTCGCCACCTTCCAACCTGCGCTCCATTTCTTCCTGTATCGGCCTTAGGGATTTCTCAGGTTAATTGCACGACGAACCGGCGCAGCGCCACCAGCCGAGCCAGCAGTGGGAGCAGGAGGAGTGGGCATCACCGGAGAAGCACTCGTTTCAGCCGGAATGGCAGGAGCCTGTCCTCCGTATATACGTGCTTTGGCTTCCCTCAGATACTCAGTGTAAGTCTTCGGCGGCTTTCCAGCCATCTGATCTCTCATCATCTGAGACTTAGCCTCGACTGCAAGGGTGTTAGTCTCTTCAGGAGGCACGCCACGCTGCTTCTGCACCCAGCTCCTACCTTCCTTCATGATACCACGAGCCATCTGTAGTTCGGCCTCTGACACTTCGATTCCCCGTCCAGCAGCATCCCCACCAGCAGTATGGTAGTTAGCTACAGCTGTAGCCTGTTTCGCCTCAGCACTTGCCTTAGTCTCCATCGTGGAAGGCATAGGAGCCTGTGCCTGCTGACGTAGCCTGTCGGAAGCCTTAGTCATGTCATCAGCATACTCAGGATAGTTCTGCATCCAGTACTGTGTGTTAGCCTGATTGTACTTTGCCATGCCATCCTTAATAGCTTGGTCATCGTTCACACCTTGCGGCAGGAACTGGTTAAGCTGAGGTGCCCCAGCGATAGCCTGCTTCAGACGCTGATCCTCAGCACCCTCACCCTTCCGCTTGTGCATCTCGGAGAGTCCGAGTTGCTGTTTGTAGAAAGCCTCAGAGCCGACCTTCATCCTCTCCAGCTCCCGAGCCTCAGCCGCAGCGGCCTTGCGATCTCGGATTTCCAGCGGAGATTCGATGCTCTTATCGGCGTCTCTTGACCATTCGATTAAACTTGCCATCTCCTACTCCTTATGCGTATGAGCTATCAAGAGACTTATTACCGTCAGTAATACCTGACAGTATGGAGTTGTACACATCGTAGAGTTCAAGTTCTTGCCACCTTTCCTCTCCAATAGCCTCCCTCACCATCATAGCTCGATCTTTGATAGTATTCTTGACCACCCTCTTCGGGCTGATCTTGCCCTCGTTACTTTCCTTCCTGTACGTGTAGCTGTCGCCAATAGCGTCCATGATAGCCTGATTCTCTTCATCAGTCAGAGCATTGCTGACAACTGTATCGATCTTGGCAATGGTTTCAAAGGCGGGTAAATACTGCTTATTCACGCCATCCAAGTGGCGAGTAGCAGATCCCTTGAAGCCGATGTTGCCCCACGGGCCTTCGGCGTATGCATCCCTCTTGAAGCCGTCGGTAGACGGTGAGAGCATCATCACAGAGTCAGTCTTAGCTGGCTCGTCACTCAAGCCCATGTTAGCTACCAGTCCACCTAGAGCACCACCCACCAGCGCCCCGACACCGGGGAAGATAGCAGCGCCAATTGCAGCACCCAGATAGGTTGCGCCACCATTGATAGCAGCATCCTTGATGTCTCCACCCATGATAAGTGTAGCAGCAGCGGCTGTGAGTCCCATGCCTGTCGGGGTAGACAGGAAGCTCATAGCCTTGGAGCCAGCAGCCTTGAGGGAATCCATTGCGCCAGTTGTAGCAACCTCCGTCCCTGTAGCCACTGCCTGAGCAGTTGCCTGACCAGCCTGAGTGCTCATGTCCACAATGAAGCCTGCATCGTTCATGAACATGCCATCAGCCATACCCGGCACAGCCTTCCATCCTTCCACTGCCGTACTTGCTGCTGCACCCGCACCAGTAGCCCAATCCCACGCCTTACCAGCCAGCTCCCCAAGATCCAGCTCTTTCAGAAGCTCGCTGTCACCCATCAGATCCTTGGTGAAGTCAGTGATAGACTGACCAACACCAGCAGCTCCACCGAGTGAGTCGTAGATCTGCTTAACCTTAGTAGCTACAGACTTCGGATCTGCCGTACTCCCAAGTACACCCTGAAGCATGTCATGGAAAGCCTGATCCTCTTGAGCCTCGTACTTGGAGCGGATACCACCACGCTGAGCAGACAAGTCAGCCAGAGCCTGTCCAGTCTGACCTGCTAACACAGCCCCCGTTGAGACTGGCTTCCACCAGTAGTTCTCACGAGACTGCTGTGCAGCGAGTTGCCTTGCATGTTCAGCTCCGTACTCCTGAGCCGCAACCATGTGACCACGATCCTGAAGGTCTGCCAGTGTCTGTCCTGAGTAGAGTCCCGTAGGGCCAGCAGCCGCACTACGCTCAACCTGCTGAGTTGCCTGATCCTGAAGCCACTGATACTCTGGAGACTGTAGGTAGCCCTCGTGGGTAAAGTCAAATGGGCCTTCCTGCTTGTACCCTTCCATACCCCACGTAGCCATATCCTGATAAGGCTGGGAGTATTCCTTGATGTCCTGTCGGGCACCCTTAATACCGCCTAACAGGTTATCCTGAGCGTCATTTATCTGCTTGTCCTTCAGATACCAGTCAGCAGCTTTCGTGCCTACATTCCACCAGTCTATTGCCATCTTAATCTCCGATTAGAGCAGAGTACCACTGCATGCCCATTCCAGTCCAATCAGGACTAGCGTAGGGACAGCGATACCGATAATGTATTTAGTACGATCCGCCCACTCCTCTCCTAAACCGCTCCTAAGAGCAGGTTCTTTGCACAGCTCGATCCACGAGTGAGTGACCTGCTCCAGAGTCCAAACCATCCTCTCTACAGCACGGCCCTCGAAGTGAGCACTGATTGTCTTCCTGAGTTCTTGATTAGTCATTAGGCACCTACCACACACATGAATGAGAAGTCTGTATTCGTATTGTTACCAGCACCCCTACTCACAAAGCGGATAGTAAAGTAGGTTGTAGTTACTGTCTCTACCCAGCACACGATATCCGAGCCAAACTCGGGAGTAGCCGTCACGATCCACTTGTTAGCGTTGCTGACGGAAGTGCCCGGAGTGATTCGGTACAGCCCCGTCGAAGTACGAGACGAGGTGAAGGCCGGGCCAAAGTCATATGACGTAGTTCCACCACTAGCAATCTTACCACCGAAGAAGTCTCCAGCGGGGATAGAATCGTTAGTGATAGAGCCAGTGACTGTGAGATTCCCACCAACTGTCAGGTCATCAGTAACATTCATGTCGTCGGTAGAAGTGATCTGCTCGGCAGTCACAGTACCAGTGAAGGTGCCACTTCGGACACCAGTGAAGTCCTTGTTGCTGTCTACGATGATAGCCTTGCCAGCCTCTACAGTGCCGTCAGTAGCTAGCTTGATTGGGTAGAAGTTCCTGTCCAGCTCAGTGTGAGTAAGCGTAGAGCCTTTGACGGAACTAGACCCATTGTCAGTAGACAGTGCATCTGTACGTGTAATAATAGCCGTCATTTTAGTTACCTGATGTTATATTCATAGAAGTTAGGAGATTTCTGAGGAGTACCAAAACGATCAATCTGGTAGTGGATATCGACATAAAGCCCAAAGACATGCCCATTGGCACTATTACTATAGGTGTCGTTAGTGCTACCCCTCTTAATTTCCATTAGTATGAGACTGTCTACTTCTGGAGCTTCAAACGCCTGAGCGTCACTCGCTTCTGTAATGTAGTGGTGCCAAGCAGTCGGCGACGGCCCACTTCCTGTCACACTGTTGTACACAGATTGCTGTATAAGTATCTGACTAGCAGCAGGGAAGTTCTCCTGCTGATGTCCTTTAGCTACCGAGTAGTTGATTTCCCATTCTACAATGTCGCTTGAGCCTAGTGTCGCAGCAGTTCCATCAGTACTCCAGTGAACGTGAGGGTAGAATAAGCTACCCGGCTTTGTATTATGGAGTACATGAAAGCCTACGTAGATGCTTTCGCCACGGTTAAACTGGTACTGCTCAGTTAAGCTATCAGGCCCAAAGCTACTAAAGGTAGGCTTCGTGCCTCCTGAAGTAGAACCAGCTATCGGAGACAGCATATCCTCCCAAAGTGGCCCCTTCACCCTCTCGTAGACCCTGTTTAGCCATTGCCGCCACACGATATCAAACGTTGTATTGCTGTTTGGTGGCGCTTCCAGCTCTCTCTTGTTCTGCATCAGATCACGCCTCCAGTCAGTACCAGATCTAGACCCTTCACACGGATCTGCTCACTACCTTGATATTCCAGCTCGAAACTCCGAGACTTGAACTTACCACAGCGAGTGAGCTTGTTGTGGTTGCTCTGGAGATCGATAGTGCGAGTTCCAGTGAAGTCCGGTGCATTACCAAAGGACTCTCCATCATTCCAGCGTACAGTCAGATTCTGTGGGTTAGCTGTCTCGTCACACACTGCTCGTATCTGGTGACAGAACTTGTTGTTCCGGTTGCCACCGTCCCAGTTATCCATCCTGATGAGGAACTTGATAGCCTCGTAGGAGGAGCTACCAGAGCTTTCCACCACGTAGTCAGTAGCCACGTAACCAGAGGCAACGTAGGCATCTGTACCCAGCACGGTTACACCGTCAGCAGGGGTGAAGTTGTCAACGGCAAACACCAGTTGTCCGTTGAGCATCATGCCCTCACCAATCCTGTCGTCATCCGTCATGGTGTACTGCACCAGAGGGAAGCTGTCCATCGTGGCCTCAGAGAACTGCCACTCCGTCCAGATCTGGCTCTTCGTGTTGTACACGTAGCTGACGATAACTTCAGGCTCAGAGTCATCATTAATGAAGTAGGTAGACAGGACATAGTAGGCTTCCCCACCTGCTGCCATACCTGATCCCATTACTAGAAGCTGATCCTGAGACTTGGATACCGTCATGAAGGATGAGATAGAGCCATCACCAATAGGCTCAAGCTTCCAGCCCCTCAGTCGGTATGGCTGGATCTGACCTGAGTGGTCAATGCCCAGAAAGTATATGTCGTCGCCATGCTGCCAAACACTGAGAGGATCAGCACAGCCCACGTTGTAAGATATATCCTGCCGTATCCCGAGAGGAGATCCTGTAGGATTAGCAACGTTATAAAGAAACTCGATAGTGCGACGGCCAAATGCAACAAGATTGTCATAATGCTTCGCCAGATAGACGCCATCGTCCTCCTCCTTCTCTGCTGTAAGGACGTTCAAGGCGTCAGACCAGTCCTTGCCATTACCAGTATCACTGCCCCAGATAGTGCCGTCAGTTGCCATAACATACATGGTTTGGTCAAGAGCTGCGCCACCGTGAGCCAGAGTTCTGCTGTTATTCGGAGGGAACGCAGTGAAGTCGTCGCTGGTGTGCTCACCTGCGCCGCTTCCCATGTCATACAGGACAGTGTAGCTGCTCGCTGACCTGACGTACTTGCCCTCATTGCCTTCAGGATCGATAAAGAACACATCGTCCCCAAGCCGTATCGGGTAGATACGTTTCGTACCAGTCGTAAACCACGTCGCATCGGAAGTATTCGCACTGTGAGTAGCAACAGTCGCCAGCGTCATCAGATTGGCATACGAGTCATAATACATCCTTGTGTCGTTTATAATGTACAAATTGTCGGCTAGTGCGTGATAATATAAACCTCGGCCAATTACATCCGTCACACTGTCGTCAGAGGGCTTGTTGAAGATCTGGAAACTAGGACGCTGCTGGACGAAGTACTCCCCATTGCCATACTTCCCGACCACTCCGTTCAGGATGTATGATCCCATATTGGACACCTCACCAACCGAGAACAGGTTGATGTGCATGTCCGTCAGGACTGGTAGCCTTACGTCTTCACGGCCAGCACCACTAGCCATTAGTCACCTCTCCTTGCAGCTCTGAAGTAGACAGAAGCAGTCTCTCTGTCGAAGTTCAGGGTATCCTCCAGAATCTCTTTGTACTCAGCTCTCAGCTCACGCCTGTCAGTGATCGGGAGGCCATGATGAGGGGCGAGACGTACTGCGAGGCCATACGCCACCGCCTCATACCATTCGGAAGGGAGGTCAATATCGTAAGTGCCATCCGGTGTAGAATCGTCAGCGTCCTCGATTGGTAGTATGCCGGTTACAATCAGAGCCTGACTGCTGCCAGCGTTTGCAGTGTCAGGAGCAGGCCATACGTATATCCGGTCGTTTCCGGGGAGAGGAGCCTTATCCCACCAGTACTGAGTAGGCTGTCCTTCCAGACTCTTGTTGTTCTGGCGGCTGTACTCCTCCCGGCTGAGTTCAATCAGCGGGGTATCGTTGCCGTCACTGTCCCGATACTGTATGTCCGTAATCTCGGTAAATCGGTAGTTCACATCATAGGTGTATGCGTTCGTGCTAGCTACTAGAGTGACGGTGGCCTTCTGCACCTTCCATACCATAAGCCCCTTGTTGCCAAGGGACTTAAGGAACATCTCCAGAGCTGGCATGGCATCCTCAATCTGTGCCGTACTGGCAGAGGTGCCTTCCTCGACTACACCAATCTTCCGTAGCGCCTCGGTGACGATAACGCCAGCGGTCGCTAGGTAGTTGTATGTACCAGAAGTCGCCATGTATTAGTCCTAGTCAAAAGTAGTGTTGTTGGTAGTGAAGGTTCCCAGATCCGGCACACCATCGTCGTCGGAGTCCATGTCTTCACCTATGTCCTGCACACCAGCAGCAGGAGTACCGGGGAACGAGTCCCCGTTGATGTCAGTACCACCACTTTCGGCGGTATCGAACCGATTCCACGGAACACTTATGTCTTCCTTCGGAGGCTTGAAGAACTCTGCGGGATGACGGGGTTCCCAATCATCCTCACAGACCATCAGCTTCTTATCCCCATCCCATTGCTCACGGAGATCACAGGCTTTAAACTTGAAGCCACACACGTCACAAATGGCGTTGTAGTCGCCGTGCTTGTAGGTGTTCTGGTTAGCAGTTCTCTTAGGCATTATGCTATCGCACTCCCAGCGGCTGCGTAGTAGTCTGCAATGACATCAGCAGACGCAGCAGCGTTATGCACACTGCATCTCTGGTACTCATGAGCAGCAGAAGTACTTCCGTCAGCGTAGTTCCAGTACACAGTAGTAGAGGCAATCTTCCTGCCAGTAGTGGCATCAGTTCCGACAACCGCTCCATTGACATAGAATGCCCAGCCATCCGTAGCATCATACGTTACCCAAACATCATACAGGGTATTGTCTTCAACGGCTGTGGTAGATGTAAAAGTCTTCACCGGGCCGGGATTAGTATCGTATGACAGCCTCCACTTCAATCCACTGTCATTGATTATCTCTACCTTAAATATCTGCTGTGAGCCTGTAGCAGTCCACGTACTCATGACGGCATCGCCATCAGCAGCAGTGCCTGTCTTCACCCAGCAGTGGGCAGAGAAGCTAGTCCCGTCTATCGAGTCTGCATACCCACCACTTATATAGAAGTAAGACGAAGCCGTAGGAGCGTAGCAGTAGTGGTTATCCAAGAAGAAGGTATTCCCACTATTGATAGTACCACTCCTCGTACAGTTACCACCACTACCATCATGCGCTCTCTGGATGGCACATGTAATGGTAGAGGAAGACGAGGTATAGTTATTACCCAGATACAGGTGCTCTGGCGGCTCGCCATTCAGCATGATATGGTCAAAGGGTGATAAGTAATAGATGAAAGCCTGCCAGAAGTCAAGACGCTCACACCACTCCAGATCATCATCGATGAACAGCATGTGCTGCATGTAGCCCCTATAGCCTGTACCAGTAGCTCCCGTTAGCCAGCCTATCCAGAGGTCAGCGTCTGAAATAGACACTGAGCTACCACCATTAGTTACTGTACCGGTTTCCCATGAACCATTCTTAGCGTACATACCAGCATCAGCTCTCTGCTCATAGTAGCTGTAGGCCCACATGTGCCATGTGCCGTAAGTACTGTTGTTACCTCCAGAGAAGTACTCCTCAGTACTAGCATTTCGCAGTCTCGTCGTTATGTTGTAGGGGCTAGCAGAAGTTGAATACACATCCCAGCCGTTGTTGAGGGCGGCCTGAGCCGTACCAAAGAGCCTCTCCGTTGAACCAGACGGAGTAGTCGGGGTGTTGTTCAGCCAGATCAATGTACGTGGAGTAGTGCCGTTCGTCCACCAGTCGTTAGCAACAGCAGTCGGTAGAGCACTGCCATCATAGATTAGCTGAGCAGAGGCGCTTCCATTGAAGCTAACCGCCTGCTGTGCGTAACCAAGCTGTCCACTCAAACCACCAGTAACATACGCTGTGCTAGTCTCTGTAGCAGGATCAAGCCCATCACTTGAAGTAGCGTCGCCGTCAAAGGGAAGCCAGAGTGTAGCTGGATGACGCTCGCTGGCAAGGTAGTTGAACGGATGCAGAGAATCACAAGGCGTCATACCAAGGTTATAATGGTACATCACGTCCCTGCGAGAAAGCGCACGGGTATAGTAGGCAGTGTCATGGACACGTACATGAGTACCACCCCAAACACCTGCTGCTACGTCAGAGTCAGCGGCAGAGGGCACATCACCGATGCAGTACCTCACATCCTCACTTGTAATGGCCTTAACGCCAGCAGTACCAAGGTTGTCTGTTTCCTGATGAACACCATTAATATACCACTCCACAGCACCAGTGGACTTGGTATAGGTCACTACTATATGAACAACCCTGTTATTGTCATTATTACTAGCATTTAGCTGACCCGCATCACATTGAGTGTCTTGGAATGTGTCAGTAGCGTCGATAAACTGTAGACGTGGGTACTCTAAGCTATTAAGGATCAGTGCACACCAGATATCCTCAGAGGCCGGGCCTACGTTCTCTTTAGCCATGCCAAACAGCACACACCCATTAGCAGGGACTATACAATCAGTTGTCCAGACCTCAATCGTAAAGTCTCCCGTAGGAGCTATAGGAGTTGAACTACTGATAACACCCTCACCACTGCCCTGCGTGAGGAGGATAGACTTGTTTCTCTTGGGATTGCCGCACGCAAACATACCGGACTCAATGCCGGTCTTTACGCTGCCCGTCCTATTGAAGTTACCACCCCCACTATTCCCATTACCTTTCTTGGGA
>Ga0070746_10002387_pt1 | contig 11185 bp, 15 predicted proteins | sample VirMetDEL_Mar_21_FD_77016 | JGI IMG/M metagenome (GOLD analysis project Ga0070746, IMG submission 77016) | Aqueous microbial communities from the Delaware River and Bay under freshwater to marine salinity gradient to study organic matter... | ecosystem: Environmental > Aquatic > Marine >... | reverse complement strand
TATGGGAACTTCTACTTCAACAGCAAGGCCATTATAGGATAATAATATGTTTGCAGCAATACTAGGATCATTAGTAATGGGAACTCTAGCCTCTAAGGTTGGAGAGAACATCGTGGGTAAAAGACTTGGCATGAGTGAGAAGGATCGCAAGTTGCTAGGCACTGTGTTTGGCATGGCAGGTGGAGCCTACGGTGGATATGCAGGTCAGGCAGGCTTTGGCTCCTCTGGAATAGGAGCCTCTGGTTCTGCGGGTGGAATGGGTGGTCAATCTCCCAAGGTGGGTGGTGACTATGGCACCGCTATGGACCTATACAGCCAACCAACTCAGTATGATGCTATGGCATCTATGACTCCGGGTATGGATATGTATTCCAATGCTTCTTTTGGAACTAACCCTCACTCTGGATTCAATGAATTTACAGGAGGTTACGATGTAGATTTAATGGGTGGTCAAGGTTACGCAAGTCAATATGATCAAATGGCAGGTATGCCTGCTGAAAGTTATGGCATGGATAGTTTCCGAATTAATGATTACGATAAGATGGCAAGTATGCCTGCTAGAAGTTATGGTATGGATATGTATGCTGCCAGACCCGGCAATGAAATGTTTAGTATAGGCAGACCTGACAACACATGGGTTAACCCTAATGCTCCTACTGTAAAGCCTGATAATTGGTTTGATATGATTGAAGTTCCAAAGCCAACATTCCAAGGTGGTCCTAGCGGAAACGTAAGCGCACAAACATATGCTTTGGATACTCCTTCCAGAACTATAGACCTTGCGCCTCCCGGTGACCCGAATGCTGTTTTCCAAAATGCAGGAGATGTAGTAAATCAAACTCAGTATGACTTAATGGCAAGTGGTGATCCAAGCATTGATGTGTTAGGGCAGGTTGAACAAGTTAATAGCAATAATCTTAGCATGAGTGATGGGTTCTCAACGTCAACCGGTGATGAAGTAAGATTAATTCAGGCAAACGGTGATGGAACCTTTACTGAAATTGGTGCGCCTTCTGATCTAAGCACCTCACAAGGTGTGGAAGAGTTTATCAATATGGATCAGATACGTGCTGACGAAATGCCGGGTGGACCTCTTGATCCATTTGGAACTGGACCTAATATCACTGCAAGAGTTCCTTCAAACATTGCGAATAATGGGGGAGATGTTCCTTTTGTTGTGGATACACCTCCTTTGGCTGATATCCAATCAGGTACAAGTGCATCAAATGTTAGAGGCAATATGTCTGCAAAGGTTGCTCAAGAAAGATTCCTCAGAAGCGGTCCACGTTTAGAGGACTTGGATGTTGCCACTCTTAACACTCCAACAGCAAGGTTAGAATCCCTTGATAACAAAGTATTTGCTAATGATGCAGCAACTTCTTGGTCCCCGGCAACCGGGACTCCAAAAACAACTGGTCCGGCAGATAGAGGTGGTTTAGGTGAACAGGTTGCAGAGGTTAAGTCTCAAATACTTCAAGATGCAGGAGATGGAAAATTTGATCTTGGTGATGTTCTAGATAAGATACCAGACAGCGTGAAGCAGTGGGCTGCTGAAACAGGTGTGGCACTACTTGATATGTGGATTAAACAAGAACTATTCGGTCAAGACTATGACGATCAAATAGCATCAGGTGGTGGAGGTGGAGGCGGTGTCCTGAGAGGCTCTAGCCCTGTGGTATCACCTTACTCTGGTGGAGGATCAGGTGGTGGAGGTAAAGGCGTACTCTTCTCAATGGGAGGAGGCGGTCAACAGGGTCGTGGCACACATATTATGGCACTTCAATAGGAGCGGTAGATGAGAGAATTTAGAAACGAAGACGGACCCCTTGCTCAGTTGATGGCTCAACAGACTCAGCCTAGCATTCCACAGGCTCCTAGCGGTAGCGGTATATTTGGAAACCTTATGGATAGTATGGGAATTGATGTAGAGATGAGCCAGTCCGACTCTAAAGGTACTGAGTTTAAACTAAGAGCCAGTGAGAAACCTTCTGTTACGCAGGATGATTATGATCCTATGGCCTTATGGAGTGATGCTTCTGCTATAGTAGATCAGGAATACGATAGTATGAATACCTCTATGCAGAGTAATCCTTATGATAATGCGGTGGGTGATCTCCTAGCATCGGCCAGTCAGCCTATACAAGACCCTAGCCAAATGCCTGTAGACCCTAATGGCGTTGCAGCGCCCTCTGGTGGCTTCTCACAGGATGTAGGTATAGGTACCCCTATGGTACAGCCTCCTCAGAATCAGCCCGTACAGGCCGATACAGAGGCTCTCACGCCAGATGGTGACTCCATTCAGAATACTTCAGCAGGCTTTACTACGGTTGCTAAACAGGCGGGTGCTGACCAGAACGCTATTGAAAAGACTATAGCATCAGCAGGTACGGCAGGTAAAAACGTCAGAAAGAATAACCTTATGGCGGGTAATGAAGTTACCAATGACAAGATACTAAACAAGTTAGGATGGGACCCTGAGCGTAGACATACTAATTACTTGCTAGAGATGGCGACTGATATGATTGGTCGCTATGCTCTGATGGCTGCTGCCAAGAGTCAAGGTGCTACCTATGAGGAAGCCCTGTCTATGGCTAACTCATCTCACAAGAGAATAATGGAGGAAAGGCAGAGGCAGGAGAAGTTTGACGAAGAGAAGCGTGTCTTTGATGCGGTTCAAGAAGTGTTCTATTCTACTGGTTCTTATGTTGACCCCGGCAGTCAAGCGGATGTATATGCTGCTTTGATGGCTACTGGTATGGTTAGCCCTGAAGAGGCTCAAACCATCTCAGGCTATCATGAGGTAGAGGATGCGGCACAAACTGGCTATGATACATTCTATGATATCCGTGATCCTAAAGCCGGTATCAAACCATTCTATGTTCCCAAAGGTCAGATAGGTCCTGACGGTACATACCCTGATTTGGCATCTGCAAAGTTAGGTTATGAAAGTGCATACGGAAAACAGGTAGGCGTATCCGCTGTGTCTGGCACAGGTGTAGAAGGAGCGCAGTCTGATGAACTGCTTGGACTTGAACGACAACTGGCAGCATTAAGAGCGGACCCAAACTCCAATCCTGAAGATATAAAGTTATTAAATGATAGGCTAAGTCTAAAGAGAAAGATGTATCTGGGTGGCAATGAAGCCACTGCTTCTCAAGTAAATACCATGTGGAAAGATAGCGTGTATGGTCAGTTGCAAAAGAAGTCAATGGAGAGTGGCGGCAGGGAGCGCACGTTGTTTAAGTTGCCTGCTAATTCAAAGTTTAATCCTACAGATAAAGCAGTTCCAATTGATTACACTACGCTTCAACAGTATTGGAGACAAGAGACTGCGCCATTTAAGGTCATCAATCCTAAAGGAAAGGTTCAGAACTTTATACCTTTTAGAGTAATGAATAATACTCAAGCGTCTGTGTCTGAAATGCAGAATGATGCTAGGGCACCACTACCAAACAATGCTGCCTTTCAAAAGATGTCAGGTTTATATCAGAGATTGGTTCAAGAATTTGGTGAAGAAGCAGCACAAGCGTGGTTACAATCACAAATGGGTGGTAATTAATGTCAGAAAATTATTGGGATAGTATAGATGCTGACTCCTTTTTTAAGGTTGATTCAGATGAGGAATTCAAGACGATGGAGCCTGAAGCAGCAGCGGTTGCTGAGATAGAAGGCGGTATGAATCCTATCAAAGCATTCTTTCAGGGTGGTTCTCTAGGCGTCACTGATACCGTTCGTGGTGTGACTCAGTGGGCAGGCTACCAAGAGGATGAGATGAGGGAGCAAGAGGCTCACCTTAACTCTTTGTTTGATAGCGATGATTACGGAAACTATGCTAAGGCAGGATACTTCTTGGGCTTGATTGCTGACCCGGTAGGTTGGATGCTTCCTGCTGCTAAGATTCGTGCGGGTGCAAGAATGTATCAGGTCGCCAAGTCTGGCGCTATTGGTGGTGCTGCCTCTGGAGCAACAGGATATATTGATGAAAGTACAGGTATGGAAAACACTCTGGAACAGAGGGCGATTAACGCTACTATTGGCGCAGGTGCAGGTGCTGTTGGCGGTGTTGCACTTACGCCTGCGGTTAAGGGGCTGCAGAAAGCGTATGAACCTATAGGTGAACTTGCTTGGAAAGGTATGAAAGAACCTGCCATTATGGGTGCAGCAGGTGGTGGTGGCATTGGATTTACCATGACAGGAGAAGATGGCACACCTTTAACAACTGAAGAAAGAATACGTAACACACTGTTGGGTGCTGCTATGGGTGGTGCTGCTTTCAAGGCTCCGAAGATAGCAGCCAAGACAGGGCTGACTGACAAGGACTGGAACAAACAGTTTGGTGAATGGTTCGTACCCTACTATGGAGTGGATAATGAATCAGTGTCTTTCTTGAGAAGAGCGACTGGTCGTACCGCTGCTTACACTGGAGACTTTGAAGAGACAGCAACAGAGATTATGAACCTGCCATACAGGGATCGTCAGGTCGTATATGAAATGATGACTAACCCCAAATGGATGGGTCCTAGTGAACCTAGACTACAGAAGATTGCAAACGAAAACAGAGAGAAGGTTACGGAATACATGGATCACTTGGTTGATCTTGGAGTTCTGGACAGCAACGTGGCTGCACGAAACGTAGATGACTACCTTCGTACCACGTACAAGAAGCATGAGGTTTCCAAGAACTTTGTTGAAGATTACACTGGCTCCATGTTTGCTTTCCGTCACCGTGGAAACGTAAGAGATATTGATAGTAGCACCCTTAAGTTATCTGAGCCTGATGAGTTTGGAGTGCAAAGGGTATTATCTGATCATGATCAACTTGATGACTTAGGTCCTTGGGAACTTCTTAAAGATAGAGGTGATGTGACTACTGTTCGTAGACAGTGGACTAAAGATGAAAAGTTAAAGATGGGTGAGATCACAGATGCAGGTTATGCCATGCATAAGACTGGCGCACTGATGGCACGTGAACGTGCTATGGGTGAACTCATGGATGAGATGGTTAAAGCACCTAACATAGTTAAAAGCAAGGGTGATCTTAATGTAAAGCAGATACCAAAAGATTTATCCTTTGGTCGTATGCAAGGTAAGTATGTTGATGAGAATGTTTATCGTGAGATAATGAAACTGCGTGAAATAAAGAGCAGTAATTTTGGACAACTGAATAAAACATTTGACTACTACAGAAAGACTAATGCTTTGTGGAAGAAGGCTCATACGGTATGGAACCCTGCGGTACAGGTAGGTAACATTGTGTCCAGTGGTGCCATGTATGATTTGGCGGGTGGGTCTGCTAGAGAAGTTGCCAATGCAGCGATGCTACTTAAGAACAAAGGCCCAATGTATAAACAGATGATGGAAGACGGAGTTCTTAGTACATCATTCATTAAGGAACTTAATGAAGGTTCCGATATCTCAAAGTTATACACCAGTCAGAACGCTAAATGGTATGAAGGTATCATGGATGGTTCACCCAAATCTATACAGGGTGCCTTAGAATTAGCAAACAAAGTAGGTAGGGGTGTCAAGAAGTTGGACAAGATGGCTGAGAAGTCTTACACATTTGGAGATGACCTTTGGAGAGCGGGACTATACCTAACTGAAGTAAAGAAACTTACCCCTAAGATTGGCGCACGTAAGGCTAGGATAGAAGCACAACGCAAGGCGAAGGAATTCTTTGTTGACTATGACTATCAACCACCTGCATTGCAGGCGATACGTCATACAGCATTGCCATTCTTTTCTTACACATACGGAATACTACCAAGGCTTGCAGAAGTCGGGGCTAAGAATCCGATCAAGTATGCTAAGTGGGCTTACATGATGTACCTGCTAAACTCAATCGGTGAGAATACAAGCGGTGTTGATCCTGATAGATTGGCTGAGATACAAGGATTGCAAGATGATAATCCCATGTTTGGATTACCCTTTATGCCTAACGCAAGCATTGTAATGCCTGAGTTTATTAGCAAGTATCTTTCTGACTCAAGCGATGTGCAGATACTGAACCTAGAAAGGTTATTACCGGGTGGTGTGTTTGGAGAGAAGCAAGGACTTGCAGGGATCGGTCAGATACCCGGATGGCCTAAGTCTCTTCAACCTAGTTTTGGTGTGGCAGGTGCTGTGTTTGAACCCATGCGTGGTGTTGACCCCTACACAGGTACGGAGATACCAGAGGGTGAAAGAATGGATGCTACTTTACGCAATCTTGCTCCTAACTGGGGTGACTATGGTTTGCCTTATGGACTAGGTTCTGCTATGGAAGATACAACTGGTATTGAATCTTTCCAGAGACAGAAAGAAAAGAGGGCTGAAGGTCTGGATGATTTCGGCGGGTACACTAGATCAAAGGATGATTACTCTCCTGCTACAGCAGCACTCAGTGGGTTCGGTGTCAGGGTACAACCTAAAGATGCAGACAAACTAGAGTGGAGATTCACACAGCAGTTTGAAAAGAGAATAGACAACCTTAACAATAGGATAAAAGATATAGAGCGTGAGCCTAAATATTCTGATGAAGAACGTGATCAGATGATCGAAGAACTTGAACTAAGAATAGAGGCTATAGAAGATATGCGTGAAGATGCATTGGACGAAGCGTATGGCGGTTGAACCTAAACTTGTTATGGTACTGTGGTTAGATATCACAGCGACTGCGGACTGGACGGAAGGGGATGAGGTTGAACCCACCCCCTTCCAAACAGTTGGTTGGTTACATTCTGAGGACGATCATGTAGTTAAAGTTGGTAATACTATGGACGAAGAGAAGAAGGTCTATGGTATTACGTGCTTTCCCAGAGGCTGCGTTGAACGGATTCAGGAGTTGCAACTTTCGACTTCGACTTTCCCTGCCTGATACGATCAGCAGCATAGACATCCAGATGGATGCCGTGGTTCTTTAGAAATATCTGTGCCCATGTACGCCGTACATTATCCCTGCACAGATGAACCTTGTGTCTATTGATCCAACAGAATCGGGCAAAGTGTAATAACTTTTGCTCTGCCCATTCCTCCTCCTGTTCTTTAGATGGGTTTAGCATAGGTGTAAACCTCAACATCTGTAGGGCAATCAGGACATTTGAAACTGCTTAAGATGCAATGATTATCTAGTTCATCATCATCTAGTTCAACGTCTATATCGCTTCCCCACATTAGTTTAGCACCACAGTTAGGACACTTCATCACCTACCCCGGCTGATTAGTATGTCACAGTAATGCTTGATCTTTTCTAGATCATCATCACCCCCCTTGTTATCGTACCTACAAATGTACTTGATAATATTCCCTTCGATAAACCCCATGTTATTTTCTAAAATAAAATCAATCGGTTGTATTGGCAGGTCGTAATGATTCGGTGTTTTCATTTTTGTTTACCCATTGCTCCAGTAATGTTATCAGTTCGTAGAGTACATCCTTGACCGCATCTATGTCGGCCTCAATCTTATCTACACGTTTTATTAGTTCGGTTTTGTGTATGCCTTCTTTGGGGTAAGAGTACCCGTCTAAGTTTGCTCCGCTCATATGTTATGCACCACGTTATCGAACGCCTCCAAGACGCTCTTCAGTTTATACCATACCTTACCCTTCATTATCTTGGGTTCGGCTCCCTTACGGGTAGTCATCCTACCCTTGATACGCTCAACCACGGCTAAGTGCCATCCTTCAGTTGAGTGAGTGACGGTCTGCTTGCGTAACCAAGCATCCGACACCCAAGTTCTATTGAGATTATCTACAAAAATCTCATCATCTTCCGGCTCTATAATCATATAGGCATTAACTCCTTTACTGGTACAGCCCAACACTCAGGACGTTCTTGTCCAAAGTCTGTGAGCCATTTGTCTTTCATTAATTCTTTTCTTGAAAACCCTAGTATTTTAAACTTGGGTCTTTTCCCATGCACCCACATATTTTGAAGGCAAACATAACGCATACCTTCCTTGTCATTAGGTCTAATGATCAAGCATGGAGGAACCGTCATGCTCATACGTACCTCAATGTCTGGCGCTAGGTCAGGCTGTGACTTGTACGTGTTGACACTGCCATCCCAATAGATACCAAGGTACTTAGCCACTGCCATCTCACTGGCTGCTGCTTTGATGTTGGTATCGAACAAGTCCTTTGGCTTGTACCCTGCTGCGTGTTCGCTGCCTTTAGCCCATGAGGATAGGCATCTATTGACGCCCACCTCAGTTGCTAACTTTGCTTCGTACCATGCCAACTCAATAATTTCTTCCATTCTTTCTTGCCACCGTATTTATAATTGCTAGATTCAGTTCTTCAACTGTATCAAACTCACCCATTCCGTAGTGATCGTACCATACACCAGTGCCTGAATGATTAGTCAGGATATACTTCCACTTGTTATCCATAGTCCTGTATCTTTCAGCACCCCAGTTAGTATTACCAACTGAATCACACACGTTAAAGGATGACCCCTTACCCCATACTACTTCATCTTTCGATGTACTTTCGTATCGCTTTCCAGACTTCTTGCTCATGATCATCCTCCGAATTAACCATGGGTTCGTAAAGGTTTTCTGACACCATCTCTGGGTCAACTACCCGATTGTAAACTACGTCATCCAGTATTGTCAGGGCTGACTTCACGTGGAACTCAACCATAGACGCAATACTCTCTTCACTCTTGTCAGTCATTTCAACTCCTTCAATCTGTTGTACAGGTTCAAGGCGCTGACAAAGGCTTCGTAGTTTCTCACCCACTCAACCCTAGATTGAAAGCCCTGTTGATACCTGCCTGTTGCTTTATCCAAACGCAGAACCAATGTCTGCTCCACTTGTCTACCATGTATATCCTCCCATGCTTGTGCGTATGCTGCATTCTGAAGATGGTACTCAGGGTATATACCCTTGCTTGTTTTCCAGTCTATGATACACAGGCTACCGTTAACGTATGCTGCACAGTCAAGTGTACCTGCATAGTTGTCCTGCCTACTGTATATCTTTTCCTCACTGGATATAAAGTCTATATCATTATCACCTACCCAGATTTTAAACGCTTCAATAGAATTACAGGCATCCGGATCATCAGGTAAGTCCGGTAGATTATCATCGCCAAAATTACCTTCGGCGCCAATAAAGACTTCCAGTGCGTCTTCGATCCACTGGTGCGCTGTCGATCCAGTCTCAAGCGCATTGCCTGAACTGCCTCTATACGCCGACTTAACACCCTTGATAATTGCTCCAAGTCCAAGCCTACTTGTATACTTAAACGGTTTAACTTTGTCATCTTCATCATCATCTATAAAAAGGTTCCTCTCTAACCATTCACTTCCTTGTTTCAAAGCCCACGGTATTAGTGCAGGCTTAGATATTACAGACAGTACCTTGGTTGCTGATGCAACTGGTTTACCGTCCACCCTGTAGGCGTGAAGTTTCTTATCAAAGTTTAACTCCACCTCCTGTCCATCATGATACTTAATTACTTGCATTCAAATACTCCAATGCTCTTGTTAATCCTGCCACGTTATCTCCTAGTTTGCCTAGTCCTGTATTACACACCGTACAAAGTACGCCCCTTAATTTTCCTGTCTCATGGTCATGGTCTACAATTAGACAACCCTTATTCTCCTCACTTGTTTTACCGCATATATCACATCCATCCTTTGCCATCTCATTGTATTCCTCCAAGGTTATGCCATACTTATTTTCTAGGTCCCACCTCCTTTTATAATCCCTGTACTTATCATTGTGACAGGGTTTACACGTTCTATATATTCCACTGCTCTTTCTATTACGTCCGGCATTTGTGTATTTTCTAAATTCCTTGCGGGGCTTATCCACCCCGCAAGATTTACAGACAGGCATTAGAACGGTACGTCAGTGGCTCCACCAGAAGAGGCATAACTTCCACCACCTCCACCTGACCCACCACCTTGGTATGGTGCTTGCACCTTACCTGATAGGTACTTCGTACCCTTCTGTGACTCACTCCACCACAGTGACACCTGAAGTTTTTCTCCTCCTTCGGTTACCATGTTGCCGGTAAAGTCTGGGCGTTTCTCATTACCCTCTTTGTCGGCGGTGAAGATTGAAATCGTTCCTGCTTTTTGCTCATATGTACTCATTTTAGTTTCCTGTTGTTGTTGCTCTAGTTGTTGTTGATGAAATTCATCTTGTCTCATATACCACATACTCCTGATAGACATTGTTCCTCTGAGTTATCCTCAAAGATCATACCCTTCTTGTTGATTGCCTCTTCATATGGTACTGAGGTAATCGGTTGACCACCACGTGCGCCGTCAGGGTAGACAGTCAGACCACGTAGACCCTTTGCATACTTCTGAATCCAACCTACGTACTGAGGAATAAGATCAGCATTGTTATGCTCAGTATCCCATGCAGGTAGATTGATTGTACTACTGATAGCCTGATCCACATAGGCTTGTACATCATGTTGAAACTTGATACGTCTTTCTGGGTCTTGTGCCAGATCAACTGCTGATTCAATCTTGTTCGGGTTGATACCCATCTCAATTAGAATCTGTGCTGTACCATCCACTACGAACTCATGCTTCCAACGTGTGCCATCAGTGAGATATCTACGCTTGAATGCTACTGAGTAGACAGGCTCAACACCTGACGTGGTTCCTGCTAGAATGCTAATGGTTCCAGTAGGAGCGATTGCACGTACACCCTTGGGGATCACACGGAACAACTCATTACAGAAGTCCCTTGATGTATGGTCAGACTCATTGCGGTACACCTTGAGCCACTGCTTCAACTCATCAGTCACCTCATACTTGTGGCCACGCTTGAGTAGCCATTCGTGCATACCCATCAGACCCAGACCTAATCGGGAGTTCTTCTGTCGTACATCGTACACCTTTTGATAGGGTAGTTCAGCACGTTCCAGACCGCACACTAGGAACTTAGTCACCAAATGTACTACGTCTTTGAACTCTTCGATTGATTCGATGCGGGACATATTAACTGACGATAGGTTACATACATCACTGTCATCTTCAGACACCACCTCACAACACGCATTGCGTAACGTTTCATTCTGCTTGTCACCGAAGTTAAAACTAAATCCCGGCTCACCAGTTTTCATTGCCTGCTTTACGTTCTCCAGAAACACGGGGTTGCTCTTGTCCTTGAGCCATGCGTCATCGTAGTTCAGGGATACATTCATCATGTCCAATGGTGCGGGAGCATTGAAGTCTGC
>Ga0070746_10002385_pt1 | contig 11190 bp, 9 predicted proteins | sample VirMetDEL_Mar_21_FD_77016 | JGI IMG/M metagenome (GOLD analysis project Ga0070746, IMG submission 77016) | Aqueous microbial communities from the Delaware River and Bay under freshwater to marine salinity gradient to study organic matter... | ecosystem: Environmental > Aquatic > Marine > Coastal... | reverse complement strand
TTATATAAACGTGCTAAGTATTATAAAGTTCCTTTATTTGATATGTTTGAAGAATATTTTAATGACTTTAAAAATTATTTTAACTCAGAAGATGAAATAGAAACAGTAAGAAAAACATGGCGCGCTTGGGCTAATACTAATTTACCTAATGTTCAATTAAATGAAATAGGAGAAGGAAACTTAAAACCCTTTAAATATAAAGAAGCAATGGATATGGGTGATATTTCACCCTCTAAAATATCTAATAAATCCTCCTCATCATTATATAAAAACATTTCATCTTCTGAATTTATATATTTTATTGACTCTTATATTATAGACTCTAATAACGAAAAATTAAAAGTTCCTATAACCTTTATGGGTAGTTATGAAAGGTTTGATCCCTCACTTTGGTTTGAACCAGAAATAGAAGAATTTCTTCTTAAGTTTAAAATTGATCCCTATCTTTTTACTTTTTTACAACTTAATTTTGAACATGATCAAAGTGTTGATGATGAAGTAAGAAGAGGAGCTTATGATTTAGTTAATGATACAAATTTTATGTTTAGATTAATGGCTACTTTTAAAAAAATTCTTCAACAAGAAATAAGTTCTAACAAACCTGATGCTATTACCTACATACCTAACCCAATCAAGTCAAAAGGAGAAAGAGGAGCATTCCCCACACTAACAGGTAGACATAAACTATATAATGCTTTTATTACAAAAGCTTTTCCTAACGCTACTGCTTATAATTTATCTGGAAATATTTTTTACTTATTATCCAATTTAAAAGAAAATTTCCCACCATACACTGCTGATCAAGTGCAAAAAGTACGCTATCAATCTAGTGATACTTTTACACATAGCCCTAAAAAAGCTAAAAAATTAGGATACTTACAAGAAAAAGACCCAAAAACAGGTACAGGTAAAAAGAAAACCCAAAGAATGAAAAAAGAAGGACTATTTTCACAAAAGTGGTGGTTAAATATAATTACTGAAGAAATACTAAACGAAGGGGGTGCCGCTGGTCATATGGCTCACCCGTTTGACTTACCAAATGTGAATACTGGTAAGGACTTAATCAAATCATTTGAACAAGCCGCAGATAGTCTTAAAAAACAACCCGGTAGTGTTAAAATAGACGGCGTAAATTCGTCAATTAGATTAGCAAATAACGCAGGAAAACGTCAGTTCGTCATAGACCGTGGCTCTAAAAAGGAACTCGATTTACGTGGCGTTACTAAAGGAGATTTAGCAGACAGATTTGGTAGTCCCGAACACGGGATGGTTAAAGCAGGGGGTAAGGTATTAGATATTTTTAATGAGGCCCTACCCAGTATTGTAGAAGAACTTAAAGCCCTTGGGGTATATGATAATTCCAATGTTATGTTTAATATGGAATATGTCTCAGGTAAATCAAACGTCCAAGATTATGGTAAGAACTTTTTAGCTATTCATGGTCTACTAAATATGGAAATAAAAGATGTTATAGGAAAAAGCGGCAAAACCCTACAAAAACGAATAGCTACTGAAAAAAAATACGATAAAGCTGATATGGATGAGTTACTTAAAAAATTAGAACCCTTTGCTAAGAAAAAAGGATTTGAAATTTATGGATCTGTTCCAACAACTTTTACTAAAGAGCCCGATTTTGAATCAGCTTTAAACACTAAATACACTATTGATTTTGCTGAAGGTGACCAAACTAAAACACTAAGCCAATGGCTAAATAATGTTACTAATATACCTTTAACAGACCGTATAAAAATGAATATAAATGGCACTATAAAAGATGTAGGTGCTGTAAGTAAACAAGTATACTTCGCAGTTTTTGGTGGTGAAAATGTAGATGATTTATTTGATAATGAACAAGATTTACAAAAAGCAATCCAAGGAGCTACAATATATCTTGCAACTGAAAAATTAGGTGACGCTATATTAGATGTACTTGATTCACCAATGGGTTCGGTTAATGACCATGAGGGTGTAGTTATACGTGACCCTAAAATATCTAAACAACCTTTTAAAATTACAGGTAAATTTATAACTGGAGGAGTATCCTCACAATTCCAACAGAAAAAATGATAGAATTAAAAAAATTATTATTAGAAATAGAAGAAATGATGCAAGGGGATTTTAGCAACGCTAATCCCAATAAAGGATCAGGAAGAAGATTTATTCCCCCTAATATTGACATTCCAAAAGATTTTATTAAATCTGTAAATGAAGAACCTAATGGTCCTCATATTAAATTAATTGGAAACCCTCAAGGTGAAAAATTTTTATTAATATCAAGTTATTTAAAACTTGCTTTAGAAGAAAGTAAAAGAGGTAGGACATCTAGAGATTCATTAATGCAACAAAATAAATTATTAAAAAGGTTTAATGAGTTAATAGAAAAATATCCCCCTAATGTGCGTATGTTTAAAGGAATATTAAAAAAGAGTCTAGAAAATCAAAGATTAAGAGACACTCCTTTTGGTAAGTTTTTTGTGTCTGAATTAATCGTAGACACCCAAACCGAAAAAGATTCCCCATATGTTAGGATTAAAAACCCATCTCAAACAGGAATGGCTGGAGGTTTAGAGGCACCTGGTATGTTTGAAAATAAAAAAATATCAGAAAATAATTCTGAAACAATGTATGGAAAAATAACATTTGGGGTTCCTGTTTGGAAGTTAAAACCCATAGAAATTTTCCTTAAGAAAAAATTCCCCAATGAAGAAAACACCATAAACAATTTTTTATACACAGAAGCTCCTACAACGTATCCTGAAAGATCAGAATATCCTGGGTTTTATAAAGGATATGATAGTACAACACCCCATCCTATTAAGTCTAGTAACCAAGAAGCAGAAGCTTACTTTACCAAGGATTATATAAGGTTTAAAAACAATAAATAAACTATGTTAAAAAAAGAATTTAAAAGGAAAGATGTAGAACGTATGCGTAACCTGATTAAAGGCAAATCAGGTGAGTCTTCCGAGTTACAAATTGGTTATAATACCAAAAAAGAAAGCCATAAAGAAGGTGATATTTGGGAAGAAAATGGTAAAAAATGGACTATTAAAGATGGTATTAAACAAACTTATACTAAGCTTGATGAAATAAAAAAGGAAGCCATCTTACCCTTATTTTGTCCTTCTTGTAAATCATTAATGAAAAAACGTAATGATTCTAAAATGTATAAGATACATAAAATGTGTTTTGATTGTGTTATAGAAATGGAAAATAAATTAAAAATAGAGGGTAAATATAAGGAATATGAACAAAATATACTTATAAATAATGCTAAAGATATGGTAGAAGATTTCGAAACATATTTATTAGAAGCATTAAATACATCAAATAATCAATATGTTTCTGAACATGGCGAAGTTGAGCGATGGAAGGGTGGTGTAAATAAAGAAAAACTAGAAAAAGAAATCAAAGAAGCTGTTTCTGATTTTAAAGAAAAATTAAATACTCCTCAAAAATGATTAAACTAAAAGAACTTTTATTTGGTAAACACGAATGTGGGTGTGGTTGTGGTAATTGTAAAGAAAATAAACTTATAGAACCCGTTAAAATATCTGAAAATTTACAATATCATTTAGATAATAAAATACCCCTAGGTGAGTCCATTTTTAGAATTAGTTCTAATGCCCACGTAAAATTATTTGCTGAGGCAAGAAGATTATGGGAAAAAGGAAAAATCCAACTTTCTGAGGCCGATGAATACTTTATGCATACAGATGCAGGAAGACAAGGAAGATTTGAGGGTACATTAGTAGCTCTTGATTTACCTTATGTTATGGATGTAAGAAATCTTTTAGATGAAAAAAAGAAAACTACCCAAAAGAAAAACCCACCACTAAATAAACCAAAACGAGGAGGTCCTAAAGCTTATTATGTTTATGTAAGGAACCCTAAAACTAAAAAAATTCAAAAAGTAACATTTGGGTCTGGGGGATTAAGAGCAAAAATTAGCAACAAAGAAGCTTCTCAGGCCTTTGCAAAACGACATAATTGTGATAAGAAAAAAGATAGAACTAAAGCTAGTTACTGGAGTTGTAACCTTCCTAGATACGCTAAACAATTGGGTTTGGGTGAACCTGCTTCCCGGTACTGGTAAAATATATAAAGAACGAGAAATATCTAATAACATATTTGTTAGAGAATTTCCTTCATTTACTAATCCAAACCAACTTAAATGGCATATGGATGATGAAGATCGTATAATTACTTGTCAAATACCAACAAATTGGCAAATTCAATTAGAAAATCAACTTCCCGTTCCTTTAAATATGCCTATATTTATTGAGAGACATCAATGGCACCGCCTTATTAAAGGAGAGGGGCCCTTGATTCTTAAAATAAAAAAACATGCAAAACGAGCGTAAATTATCAAAAGCTGTAGAAAAAATAGCTCAACGCTTACCAGATGCTGAATTTAAAAAGCGTTATGGTAAAAATTGGAAGTCTATAAAAATTGCTACTGCTGAAAAATTAGCTGAACGAGAAGGTTGTGGGTGTAGTGCATGTCAAAATGATTTAGAAGAAAGAAAAGGCAAAACTTCTAGAAATCGTAAAAAGAAAAAACGCGATAGATGTCTCCGTATAGCAGATCGTAAGTTTAATAAACCTTCTGCATATAAAAGTGGTGCAGTAGTTAGATGTCGTAAAGGTGATATTTGGAAGGGTGTAAAAGAAGAAACCCAAATAGATGAGAAGAAAAAAGAAACCCTAAAAAAATGGTTTGACCGCCAAGGGGCCCCTGGCAAAACTGGTGGGTGGGTTGACTGTAATACAGGTAGAAAAAACCCAAAAACTGGTAAAATTGAATATAAACCTTGTGGTAGAAAAAAAGGAGAAAAAAGAGCCAAATATCCTTCATGTAGGCCCACTCCGGGACGGTGTAAAGATCCTGGTAAGGGTAAAAAATGGGGTAAAACCTCTGAATCTGAATTACGCAGATATATAAAAGAAATAATTAAGAATACATGGCAATAAATTTTTTAAACGAAGAAAAAGGCACTGTTACTACAGATGACCCTAAAAAAGCAAAAGAACTTTCTGATCAGGGGGCTAATGTTAAGTTGGTTAAACAAGGAAGCATGTCTGAAAAAAGGGGCGAAGATTTAGATGGTGATGGTGATGTAGATTCACAAGATTATCTAGCCGCTCGAGATGCTGCTATTAAAAAAACAAAAGCTAGAAAAAAAACCAATGAGGCCATTTCATTAGATAAATTTAAAAAAATCCCCGTTGGAGCTGAAGTAACTACTCAAGGAACTACAAGCACTGTAGAAGATAATGATGGATATAGACTAAAGCTATCTAATGGTATGACTGTAAATTATGCTCAATTTAACCAAAGTGGTATAGTTAGAGAAGATAGAGGAGAAAAAGCAGCAGCATTTATTAGAAAAATAGGAGGAGCTCAATATAAAACTACTTTTTCTGACTTTATTAAAAATATAGATGATTTCATAAAAAATAAAGGAAATTCTAATACTGAACTACAAAAACTTGCTAAAAAATTAGCAAATATTGAGTCTATGACTGAAGAAGAATTTAATACTTTTATTAAAGAATTAGGAAAATCAGGGTATGATAAAAAAGAACTTGAAAGACTAAAAAAAAGATATAAAGAATACCAAAAAAATAAAAAAAACCAACCTACTAATGAAAATAAAAAAACAGTAGAATTACCCACCGATACTACATTTACTTTAGATCTTAAACACCTTATGAAAAAACATATGGATGAAGGTAAATCACAAAAAGATGCAATTAAATTAACTAAAAAATTAATGGCTAAACTTCACGATAAAGGTGAAGTTAAAGTTGATGGTACTAAAGTTGTATTTAAAGAAAATGTTAACGAAGAAAAGTACATGGTTACTATATCGAAAAACGGCACAACAACCGAACAGAACATACATAACACTAAAGAAGCTGCCGATGCTCAAGCTAAAAAAATAAATGGAGGATTTATGGACCGCCCAGGTGTCAAATTCAAAGCTATTGTATCAAAATATATTGAAGAAGGTAAAAAGAAAAAAAGCGGTTATATGGGATACACTGAAATGGCCGAAGCAGACGTCCCTATGGATATGTCTGTTGATTTACCTGAACCAGAAGCTGAAAAACCTAGAAGAAAAGGCCCACCTCGCTTAGTAGCATTTGATACTGATCAAGACTCACACTATTTAGGGGATGATGATTATGATTATGAAGGTGGAATGGCAAAAAGTCAAATGCTTAAAATGAAAAAATACGCTAATGCTCTTTGTGATATGATTGAAGATGAGTCCCAATTAGAAGCCTGGGTTCAGTCTAAAATTACTAAAGCATCTGATTATATGTCTTCAGTTTATCATTATTTAGATTACCAAAGATCTAAGATGGATGAAATAAATATTGAGGATCCTGGTGCGGAAAGTAGATTTTTTGATAGAAAAAAAAAATACGCCCTCGCCAAAAAAAAAGAAAACCATAGATTTTTTGTAAGAGGTAAAGAAATCAATGATATATACTATGACACAAATATAGATGGGTCACCATATATAAGTGGTGGAATATTTGTAGATGGTGAAGAATTAACAGATAGTGATATAGATAATTTGTATGATGAATATGAGGGGTATTTTGATGTAGGAGGACATTATTGGGAAATGTTAAGAGAAATTAATCTTGAAACCCCTTTAAACAACACCCCAATTGAAAACACCCAAATATACCAAGACGTATTACATGCCCTTAACTCAGTTGCAACTGAATATGTAAGAACCTATAACCCTAATATAGATGGAGATATAGAAGATTGGAATAAAGAAGCTATAGAGGAGTTTACTAGTATATTAAATAATACTTCAGATAAATACTTAAAACTTAGTCCAGGACATATACAAGGAATGATTGAAAGAGACCCTGATATCACAGGTGGCTCGTATGGTTATGTTGATGATTTTGTTGAGTTTGCAATGAGTTTTGACTACAAAGAAGATTTACCTTACTTTGTATCCCAAATAAGTAAACTTATAAAAAGTTTTAAAAACCAAAGTATTAATGAGTATATTAAAAAACAAGTTACAAACTTATTAGAAGATCGTGAATATCAACTAAAACAACTATCACCAAAAGCATATGATGCTTTAAGCCCTGAATTACTAGGAATACCCCCTTCAGCAATAGTTGATGTAAAAATTATCAAAGCCCCTAAACCTATATTTAAATGTTTTCTTGAAAATGGTCAATCATTTAAATTATTAGATAATGAAAGTTATATGCAAGCTGATATTAATCGTATTTTGTTTGATTTAGATAGGGATGATGACTTAAATGGAGCAAAGTATGAGCTCGAAAAATTAATGCAAAAGGGCAAACCATCAGAAGAGGAAGAACCCACAGATGAACTCCCCGCAGAGGCAGAACCTCCAACCGAAGAACCCTCAACTGAAGAACCTACCGAAGAACCCACACCTGAAATATAATGAATAACAATCCAGAATTTAATAAAGCCGCAGCGGGTATTTACAGGGATGCTTGTAAAAAATTTAATATTAGGACTACACCTAAACTAATTTTAAGACAAGATAAAGAAAATGGTTCTAAAACTTTAGGTCGTACGGCTTATTATGATCCTGAAAATTTAACAATAATTATTTATATAACTAATCGTCATCCTAAAGATATATTGCGTTCTTTTGCACACGAATTAATTCACCATGTACAAAACGAACGTGGTGATTTACAAATGGGTGATTCTAGTAATCCACAATATGCCCAACAAGACGAGCATCTTAGAAATATGGAAAAAGAAGCATATCTTGAGGGTAATTTGCTAATGAGAGACTTTGAAGATAATTTTAAATACCAGTAATAATGAAAAACAAAGAACAAATAAGACAGTTTATAAAAGAGTGTATAAAAGAAATATTAGAAAATGAACTTTCTCCTGCTACTAAACCAGACGTAGCCGAACCAGACACAGACACTCCTAGAAAACCTAGAAGAAGAACCTTAACTCCTCCTAAAGAAGCTCCACAAACCCGTCCTAAAGCTTCAACTAATGAAAACGAAGAAGAGTTACTAAATAAAATAGCACAAAAATATAGATCATTAAAAAAATAACTATTAATAATGGCTGAATATAAAGATTTCCTTCAACAAAAAACCTTAGACAACCTATCGTCTAAATCTGCTTCAAGCCTTAAACAGATGTTAGGGGATAAAAACCTAATGCAAATAATGGCAGAAAGTAGCGAAGTATTTAGGTATATACAAGCTATTGAAAGAAATTATATTCCTGAATTAGAAACACTAGCTGTAGATATTGTAAAAAAATTATTTCCTATAATTGAAAGAGAAAACATTACAATAAATGCTAAAATAGGAGAAAGATCAGGGGTATTTGATCAGGAAGACGCTGACGATGAGGAAGGTACTGAGGATAATATAGATAATAATGTTAAAAGAAGATTAATTAATGCTATTTCACAAGGAGCATCTATTAGAGGGGCTTTTGGTTTTCACTTATTTAACGATAATATTGATAAAATTGATGATACTTTAGTAAGTAAATATGGAAAACTATTAAAACAAGTTTTTGGGGTATATGATAGTGATGAGGCTATTGCTATGTTTTTAAACATGGTAGCTAACAACCCTAGGGCTGCTCAGGCTTCAAAAGGAGGAGAAAGTATGGTTTTTATTCCTGATGAAGAAGATCCTGAAATTACTATATATGCTTATGGTGCTAATTTTCCTATTCTATTACACGAAATTGTAAAAGGTTTATATGAACTTGTATCTTTACAAGGGTTTAGAGATTTAGGGCCTGATCAAGCTAAAAAAGCAGCACAAAGTGTAGATAAACTATCAAATGAACCCGAAGATTTAAGATATGGAAAATTTATATATGATGCTTTTAATGAAATACTTGCTAATAGTAATTATAATGACCCCAGTATTCGTGAATTTTTCTTTGCAGAAATATACCAATTGGAAAACACAGAATTTTTATCATTAGTAGAAAACGCTATTAATAATGAATTAACTAGTTCCCAAAAACAATGGATTGAAACTACACTTAGAGATATTAGCAGTGATCTAAAAGCAGATGATTATGATGATTTAGGTATAGACGAAATGCTTCGTCCTTTATTTTTAAAAGAAATAAAAACTTTATTAAAAGAATATAGTGAAAAATTTATTAGTGATACTATAGATAGGTGGAAACAAGAAGACCCTGATATAAACAGTGACATTGCTAAACGATTAATTACTAGATTCGACCAAATTAAAAGTGGCCTTTCTAGTAAATTAAATGTAGTAGCTTTAGACGATGAATTAAAAAAAAATAATAACTATCTAAATTTAGATAAATACTCATACTCTGATTTAGTTAAATTAATTAAATCTATTCCTGAAAAAGAAAAAAACGTAAAAAAACAAGCCATAAATAGGTTTGTAGATCGCTTTGAAGTAGATAAACCCACAGCATCTTCATATGTTGCTAGATTTTTAGCTAATAGGGATAAAATTAAATTTGGTTTAAAAGATGGAATCCCTGAATTAGGCCTTTCACCAGAAGATATTAAAAATTCTATACCTAACTACCTACAAGGGGGAGAAAAATATTATGACCCACGCAATTGGAAATGGGAAGAATTTGAACAAACACTAGATGGATTATTTCCTTTACAAAAAACCGTAGATGATACTACAGACAATAACTCTGCAACTGCTAAGGGAGACAAAATTTATGATAAAGATGGATTTGAAATTTGGAAAGGAGATGATGTAAACAAATGTATAGAATATAATCCTACCAACCCAGAAACCAAAAGAAAAAAATATGGGTGGTGTGTTACTCAACCAGGTAATACTAATTATGATTATTATAGATTTAAAGAAAATCGCCCAACTTTTTATTTTGTTTTTGACCGAACCCAGTCAGACAAAAAAGACGAAAACAATTACAATTTTGCCAACCCCTGGCATGCATTTGTAATTCAAGTAAATAAGGATGGAAAAACATATGTGGTCACAGCAGCAGATAATAGAGGAGATAAGCCAGTAGATTCTTGGGAAAATATCCCTACAAAAACTGATATAAATCCTGAAACTTGGGCTAAACTTCAACCATTAAAAGATTATTTTAAACCTATTGCTCTTTCTTCAGTTGAAAAAGGAAGAATATTTGCTTCTGGGAAAAATCTTAATTTAGAAGAATTTAAGGAATTAAATATAAACGATAAAATTCTTTATATTCAAGGAAAAGCTTCAAAAAATATGATAGGTGATGATATACTTGAAGTACTACCCCAATTCCCAAAAATTAAAGTAGATGGAAGAAGCACTACACTTGCTAACATAGCAATAGATAGTGGACAAAAATTTCCCTACTATATCTTAAAAGACCGTGAAAAATTAGCTGAAAGATATGCTATATTTAGAGCTCGACATACAGACTATGGTGAGGATCCAATAGCTTTACCATATTTAAAGTATTTAGATGATGAAACCCAAATCCAATATATGGAAAAATTTGATAAAAACTTATCATATGAATTTGTAAAAGATTATTTAGGAGAAAAAGCTTTTAGTAAATATGTAGAAAAAGAAGCTAAAAACTTAAACTTCTTACCTAAAGATGCAACACAATATATAGAAAACAAAGAATTAAAAAAACTATACACATTGCTTAATAAATTAAATAGTAATTGGAAATATAGCAAGGGTCACCTTTCAAATGAAGAACTTGAAAAAACTACAACACCCCCAACCCCAAATGTACAACCACGTTATTTAACATATAGTCAATTTGAAGATTTATCCCCCAATGAAAGAAATATTGTGTTAGAATTAATAAAAAAATATAATAATAAAGAAAAATATGCTCACTTACTTTATACTTTACCCCTTATAATAAAATATGATGGAGGTGAAGAAGCATTTTTTCTTCCCGATAAACCTCAAGGAACCGGTGATAGACCATTTTATTCAAATTCCTGGGTAGCTGTAAGACCTTCTAATATGAAAATCATAGAAAGATTTATAGAAAAAGATCCGGATAGCGAAGAAAGATGGAACTATAATAGTGAGGTAGGTGATGTAGAACTATTATCAGGAGTTTCTTCTCTTAATAAATACTTAGATAAAAGTAAAATAAACTTTAGACAACCAGAATTTTAAATACTAACACTAATGAAACAATCA
>Ga0070746_10002383_pt1 | contig 11194 bp, 13 predicted proteins | sample VirMetDEL_Mar_21_FD_77016 | JGI IMG/M metagenome (GOLD analysis project Ga0070746, IMG submission 77016) | Aqueous microbial communities from the Delaware River and Bay under freshwater to marine salinity gradient to study organic matter... | ecosystem: Environmental > Aquatic > Marine >... | reverse complement strand
TAAATCTTCTGCTTGTATAGATGCTGATACATTATTTACTTCAATACTAAATTGTGATGCATCTCCTTTTGTAAATGTAATAGTTGCATCTGCTACTGATGCAGTTGTTAGTAATGAACCAGTATCTGCAGTTCCACTACCACTTATACCAGTAAGATTACTACCATCACCATAAAATGTGGAAGCTGATACTGAACCTGTTACTTTTATATTTTCTATTAAAGAACCAGTTCCATCTACTAAAAAATCATTATCATTCTTTTGTAGCAGTTGTTGGAATGATGCTGATATTGGTTGATTTGTTAAGTTATAATTTGCCATGTTATTCTATCCTCTTATTGTGGTAAATATTTGTATCGTGAATTCACTACTTTTATTCCCATTTGTTCTATGTTATCTCTAATTGTTTTTCTAAATACGATTGGAGATTTAAATTGTACTGATGCATCTGGATATATATCATCATTTGTTTCAGTTCCATACTCTGGAAATAAATCATTGTTGAAACACAAGTAATCTACCAATCTTTCAGAAAAGTATTCAGCTTTGTTTTTTACTGATTGTCTTTTCTTATCATATACTAACATATCCACAGAAAGTGAGTTCTCTCCTCCTTGTGGTTGTAGTAATCCATTGTTTCTAGGTCTTAGGTATATTGATTCTAATGATTCATAATAAGACCAGTATAATAAACTATCTTGTACATAATTATCTACAAGAGTTTTGTAATTTCCATCTAAAGTTCCACTATTTACATCATCAATTACTTTATCATATAATTTTGTTCCTAACAAACGAGTGATATGAATTATCTGTGCTTCTCTTATTGTTGATTTAATAAGAGCAGGGTCTAAGTTATTGTTTATATCTGTAAATGCTTTTACTTTAGCTTCTGATATTAGTAATGTATTTTGCATTATATTATCTCCTCGTTTTTAGGTTCTTCTTGAATGTTTACGATGTTTTCTTCTATACCATCTTCTAAACCAGTATCTTCACCTGCTTCTGCATCTACTGATGTTACTACTTCTGTTTCATCACCATCTTCAAATATTCTTGTAGTTTCTACACCAAGTGTTACATCTATTCCATTTACCTTAAATATATCTTCAAATACAGTTAAGATATCTGATTGCATTGGTTCAATTACTGTTTTTTGGAAGTGAGCATAAGCTTCTAACATTTCTGTTCTTCCTCCTAATTGTCCTTCTGTTTTAATACCTAAAATCATAGGAGATGTAATCCTATGAGATGTAAGTATCTTTTGAGTGACCATATCATTAACAGTAGTGTAGTACCCATCAGCACCATTTTGTGGTATTGGTGTGATGACAGGTGCTTCTTCTTTGTTAGCAACATCCATATAAATAAGAGAACCAGCATTATCACTTCCTGCATAAGCATCTCTTAATTGTTGTTCTATGATTCCTCTTTCTTCATTATCTGCATTTGTAAATGTTGTAATTGATAACGAAGGAGCTAATCCATTTTTAATATTGTTTTTGTGGAAATTATCTATTTCTGCATCAAGTGCTATAATATTTAGACCTGAATGATAATCTGGTAGAGGATAATACCTCATACCTGGTTTGTAATTTCCAGCATATATCATTTGTGATGGAGATGTTCTATCTAACTTATTGAATCTAGGTATATAAGTTAAATCTTCTTTTGGTATTCTTAATCTCCCTTTATTTTCAAATGCAGATGAAATATAATATCCTGGTACAATTCCTCTGTGATTCATCTTATGTGCTCTGATGTAAGAGAAATCTACATGATATACTTCTGCAATTTTTGTTCTATCGTTAGACCATATAATTTCTAATGCAAATCCACCAAACATTGCTTTATCTAAAGCAACTTTCTTGAATATATCATTCCAACTTTCACCTTCTTTGTTTGCATGTTCTAAGATTGATTCATCTTCTGCAATCAATCCTTGTCCAACAATACCATCTCGTTTTGCTGATATTGCAGTACCATTTATTGAAGATTTATTATAAAGCTCAATTATATATTGTGGAAACTCATTTCCTTCCCCATAATATACAACATCTCCTTTATCATCCTCAAATACCTTTGATGTAGGATAATAATAATCTCCATACTTTGGTATAATAGTTAATTTATGTTTCTTTAATTCTTTCATTACTATCCTTGATATATTGTAAATTTAGCATCATCGTTAGATGTTATGTAAAGTTTTTCTTCTGGAGAAACTGAACCTGATACAAACATTCTATCTTTACCCATTATAACTGAGTTGTTTGATGTTGGTAAAAAAGGATTACTCCAAGTTCCTTCAGTATCTGTCCATAATGGTGTTGCTTCTTTCCAAATATAGAAAGGTCTAATACCATATCTAAAACTTATTTCGTATGTTGTTCCTGATTTAACATACATTTCACCAAGATTTGTAGTTGAACCTGTAACAAGTGTGATTGGAGTTCTTCTCCATCTATTGTTATTTAGTTCTAAACTTGCTGTTGCAAATGAACTTACTTCCGAAGAACCACTATCATTTGCTAAAGTTTCATATGCAAGAATATAGTTTGACTTTGAACCTGTTGGTGGATTTACCCATGCAACAACCTCATATGGCCATACTAATTCATTTACTTGGTTTTCTTTTACTGTTTGCATATTCTACTCTATTATATTATATAAAAAAGATAAGAGTGGGAGAAATAAATCTCCCACTTTATCTTCAATCACTCTTATTGTGAAACAGTTATTCCTGTTAACGCTCCCGCCAAGTTTGAACCAGAGATAAAATCTGCTGGTTGTGGTTCTTGTGCAGTAAAAGTTAAAAGATACTGGTTAGCATCACCTAAAGCAGTTCCTGACTGACCTTGTCCTGCGTTTAATACAGCACCGTTTCTTCTACCTACATAAATAAACTTCTCAGATGCAGAATCATTGTTTGTTTCAACAACGATTTTTAAATCTGGATTCTGAGCAAGTATTTTTACTTGGTTTCTAGTATCGGTTTGTAATTTCGCGAACGCGGCATTTATCGTAGCCTCATAAAAGACTGTTTGGTTTTCAGTTGAACCGTTGATTGTTTCTGTGAAATCAGATGTCCCCCTTTGTAAATCAAACTGATAAAATACTCCTGTTCCATTAATATCAGATATTTCGTTAGAAGTATCTGTAATAGTTGAAACTGAGCCAGAGAGGATGTATATTGCTTTAATTCCGCCGGTATTGTCTCTACATCCTAGAGCAAATCCACTTGTAATATCACATGCCATAATTTATCCTCCTTTAAGTTATGATTATAGGTTGTTGGTTACCCAAAATTCTGGGAAAGCAACTTGAACACCTAATTTAGTTACGATTCTATGTTTCAATTGGTCATCGTTAATATCATACCACAAACTGAAGTTATCCAAATCAGATACTAAATCAGTACCAATTACGATGTGTCTAGCTGGACCAGTTACGATTCTGTTAGAACCTGCTAATCCTACTGTACCAACAACTCTTAAGTTAGCAAATGGGTGCATTGCTGAAAGTAATGAACCTCTATTCTCTACCGTGTTAGGGTCATAGAAATAGTTGTTTGCTTTTCTTAATCCTACGATGTATTTTCTAAAGTTAGCGATTGACATAAATACTGTTAAGTCATCTCTATCTTGTACATCTACTGATAAGTTCTCTAACTGCTCATCAATCTGGTCTAAAATGTTATCAGATGTTGGAGCTGATTGAGATACGAATACTGCATCAGATGAACCTGAAGCTAATAGTGTATTAAGACCATTAACACAGTCACCACCACCAGTTGTAGCTGTCCAAATAAACTCATCGTTTTTCTTTTGGAAGTTAGCAACTAATTGAGATGCATATTCTTCTGCGAATGCATAAGTTTCAGGATAAGAACCTTCAGGTCCTAATAGACCAATATATTTCTTATCTAAATCTCTTAAACATAGTCCATCATATGAACTTCTTTGACATACTTCTAAATCTCTTTGTGTGTATGTTACTGAACCTGAAGGTGTAGTTATACACCCAAATCCGTCTTGGATTTGAAGGTCCACTTCTTGTAAATTTAGAGGTTCTTTATATTTAATCCCCTCTTTGACTGTTACATATTCCGCAGTAGAACCAGCGATTACTGATTTTACTAGGAACTCTCCAGCCAATTCATTGTTAAAATCTGCTAATGCAGATACATTAAATCCTGCCATGATTTTTCTCCTTATTTTTTGTTTCTAATTTTTAATAATCTTTCAAATTGTTTCTTCTTATCATCGTTAATTGGATTATAAGAATTATCAACTTTACTATGATTTCTGTTGTTAATTTCTGCTTTGGTTCTTTCCGCTGCAGGTGCTAAAGCAAACTCTTTAACTTTGGTTTCAGTTTTAGAAAAGTTTTTCTTCATCTCTTCAATTTCTTCTTTCATCTTATCTATTTCAGATAAAACAACATCAGCAATTGCTTTAATGATTTCTTCTTTTTCTTCTAATACTTCTTCCTCATGTTCGTCAAAGTTTTCTTCAGACTCATTTGTTTCAGTTTCAGTAGTTTCTTCTTCAGAGAAATCTTTTTCCTCTTCTGTAGCTACTACTTCTTCTTCAGCCGCTTCAATTTCACCTTCTGAAATTTCAACTATTGAACCACCTTCTGTTTTAATAAACACACCTCCTTCCAAAGCATGTTCTCCATCTGGTGCTGGTACATTACCATCATCTGTTTTAACAAATATTGGTAATCCCACAGAGAGTTCTTCTCCTTCATAAGTAAGAGTAAGTTCTCCATCAGCAGTTAAAATTTCACCAAAGGTTTGTTCGTTTGCAACTTCAGACATTTCTTCTTTTGTTTCCTCCACAGTTTCTTCAACTGCTGGCTCAACTAAATTGAAATGTTTTTTCACTAAATTTCTTAGTTCTTCGTTGTTCATAATAAACTCCTATTTTGGTTTTAACATTAATTGATTTAGAACGAACCCTCTACCGCTTTAGAATCTATAACTCTTAATGTTGTTCCATTAGAAAGTTCATAAGTCCCATCTGGCAGTATAGCTGTACGCTCACCATCTTTTAGAATAAATACTACTAAGGTTTTATGGTCAATTACTATCTCCCTTCCACCTTTAGTAGTTCGGTAATAGAACCGATGTTTAGAAGCATTTATCAGTTTATCAGAGAAAAATCCCTCAACTGAAAATCCTTTTACTCTACCAGTCTTTACCCATTCCTCCCATACACTTGAATTCAAGCACTTCATAATTCCAAACCAGGTACCTTTTTCATACTTTTCACCGGTTAAGGCATACGATTTATCTTTCTCAGGGTCTTGAACCAACCAAGATTCAACCAATACAACATCTTCCAACTTTATATCTTCACTATGTTCTAAATTAGTTTGGTCTTGATTTTTGTTTATCAAGTATTTGTAAGCAATTTTTTCAATGGTATCTTCGGTAAAATATACCCAAAATTCACCATTATCCTCATCAAAACGATATATCAACTTACGAGGTATCATAAGAGGACCTGCTATAAGTTGTTTCTCATCTTCAAATTTTATTTTACTAAATGCAGATTGTTCTGCATTCTTATCTATTAAAGTTTCTGAATTTGGATTTCTATTCATTGTAGGTTTAGCATTAACAGAAGAAGATTCATCTACTGCTAATTGTTCAGTTGTAGTTTCACTTCCATCTGAATGAATTTCTTTTTTTACTTTCATCCAAGAATGTCTACAACCATACGAACCCTTATACTTAAAAATATCATATATACCAAATTCAGAGTTTTCACCTTGAATTGTTAATCTATTGATATCTTCTTTTCTAAATACAAGATTTTTCTTTAAAAGTTTTGCACAAAAATCTCTATTTTTAGAATCTTCAGGCCCCTCATATTTGTATCTAATTTCGTTTGCAACTTTACCATCTGATGTTCTTCCATAATCTTCTATGGAAGGTTCGTTGGGTTTAGAAGATATTGCGAACTCTTGTTCATCTTCTACTAAAACCCAACCTTCCCCGCTTTCTCCTACCTCATCTAAGCGTTCTAATATTCTATCTTGTACATCATTTGGTAAATCTTGTATATATTTGTTTTCTCCCATTATCTCTCGGAGAATGTATTCTAATACTATATCATCAATATATCCTCTTATAACTTCTATATGTCCATCCATATAGGATATATCGTGTTTCATTCCTAGTAGTTCATCAATCTCTTTCATCAAATCTTTAAAATCATCTAATAGAGTTTGTGCTTCACCTAGTTCTTCTAACTCTGCAACACCTTCGTGTATTACATCGTGTTCTATCTTAAATATATTATCTGCTATTTGTGCTGCAGAACGAATCATACCTGCTGTTTCTTCATCAGGTTCCATTTCTATCAAGTGTAAGAAAGTACCGATAGCTCCTTTACACATATAGAAGTATTTAGTTCTATATCCTAATACATCTATATTTTCACCTTCATCAAATTTAGATTGTTCTTCTTTTCTAATTTGTTTTAACTTTCTTTGTGCCCATTCTACTCCTTCATCTCCTCCCCATGCTAGCCACATTAACCGTCCACAACCATCTCCTAATTCTTTTTTAGAGTTTTGTCTATGTCTTTCAAATGCAGCCATACGAGCAATTGTATCTTCTGAAATTGCTTCTCCTTTAGCAAGCTGATTAGCTCTTGCTTTACCCACAGGTGTTCCACAAGAACCCCAACCATTTTCATCTGCCCACCTTAAAGCAATCTTTGCATTTTCAGACGCTTGTTTGGGATAATCATCATATGATTGAAATAATTGTTTTTGTGAGGAGAAATAAATCCAATCAGATTCTATCGCTGGTTGTTCAACGAGAGCAATACCATCTACACCAGAATCTTCATCAAACTCATCTATTTCTAACGCAATGATTTTCGGAGCTTTGTAGTTTTCTAAATCCATCTACCATATTATATAAAAATATATGCTGTGGTTAAGCTTTTTGTTAATTTCTACCAACTACTCTTCTTTGTGTAATTCTAGCATTTGCTTCTTGTGCAGATGTTACCTCACCAGCAATTACATATGCTCTTACAGGTTCTTGTTCTCTTGATGTTGCATCTGCAATTCCTAGTTGTTGTTCTGTTGGAGTTTGTGCAGTTGGTGTGGTTGGTAATGCTACTCCACCACTTCTAGGTAATTGTGGAGCTCCTCCACCTCCTCCACTACCACCAGGTTGTGCTTGGTTTATACTTCTTAATGATGCAATCGTTGTAGCTCCTAGTAATGCGAATTGTGATGCAATATAGAAAGGAGCAGCAAATGGTCCTCCTTCTTGAGCAGCTTTTATAATACCTACACCTGCTTGTGCTGCATCTACAAGAACATTAGCTGATGCTACTGCTTTTGATTCTCCAAATAGAGCCATTAATGCTCCTTGGAAATTATCTATTGTTGCGTTCTGTATTTGTTCTTTTAGTAATGCTTCTTCTTCTGTGATTCTTATCTTTTCATCAGCAGCTGCTTTTTCTGCTTCTGTTTCTGCATTTAGTATTTCTTGTTTTCTTGCAAGATAATTTGCATCTAAATCTTCTTTAGATATATTAAACTCTTCTAACTTTTCTAACTTAGCTTCATACTCTCTATCAAGTTTTTCTAACTCTGCTTCAAACTCTGTTAAACCAATTAGTTCAGCATCTAACTTTTCTTGTTCTGCTAATGCTTTAGCATCATCTTCTCTTTTCTTTATTTCTTCAGCAATCTTATCTAATCTTGCTTTTTCTTTTTCATCAGCTTCTCTTTGTTCTTGTTCTTTCTTTTCTCTTTCTTCTTTTCTCTTATCAGCTGCAATTTTATTAGCCTCATCTATTGCATCTTGTTTTTGTTTTAGTAGAGTAGCTTCAAATACAGCTAAATCATTTTCTGCATTCTTTCTTTCTTCTGTTCCTTCTTCTGTAAGTTGTATTAGTTTTTGTAGTTTCTCTCTTTCTAACTCAACAGTTTCTTCACCTCTTGCTTTTCTTAATGCAAGTTCTCTATCAATATCTGCAATCCTACTATCAGTAGCTTTCTTGAACTTTTCTGCTGCTTCTTCTTCTTCGGTTGCAACTAATCCAATAGCTCTACCAACCATCTTAAAGAAGTTAACAGTTTTCTGTAATACTTTGTTTAGAGGTTCTATTGATTTAATTACATCTCTTACTTTATCACTAAACAATACAAATCCTGCAATTACTAAACCAATTGCTGTAACAATCAATCCAATTGGATTTGCTCTTAATACTAAATTGAATGCTTTATTAGCTGCAGTTGCTAATTTAGTAGGACCAGGTAACTTACCTATAAATTTACTTAACTGACCTACACCCTCACCTACATCTTTTAAACCAATACCTAATGCAATAGCTGATGCAGCTTTTTCTTCAAACTCACCAAACTTCTCTGATTCTATACCGAGTAATCCCAATCCACCAACTACACCTTGTACTGTACCACCTAGTACTTTAAGAGAACCATCTACAGCTTGTATTCTATCCTCTCCTTTTATACCTTCTATTTGACGATTTACTTTCTCAAGTTCTGCAGTTGTTTCTTGAGACCTTTTAGTTAAATCTTGAAATGCCTGTGAATTTCTATCTACATTCTTCAGTTCTTCGTTAATCTGACCTAGCTCTTCTTCTAATTGTCCAAGAGTTTTTACCGAATTATCAGTATTAACTTTAATATTGTATTGTATAGTTTCTTGTGCCATATAATAAATTATATTTTTAAAAAAAGATTGGTATAGATAAAACCACTTACTATAAAAATATATAAGTATATATAGTGGTAAGTTATCTACACAAAAGCATCTTTGTGCAATTATACTCACTTTTACTTACCACACTTACAAGAGGAGCTTCGGCTCCTCTTTTCTGTTACTGACATAATGTCATATGACAAATTGTCAGTATAATTTTTTATGTTTTTCTGGATTGCTATATACTTATTAGTAAGAGTATAACACAAATGATGCATATTACATAAACAAACTTAAGAACACTCTACGACTGGAACTATGAGTATAATATCCCAAACTTTAGGTAATCACTCCTATTGGAACAGGTAAATTTTCTATTTTTAACTACCAGACGCGCGCTGCAGCACTTAATAACTGACAAGTATAAATTAAAATTAGCAACCTTGTACTGCAGCACTGCAGCACTAATAGTACGAGGTTGATGCATTTATTTTTAAACTTAACCACTATATAAAAAAATATATAAGTATATATAGAACTTACACTATGAGTATTTGGTACTACTTAAAAGCAGAAGATATAAAAGGCTGGGTTAAGAATATAAAAAATAAAAAGTTATATTATCAGCTACAATCACAATGCTTACATAGAATACCTATGTTAAAAACTTCCTATGAAAGACTCAAGAAGCAATACACATAAGATTGAGACATTACACTCTATTATAGATGAATTGCGTTTAGAAAGCAGGAAGCTAGAATACAGTTATGCATTTGATAGATTGGTTAGAAGAATAGATAAACTAGAAGAAAGAATAACCAACATAGAGCAAAAAATATAATATAGTAGATAAAAGTTATAATATATGGCAAAATTAGTTTCAGTTAAAGCTAAGAAAGGCGAACACTTCAACAAATTACTTTCAAGATTCAAAAGAAAAGTTAGAAAATCAGAACATCTTATAGAATATAGAAACAGACAAGAGTATCTAAAACCATCTGTTGTTAAAAGAAAACAAAAGTTGCAAGCAATCAGAGAACAAGAACTTTTAACTAAGATAGATAAAATAGAAGATGGAGATACAACAGTAAAATTATATTCTAAGAAAAAGAAGAAATTTAAAACAAGTAAAAGTGAAAATAAACAAAAGTAAAAGAGAGCATCTTATGAGAAATGCACATTACAGAAACTACGATACAAAGAAACAAAATATAAAAAAGAAATATCCTCAATCAATATTTAAAAGACCTAGTCCAGGTAGAACAATTGATGTATATACTGCTGAAGAAAGAAAATTGCATCAAGAGTATCTTAAAGAATTAACAGATTTAATTTTTGAACCAGATGGTGATTTTCAAGAGTTTACTTGGGAGATTATGTCAGAACAAGATAAGATGATAATGGAAAGAAAAGCAAGAGGAAGAAAATGGCATTACGATTATGATTGAATTAGTTATACCTACACTTTATAAAGAACCAGCATTAACAAACTTAAAAGAGATGTTACCAAAGTATCTTAAATATGATTTGGTTTCTCATGTGCATATTATAGATAATGGTTTAGCATTTGATGAACATTTTCCTTTTTATGAAGATTTAGAACCTAAATTAAAAGTACACAAACCACAGAAGTATAATGATTGGATGATTAACAAAGCTTGGAACAAAGGAGTTGGGTTTTGTCAAGACCAGAGTATTGTTGGTATTTTAAACGATGATATTATCTTTGATGTAGATATATTTGAATATATTGCATACTTTTCAGAAGGTATGGGTATTTTAGGAATGCACGATACAAACTATAAATGTGAAGAAAAAAGATATGAAATAGTAGATATACCACAACATTGTATGGGTTGGGGTTGTGCTATATTCTTTGATAAATGGAATTGGAGTATTATACCTGATGAAATAAAATTATTCTATGGAGATACTTGGCAGTTTCATATGAACCAAGTTCCTTGTAAAGCTCTTAAAGGAGTTCCTATGAAAGATAGTAGAATATCTGCTACTTTATCTAATGGTGAGTTAATTAAGGGATTTACAGAACAATATAAAAAAGATACAGAACAGTTTAACAAACTAGCTCAGCAAAAAGATTATAACTTAGGTTATATCAAACATGAGTTTTGACCTACCTTCTGTATCCACTCATAGTACTTATAACTAGCTTTACTTTTATCAGCATCTAACAAGGTATATTTGTATGGTAATCTTTTATCATAATCACCTTTATAAAACATCTTATCTCTTTGAGAATCTAAAACACCAGCATTATGGAAGAATGGGTATTTATCCCAATCTTCAATTGGATTAGTTGCAAACATAAAGTTAAATTCTTTTACTACTCTTGTAGATTTACCCAATTTCCAACCAGTCCATAATTCTGCCCACATACTCATTGTCCAATGTTGTAATTCGTGATAAGGTTTTCCTTGTTTCTGATATTCTTGTTTTATCCTTTGTGATACAGGTGGTACTTCTCTCCATAAC
>Ga0070746_10002380_pt1 | contig 11196 bp, 12 predicted proteins | sample VirMetDEL_Mar_21_FD_77016 | JGI IMG/M metagenome (GOLD analysis project Ga0070746, IMG submission 77016) | Aqueous microbial communities from the Delaware River and Bay under freshwater to marine salinity gradient to study organic matter... | ecosystem: Environmental > Aquatic > Marine >... | reverse complement strand
ACTGCCAATTAATGGGGTTAATGGGCTATTTTTTAATATTAACCAAGTTAGCTAACGCTTTACTACTGTTCAAAAATTGAACGATTTATCTTGTTTGGCTAACTGTCGCTATACTATAATTGGGATAGTTTTATGGGTGGAGGTGTTCGGACAGTGTATTCACATGACAATAAATTTAAGGGTGAATACTGTCGCGAGCTGGTTGACCACTTCGCTGAGGGTAAAAGCCTTGCTGAGTTTTTGCATGCAAAAAAGGTGGTTAGGTCCACTTTTTACAACTGGCTGGATTTGTATCCGCAAACATTTGGTGTTGCTTGGAAGCAGGCCCAGCTGGCTGGTGAAGCGTATTGGCAAAACATGATGCGTCACGGTGCTGTAACGAGAGATTTTAACTTTAGAGTCGCACAGTTTGCGCTATCGCAACGGCATGGCGTAACAGAGACAAGAAAGCTAAGGCATAAAGATTGGTTAGACGTTAAAGATTTAACCGGCTCACTTAATAAGCTTGTGCAGCTGTTCGAGCACGACGGTCTTAGCAATGAAGAGATGAGGGCCGCGTTAGACCAGCTTTTAGCAATTGCTACGCTAAAAGAGAAAGATGAGCTAGAAAGCAGGGTGGCCGAAATCGAAGACAGGCTTAAGATTTGAGGTTAGGCGGAAACCTAAAAAAGAGGGTGTTCGAAGCTGCAAAGCTGGTCAGCGGCGGCAACAGAGTTGAGATTCAGATAATCGACAAAGAGACCAAGAAAGTTGTCAGAGAGCAAAAGCAAGAGCGAGCAACCCACCGATTGGTACTTAAGTTTTAGAGAGCGCGAGTTTTACGTTTTCTTTGTAGATGGCAGTCACGTGCTCAGACGGTTTTTAAAAAAAGGCTTTGCTCATTGTTATGTTATCGAGAAGCTAGAATTTCTGTGGCTGATGTACGACCCGACCAGGTCGGGACTACAAAGCGTTATATTGCCGTGCGACATTGATACGCCTGTAATAGATTTGATGTTAGAGCAATCACCAACTGCAAGCGTTGTTCAGCTTAAAAGCAAGATTGTTGAAGAGCCCAAATTCTTAAGGCCGCGCGCACTTACGTGCGTATCTGTGCTTGAGTACGTGTTCGGATTTTACACGGGGGCCGTAACGCCCTATGGTTTATATAAAAGATTGTTAAGTGGAAAACATCAAGCTATCAAGGAGGCTAGACCATGGGTGACTCAATGCGCTCATCAAGACGCAGACGCAACGAACTAGAAACTCAATCAGCGCTCATAGCAGCTGAAAGACAAACATCTGAGGATGCGCTTAAAAGAGAAAGAGAAAAAGCTCAACGCATGTTTATGCGACAAGTTAGAGCACGACAAGCTGGGGGCTTTCTTAGTCCGTCTACAAAATCACCTTTTAATGAGACCCTGGGATGACACAAGAACTCTGCATTAAGCTTTTAAAGCGTCACGACAAAGCCATGTCCGAGGCTGAGCAGTGGCGTGATTTACTCGATACCGTCTACTTCTATGCTATGCCAAACCGAAATCCGTATGACGGCTCATCAAAAGGCACAGAGCTTAACTCCAGACTGTATGACGGAACGCTAGCGCTAGCAACGCGCAAGTTTGTAAATCGTATGATTAAAGCCCTTACTCCGCCTGAGATCGACTGGATTAAGTTGGTTCCTGGCGTTGAGGTGCCCGACGAAGAGCGTGAAGCTAAGCAAGAAATCTTGCAGCAAGCGACAGAAACATTCTTTTTCTATCTGAGACGCTCAAACTTCGATTTGACGATTCAAGAAGCCTTCTATGATATGACTGTGTCAATGGGTTTGCTTCAACTAAATGAAGGCGATGACGGGGACTTGCTTAAGTTCTCATCGATTCCAAGCGACCAGGTTGGCGTAGAAGTCGACCCCGAGGGCAATCTGTCGGGCTACTATCGTACTTGGCATGAGATGCCCGTCGATCAAGCTCAGCACTTGTGGAGCGACGAGCTTACGATACCGCAAGCCATTCTTGACCAACAAGAACCGAAGCTGCACGTCAAAGAGTGCTCTTACTTCGACTTTAAAGAGAAAACATATAAATACTATGTGCTTGAGTCGACAAGCAAAGAGATTATGTTCGAGCAAGACCTTGGCGAGTCCTGGCCTTGGATAGGGTTCAGGTGGAATCGCCGTAGCGGTGAAAGCCGTGGACGTGGGCCAGCGATGGACGCATTCCCGACAGCCGCGACTATCAACAAAGCGATTGAAGATGAACTAGTAAGCGCCGCATTAAGAGCTAACCCCCCTTATATGGCGTTCCACGACTTTGTTATTAATCCATATAACTTTAGAGTTGAGCCGAACACGATTATTCCTGTTAACCCGCTTGGTACAGAGACTTGGCCGATTGCTCCACTGCCTAACGGTGGCGACATTAGTTTTACGGCTTTGGTGGTGAATGACCTAAGAGCTCAAGTGAATGAAATCATGATGGCTCAGCCGTTGCAGCCAATCCAAGATGGGCCTGTGAGAACTGCTACTGAGGTGGCCGTTACGCAGAATGAACTTAGAGAGAATGCAGGGGCGAGCTTTAGCCGAGTTCAGCGTGAATTGTTCGACCCGCTTGTGAGGCGCGTTCTATATATATTGCAACGCAAGGGCAAGATACCCAAGTTTGTAGTGGACGGAAAAGAGGCAGCTATCAGCTATGCAACTCCGCTAGCTGTGTCTAAAGATGTTAATGATGTGACAAGATTTGTTGAGTGGTATCAGATTATCTCAACTATATTTACGCCGGGCATCGCTATCAACTTAGTCAAAGCGCCTGAGATACCAAGGTGGACAGCTGAAAAGCTAAACACTGAGCTTTCTTTAGTTAAAAGCGAGACTGAAATTCAACAGTTGATACAGCAAGCGATGGAAGCTGCAAGCCAAGCTGTGGAGAGCCAGCAACCTGGACCGCAAGAAGAATTTATCGAACCGACAGCCCCTGAGCTGCCATTTTAACCATGAGGAATGAAACAATGAGCAAAGTAGACGAGCAACATAAAAAGTCAGATGAGTTTAACGCGCTGACACACAGAGTTTTTAAACAGAGCGCAGACGGTGCAAAGTGGCTAAGCTTGGTGCAGCAAGATTTCATCTTGGGTTTGCCGGTTGCACATCCTGACAAAGACCCGAATCACGCGTATTTCCGTGAGGGGCAAAACACATTAATCAGGCAGATTGCCAGCATTGTTAGGCAGGTTGAGCAAGAAGCCAAGGCGTCTACGGGGTCTAAATAATGAGCGATTCAGGGACGGTTAATGTAGACGTTGGTACGGAGGTGGCGCCGGCCACTTCCATGCTTGATGCGGCTGAGCCGGTAGAGGTCAACGCTGAGGCTGGCGAAGCTGTGCCAAGTGAGGCACCCGAGGGTAACGGGCTAGATTTTGATGAGGCTGTTTGGAAGTGGTCTGAAGAGTTGGCCGGAAAGGGTGAGAAGCCTGAGTGGTTCAAAGAGAAGTACAAAACTGTTGAAGACCAAGCTAAAGCATACACTGAGCTAGAGAAAAAGCTTGGTGCTTTCAAAGGTGCGCCAGAAAATGGTTACGACCTAGAGGCTTTAGGTGAGCTTGGCAAGCAACCCGCTGTGGCTCACTTTGCTGAGTTCTTTAAAGAGAAGAACTTGTCGCAAGAGGGCTTTGAGGAGGTTGTGCAACAGTTCTATGAGTATGACCAGCAATCGTTGCAGTTTGATTTAGAGAATGAGCTTAAAAAGCTAGGACCTAACGCTAAGCAGCAAGTGACGCAGGTCAATCAGTGGATTAACAATACCTTCAATGAAGACATGGCGGGGGTTGCTCGCAACCTGATGGTGAACGCTGATAGCGTGAAGTTTTTTCAAGCTGTCATGGCTAATCAGCCGAAGGCGAACATGCCAACGCATGATGCAATGCAAGTTACAGGGCATGAGACGATGCAAGAGGTTTTAGCTGAGAAGACTAATAACTGGTCTCGTTACAAGGAAGACGAGAACTATCGTAAGAGTTTGAGTAAACGCTTAGTTGCCGCTGAGACTCGCGAGAAGTCTTTACGCAAGTAGCGCTGAGTAGTAGACTGTAACAAATTAGATCCGCAAAGCGTGGGCACTCTATATAAATATATAGTTCTGCGCTTTGGGATACTCCTTTCTTAGACCCCAAATTTACATAGCACAGAACCAAAAAACTTTTTCATTAATTTTTTTGGGGGCTTAATATGTCTGTAAATTTACCTGATGTCGCGATTACAGAATTCGCGTCGGATGTCCACGCCGAATTCCAAAGCGCTGGATTTAAAACAAAAATGGCTGTTCGTATGCGCAACAACGTTGTTGGTGCTACTTTACAGTTCCCTGTTTCTAACGCTGGCTTAGCGCAACAAAAAGCTATCCAAGCTGACGTTATTCCTATGAACGTGGATTACGATCCAATTACTTTGACCCTTCAAGATTGGCATGCGTCTGATTATTCGGACATTTTCGCACAGGCCGAAGTAAACTTTGACGAGCGCTTAGAGCTTGTTAAAACATCTGCCATGGCAATTGGCCGTAGATGTGACCAAATGGTTATCGATGCTTTAGACGCATCTGGTACAGCAAACACTATTGCGAATGGCGGTACTAACTTCACCTACGCAAAATTCCGTGAAGCTATCAGCGACTTACATGATAACAACGCTGGTGACAACGGCATCTATGCGCTAACAAGTGCAGCTGGTGAATCGCAGCTTCTTGATGAGCAAGAGCTAACAAGTTCTGACTTCGTTAACACTCGCGTGGTTGAGAACGGCGGCTTACAAGGCTTAAAACTTGGCGGTGTAAACTGGATTGTTCTTGGCAGCATGCCTGAAGGTGGTATCACAACCGCTGCCAACATCGCGCAATGTTACATGTGGGATAAAATGTCAGTTGGCATGGGTGTTGGTATTGATTTCAGAACTGAGATTAATTACATCCCTGAAAAGCTATCTTATCTAGTATCTAGCTTGTTCAAAGCAAATGCCGTTGCGATTGATCCACTTGGTATCGTTCAAATCGATATTGACGAAACTGCGTAAGGAGATAACAACATGGCTTTTGAAATCAATAACTTTAATAACTGGACCAGCGGCGCGGCAAACGGCCCACGCTACTGGGCTTATGAGTCTACAACTGACACGCTAGCAACCGTATTAGCTGATGACTATTTTGTGAGTGTTGGGCAATCTTTAGATCCAAACGACTTAATTTACATCAACGCATCTGATGGCACCGGCACTTTTGCTGTTAGCTCAGCAAGCGCCACCGCTGTTGTGATGGGAGCATCTGAAGGCTCAGCGAATGTTCGTGTGACCATCCCAGCTGCAAGCGTTCTATTGCTAGCAACAACTCCATATGAGTTAGTGCCAGCTCCAGGCGCAGGCAAAATCTTGATGTATGAAGGAAGCTTAATCCAGCTGGATTACGGCACAATCGCATACACAGAGGCCGGCGATAACTTAGGCGTTAAATATACCAACGCAGCCGGCGTTCAGGTTTCAACAACTGTTGAAATGACTGGCTTTATCACTCTGACAGCTGATTCAACAACTAGAGCGCTTCCTGTCTTGGATGCAATTGTTGCTAACTCAGCATCTGAAAACCAAGCGTTAGTTTTAGATAATCTAAATGCTAACTTTGGCAATGCTGGCGATTCACCGCTTGTGGTTGACACTCAATTTAGAGTTGTCAACGGCGTTTAATATGAGGGGGCTTAGCCCCCTTATCCTTACAGGGAGATATTTTTATGGCGTTTCTGCGCGATAATTTTAACAATGTATCGTCAGGCGGTGGCGGCACGATTAAAATCTGGAGCTATATAAACACTTCAGACACATTGGCCACCATAGAAGCCGCTAATTACTTCAACCCAATGCGTTTTGCTTTAAACCAAAATGACTTAATCTTTCTCATCGGCTCAGATGGCTCAGAGCTTGTTAGGGTAACAAGCCTAGTAAATACAACAAGCGTGACTGTCACGGCCTATGACTCTGTTCCAGCTGGCACCATAGTGAATGCCGATGTTTCCGCAGCTGCGGGAATTGAATTTAGTAAAATGGAAGCCTTGGCTTCAGGCGAGCTGGTAGTCGGTAATGCTGGTGTGCCTACCGTAGCTGCATTAAGCGGTGATGCGGTCATTGATAACGCCGGCGCTTTAACCATAGATGAGTCATTTTCGAGAACCGTTAGCGTAGCTATGACTGCCGCAGAGTTTATAGGCTCAAACGCTTCGCCCGTGCTTCTTGTTCCAGCTCCAGGGGCCGGTAAGCGTCTCATAGTCACCCACTTAATGGTAAACATGACATACGTTTCGGCCACCTATGCGAACGGTAGCTCTGGCAGCGTACAGTATGGGGATACAGCCGACGCCCTTGGGATAGCGGCATCACAGTCACTTTCGGCTGCAACCGTTGGTGGTTGGGGCGCTAGCACATCAATATACTTGTTTGGCACGATGGCGGCTACCGCTGTAGCGAACATGGAAAACCAAGGTCTATACTGGACATATGGCTCCACTGACTTTATCACCGGTGATGGTACGTTCGTGATAGACCTTACATACACAGTGGGCTCGGGATAAGGGGTTTAATATGTCTGGCAATGGACCTACAACAGCAATTGAAATTCAATCCAACGCGGCACTTTTGCTAGGCAAAAAGCCATTTACAACCATTGATGATTCTGACGCTTTTGCGCTAAGTATTCAAAAGCTCTATGACATGGTTGTACCAGCTGAGCTTGGAAGCGGCGCATGGAAGTTTGCAAAGAGACAAACGCAGCTATCGCTGATTAACGGTTTTGACCCAGACTTTGCCGAGTTTAGCTCAGCCTACGATTTGCCAGGCGATGCCTTGAACGTGGTTAGGATTTATCCCAATGTTCATTATCAAATCTTTGAAAACAGGATATATACAAACACAACATCAAGCCTATGGATGGAATATACCTATAGCGTGCCTGTCACCAGGTGGAACGCGCCATTTAAAGCATATATCACCGCAAAGATTGCATCACTAAGCGCGGCCTCTGTCGCTGAGAATGCAAACCTTATGCAAGCCCTTAAGATGGAAGCTAAAGAATACCTGGTCAAAGCAATGTTCTTAGATGGGCAAAACTCGCCAAATCGAAAACTCATTGATGAGCCATGGATTCGCGTCAGAGGCTCCAGGTATCAACGCTCCAATGGTGGGGTAAGGTATTAATGACCATAAAAGAAGTTCAAAACAACTTTGGATTTGGCGAGCTTGACCCAAAAATTGTGAGCAGGCCAGACTTTCAAGGATTTTACAAAGGAGCAAGAAAAGCTTTAAACACGCTGGTACAACCAAGAGCAAGCTTAAAAAAGAGATTCGGCCTTACTTTTCTCACCGAGGTTGAGGATGATACAGCGGGCACACCCGTAACGGATGTCGACAAAGTTAATGGCGTTGTTTTTCAGTTTAGCGCAGCAAAGAAGTTCTTTATTGTGGTTCGCCCAGACGATGAGGGCGGCATGAATGAAAAGGTTGCATTTGATGTGTACCTCGATGATGTGCTTCAAACAACAGACACAACCAGCGATTATACAATTGCGCAAATAGCTGACATGTATCTGCTTGAGGCTGAAGATAGAATCATTGTGCTTCATGAAGAAGTGCAGCCCCATGAGTATACAAGAACAGCTGATAACAACTGGACGTTGTCAGCGATTGAGTTTGCTTACGTGCCCAACTTTGATTTTTCCAATATTGATGATCCAGATTATAGGGGGGCGGGTGCAACATTTACGCCGAGCGCTACAAGTGGTGTGGGAATTACCCTCACGGCTTCTGGAGCGTTTTATAATGCTGGTCATGTTGGTGGTCTGTTTGTTGGCGGCGGGGGCATTTTTAGGATTACTGCTGTTAATGCGGGTGGCACTATTGCTACTGGTACTACTGTGCAGGATTTTGCCGCAACAACGGCAATAAATGGCATTGATGCCATCCTAAGTGGCTCAGTATGGGGGAATTTTTCAGGTGGCACACCGGTAGGAACTGATAGAGGTTGGCCATCAAGGGGCGAGTTCTTTAATGGAAAGCTTGTTTTAGGCAGAACTTCCCAACTAAAAAACCATATTGCCTTTTCAGCGCCTAGTGATTATTACAACTTTGACGAGTCTGAGGATACAGACCTCAACGCCTTTAGCTTGTTCATAGGTGGAAACAGTGGTGATGCTATCACAGATATGATTTCATCTAGAGCACTGCTTGTTATTACTGAGAGCGGCATCCATGCAACCACCCTCTTTCTAGACACGCCCATTACCCCGTCAAATGGCTTTTTAAATGAAGTAGACAAATCAGGCTCGGTGGACCTAAGAGCTCACTCGATTGATAACCAAGTAATGTTCGTTGATGAGAGCGAATACAAAGTTAACAGCGCTCAGTATGACTTAACAGCTGGAACGGTCAACATCGTTGATGTGAGTATGTTTTCTCCTCACTTGATAGATTCGCCGGTAGCTACTGACGTTCTAAGACCAAAAAGCAGGGGCGGTGATTATTTTGTTGTAGTTAATAGTGACGGCACATCTGCTTTGTTTCAGTCTCAACTTAATCAAAACATTGCTGGATGGACACCGAATGAAACGCAAGGTCTTTATAAGAAAGTATTTTGCAAAAAAGATGTTGGGTATTATCTTGTTCAAAGGCACGTGGGCACGGGCGCTACTGTCGCAGGCAGCATGGATAATGTTTATAAAGCGAATAGAGCTTTCGAGTCTTTTACAGATATATCGGCTGCGGCAAAAACATCATCAACTGATGTCGACATACTGGAAATCGATGGTGATTATATTGTTATTGGCAATCAAGCTCCTTTTGATAGGATGGATATTGATTTCGATACAGCGTCAAATGCTGACCTCGACCTAACCTTTGAATACTTAAACGAGATTGGTGACTGGACAGCATTTACACCAACAGACGCCACCAGCGGATTCACCGCTAACGGACTTATATCTTGGACCATATCAACCGACATGCCTGACTGGGGTTTGTTGGACCTGAGCTTGTACCTGGCCACAGGGGTAAGCCTTCCAGCCGATACCAGCGTTGGGCCAGCTAAAAAATTCTGGATAAGAATCAAACGTAACGCTCCTGGGGTGATTGATGTTGGCTTGTCAACGAATTCAACTTTTACAGTATTCACCAGCATTACTGACTCCTTGAGCGACACGTCTGATGATGTAGAAATATTTAGCAATCAAAATGATTATCTACTACTGGGCTACAGAGATGAGTTTGATACCATTACGGTAGCTTTCAACACCGTAGCAAGCGCCGATATAGTGCCAACCTTTGAGTATTACGATGAGGATGGCGTGTGGCAGACATTTACGCCGACAGATAATACAACAGGATTTACCGGCAACGGCACAATTACCTGGACTGCTAGCAACTTAACCGGTTGGGCTGCTGGAACGGTTGCTGGCAATGCGGGTAAGTACTGGGTTCGCATAAGAAGAACCGCGGCTGTAGTGGCAACCCCACCCATAGAGGATTCAATCTATTTTGATATTACGATCACGCCTGTTGAAGAAGATATAGCCATCAACATATCGGCAAGGTTGTACTTTGAGAAGATTGATTTTGATGTTCAGCTAGACTCACAGGTATCCACAACCAGCGATGCCAATGGGCTTGTGACCGGCCTTACCCACCTTGCTGGCAACTATGTATTTGCCAGGGTTGATGATGTGACCGAGGGCCCATTCTTTGTGAATAGCTCGGGTGAAATCACGGTGAGCGAGGTTAGCAGCTCTGACGTTGAGGTGGGCATCAAGTACACACCGGTTGTAATTCCTATGCCAGCAATTGCTAGGCAGTTCGCGGCGCAGAGCGTTTACCCTCCAAAGTTTATCAAGGGTGTGTTTGTAGACGTATATGAGTCGCTGAATGTGAGCCTGAATGACTTTGAGATACCTGACTTATCTGTTAATAATTTTACGTTAGACCAAACGCCCATCCCCTTATCCAAGTTTACAGAGGTTACCCCGTTGCTTGGATGGGACCCAAGGGTTGAGATGGTGATATCGCAGTCAACGCCAGAGCCTTTTGAGATTATAGGGGTTGGCTACAGAATGGAGTTTTCATAATGGATAGCGCAGTTGGCGGATTAGTCGCCCTATCATCAGCATTACCAGGTCCTATTGGCATTGGTGCAGGTATGTTCCTCAATCGGCAACAACAAAAATCGGACCTGGCCCAATTAAAGCTTGAGAGCGAGCAAGCAAGGCTTGCGGCAACAGACCAGGCGAGAACCCAGGCTCAGGGCTTTAGGCGCGCCCTGGCCTCTCAGCTAGCTCTAGGCGCGCTTAGGGGTGGAAGTCTTCAGCGTCAGTTTGGGGCGGTCTCAATTGGCAACTTCCTGAAGGACCAAAAGGTCATTGATAAGAAGATAGACTTTATCAACATGGCTGAAAGTACGCAGCGAGCAAATATTAGGTCAAACAGATTCAGTAGTGATGTGAATTTGATAAGCACAGCGATTAAAGATGGCATCAACATGGTTAACTTTTCGGGCTAAGGTACAGCATGACTAAAGAGATACAAAGCATTGCTAGACAGGTTCTTGAGCAGTCAGTTAGTTTGCCTAGAGACACAGGCGCATCTGATTTGCAGGGTGCATTTAGAGAGCTTGGCAAGCTTGGTACGCAAGTGGCGACAGATTTTGCTGTGGAGAAGGCGTCGCAAAAGGGTGCGGCTGAGGGTTTGCTTGGTCCTAAGAAGTTAGCGCCTGGCATTGGAGCTGCGACTAAGGCTTATAATGATTCATTTTTAAACGCTCAAAGTTCAAATGTTGCCTTAAACACAAAGGCCCAAATGCAAAGCGAGGCCATGAGGCTAACGAGCCCTGGAACCCTAAGTAGCTCATCGTTTGGCGAGTGGGAAGCGATAAGTCAGAGCATAGTAAGGGGTGCTTTGGAGGGGGTTAATCCAGAGATTCAGCCACAGGTAGCGCTTAAGCTGCATGACATCAAAAATCAGATGGACAACAGCGTTAGTAGCACTGTTATGAGGTTTAATCAGCAAAGAACGGCTGAAGTCACGCAGGATAATTTTAATTCTGGCATATCTGAAATGCGCTTTTCTATCCTCTCAGGCGATGAAGATAGAAGAGAGAGGGCCAAGTCTCAGGTTCTTCAGTCTATTGATGATGCGGTTAATTT
>Ga0070746_10002377_pt1 | contig 11204 bp, 11 predicted proteins | sample VirMetDEL_Mar_21_FD_77016 | JGI IMG/M metagenome (GOLD analysis project Ga0070746, IMG submission 77016) | Aqueous microbial communities from the Delaware River and Bay under freshwater to marine salinity gradient to study organic matter... | ecosystem: Environmental > Aquatic > Marine >... | reverse complement strand
TTCTGTGATTTACAGTTGGTACACTCCACCCCTTTGGCGTTATATGCGTGCCGTATGCTTACTTGCTCTTTACAGTCTAAACAGTCGTAGACGTACAGAGGCATTATTCAGTTGCTGTTTTGACTGAAGGTGGATTGGTTACAACGATTTCATCGTTCTGTATTTCTAGGTTCCAGTCCGATAGAAGTTCTGTAATGTCTGTTTGTTCTGCTAGGCACTTTTGTAGTGTCATCAAAAGTGCGCCCACGGCTTGGTCTGAAAGTTTCATTTTTTATTTCTCCTTATAAAATATTTTAAAGTTCTCGATTCCATCTTTCAATCATCTCTTCGAGCATTGTTTCAAAAGTGTAATCAGGCTTCCACCCTAAAACTTCTCTTGCTTTTGATGAGTCTCCCTTAAGGTATTTTAATTCTTCTGGTCTCATGTATATTGGGTTCTGTACTACATAGTCTCTGTAATCTAATCCTAGTTTACTAAACACCACTTGGCACAAATCTCTTACAGAATGTGTCTCGCCTGTAGCAACAATAAATTCATCTGGTGTGTGGTGATTTACAATCATATGCATAGCACGAACATAATCTTTTGAATGACCCCAATCACGATAAGAGTCCATATTTCCTAATTCTAATTTATCCTTAATGCCTTTTTTGATCTCAACGGCAGTTCTTACCACCTTGTTTGTAACAAAATTAATCCCTCTTCGTGGGGATTCGTGGTTGAATAGAATACCATTACAGGCGTGCAAACCATAAGCATTTCTATAATGCTTGACTAAGTTATATCCCATAACTTTAGCGCAACCATATGGGCTAACAGGGTTCATTGGGGTTGTTAGTCTTTGGACACCGTCATCATCAACAGAGTTGCCAAACATTTCGGATGAACTTGCTTGATAAAATTTTGCCTCTGGACATGTAGTTCTAAAAATCTCCAACATATTCAAAACACCAAGAGCATTTGTTTTAATAGTGAATGATGGGATGTCGAAACTAATTCTTACATGAGACATTGCCCCAAGATTATAAATCTCATCGGGCTGAACCTCTGACATGATCCTTTGTAATGATGGGTAATCAGTCAAATCTCCATAATATGTCTTTATATTGCCTGTTATATTGTTAATCCTAGAATCTTGATTTTCAGCAACAGAGTGCCTCCTAACAATTCCATGAACTTCATACCCCATATTGATTAGGTGTTCTGATAGATAACTACCATCTTGTCCACCAATCCCAGTTATAAGGGCTTTTTTTTGCTTCTTGTTTCCCATTTTATTCCTCATTTGTTATAAATGTTTTATCCTTAAGTTGACCATAGTATGGTCCATTCTTAACTTCGTATAGTATTGTGTCGTCCTCTAATACTTCAAATCCATGACCAGCAGAAAAAACAACTGCACAATCTCCTTCTTTAAGAATCGTGCTATATATCACTTCATCATTGATGTCCCAAAATTTTGCCTTAATAGAACCCTTGAGAATAATCCATGCCTCATTAGTTGTATCAGTTGTTCTCAGCAGTTCGTTATGCTTATGTGGTTGAAATGTAGTGCCAGAACTTAATATTTTAGTTGATATTTGTAACAACTGGTCCTCAGGACATAAATCTGTCCTATTGTGGTCAATATCTTCTTTCCTGTTGATTGCCAACAGAAGCAATTCTGAATCTACTTTTGAATAGATTTTCTCAGGCACTATTTCTTTCTCCAGGCAATGATTGAATAACCATTTATGAACATGCTTCCTATGAAGCTCTCCTTTTCATAAACAATCTCAATCTTATCTTGTCTATCTAGATTATAAAGGTAATCCCTGAAACCTTTAAGGTAATTTCTTTTTTCGAAATATTTCTTACTTAGTAGATCATATATGTTGCCCTCATCAAGATATTCTCCGATGGGCTCAATATGAAAACATATATCAACATTATTATCTAACAAATAATTTATAAAGTCCACATAACCATCATTAATTTGTTCTAGTGCAGCAAAAGTGTAAACACCTGATTTATTACCTAGTCTGAAATCTTTATCAACATTAAAGAAATCAAACCTGTGACAATCAAACTCTAGGTTAAATATTTTGTTAATTTGCTGTATAGATTCTTGAGAAGATGTTGACCAGTCTAACCCTGTGATATTTGCACCTGGGTTTACTTCTTTTGCCCTAAAGAGGTTGTGACCTGTACCGCACCCAAATTCATAGATATTTTCGCAGTCTTTCAGGAATTTATCAAATGCCCAATATTGTAAAATTTTAACCATGCTATATTCCATGTTTTTATCACATGGTCGAATGATTTCTTTGTTCCATCTTACATATGGATATTTGCCGAAGTATTTAGGAACAAGAGAATCATAACTTTTTTGCTCAACAAGTTCTTTAGCATTTTCTCCCCACCCCTTGTTCCAATCGTTTATTCGGTGTTCACCAGCCTTAATAACATTGTTATCCTCCTCAAAAAGGAAGTTAAGAATATCCATTAAGACATTATTATTCTCTTCTTTAGAAAGTTCTTCATAAGTAAGGTCCATATCCTTAATTTTCTCCTTGACTAAAGAAGAGAGTTGTTCTCCTATTGCTTCAGATAGATCTTTTTCGGAAATCTTATTTGTCATTATTTTCTCCTAATAAATTATACCACTTAATTGTATTCTTTAAACCAACATCTAGAGGCGTAATTTCTGAACCGAAATCTGTGAATTCACTTCTTACTTTGTCCATGCACAACCTAACTGTGTTTGGTGCTTTTTTAATTGACTCTTTCTTTTTGTCGTTGCCTAAAATTACTTTGGCATCAAAGTAGGATGCTACTTTTTTTGCAAGATCATATATTGATACCTCTTCTGTGTCTCCGCCTATGTTATATATGGAACTTTCTCCATCAAGGATTATCTTTAACATAATCTCTACTGAATCTGAGATGTAGAGATAATTCCTCTTTGACTGTCCCTTATCGAGCATCTTTATGCAGCCGTCTTTTGCTTTGAATATAAACTCTTGTAGCACTCGTTTATCACCTAATAGAGTTCCTGGTCCATAAGTCAGAGCGACCCTTGCAACTTTTGTATTAACATTACTTTTTCCGTATTCCTTGCATAAAACTTCTCCCAGACACTTTGAAACGTTATAACTTGCCCTATTGTTATTAATGTCATAAACACCACCATAAGACTCAGGAGTGGGAATAAATTGTTCTGGTGGGTCTCCATACAATTCACTTGTACTCATAAAGAGGAAATTTCCGCCCTGCGTATTCATGTGCTTCAAAATAGACTCGACACCAACCACATTTATTAGACAGGTTTTTATACTATCTTCTAAAAACCTTGAAGGTTGCCCATAACCGGAGCAAAAAAAACAATAGTCAATCTTTGAAGGCAAGTTAGAAGTGTTTACTTTTTCTGAACAGTCCCAAGGGAAATAGTTTATATTTTCTTCGTCTACTAAATTTGATATTCTCTTTAGATTGTTTACCTCACTGTATGAAGTAAGGTATAGATTAATTTTTAAATCATACTTTTTATTAATATAAACAAAAAAATCAGATAGAAAACCGCCAATCAACCCATTTGCACCTGTGATCAATATGTTGCAGTCTAAAAAGCGACTTACATCTACCTTTGCAGATAATTTTTCACATTCTTTATCTATTACTTGATGATTATACATCATCTTTACAAATCCTATCTGCCACTAAACCTAGTGCTTCTCTGTGGTCGTTTGGTTTTCCATAGTTTGTGCAAAATTTTCTAGGAATTCCTACTTTTTTCATATTGATATTTAATCCACCGATCGAGGCAATATCAAATATCTTATCGCCCAATGATCCGATTGTTGAGTTTTCTTCTACACAAATACATTGATTTTGCTTTTTTAGTAACTCCAATATTTTTAATTCTGTTGTCTGCGACAAAGGTTCAATAGTCGGTAAATAAACTACTGTGTTTTCTTTATCGCTCAATAGATCCAAAGTATGTCCGCAAGTAAAAATCAAAGGCAGATTATCATTACCAGGAATAACGTGACACTCATATGGATCAATTTCAAAATCTTTATGATGCACATCTTTAAAAATCTTAAAGTATTTTGGATTACCATTAGCCCAAGTTTTATTAAAAAGGTTTTTAAACTCTTTTTTATTACCAGGGCAAAATAGTTCTATATTAGGAAGAGGTCTTAAGATTGATAAATCTGAGTAACAATGGTGAGTGCATCCCAAGTGTGCATAATCAAATGAACCTCCCACAGAAACTATTGTTACGTCAAGTTCTTGATAACATAAATCTACTTTAATTTGTTCATAAGCACGTTCAACGCAAAAAGGAGCGATTGTATGTACTACTGGTCGAAAACCTCGCATAGCCAAACCAGCAGCGGCACCAACCATTGATTGCTCACAAATACCAATATTATAAAATCTGTCTGGAAATTCCTGTTCAAAATCTCTTAACAAATGGTGACTAATATCTCCTATTAACACCACAAGTTTTTCATCTTCTCTTGCTTTTTCTAGCAATAGTTCTGCGAACGCTTTACGCATCTAATTCCTCACAAAACTTTAAATATTGCTCTTCATTAGGTGGCCCGTGATGCCAGGCGAACATGTTGTTTTCCATATCCCTGATGCCTTTTCCTTTTGTTGTCTTGCATACAATACAAGTTGGTGAATCTTTTTCTTTTTTAGATTGCTCTAAAGCATCATTGATTTCTGACACATTATGCCCATCCGAGACTGTAATAACTCGCCACCCAAATGCCTTGAACTTATCCTCTATCCTACTAGTTGGAAGTGATCTTGTTTGAGATTTATTCTCATCGACAAGACAGACTAGATTGTTTAACTTTAAATTATCTGCCATCATTGCAGATTCCCAAATAGTCCCCTCATTGCATTCTCCGTCTCCCAAGAGACAATATACCATTTCTTTATTGTTGGATATTTTATTTGCTAAAGCAGCGCCAACACAAATTGGCAATCCGTGCCCCAAGGACCCAGTAGAAGCATGGATTTTTTCATGCTTATTTTTATGTGGATGTCCTCCAAGTATACTGTCATAAGAACAGAATGAATAAAACTCTTCTTCGGTTATAAAACCCATCTCTAAAAAGGTTACATACAGTGCTAGACACCCATGCCCCTTACTAAGGACAAAAAATTCATCATTAGTCAAATGCTTAGTGTACAAACAGTATAAAATCTCTAAAATTGAGAATGCACTAGGTATATGACCCGCTTGAGACTCATGAGATGCTTTTAGTATTTTCTTTCTTAAAAAATTAAGAGAGACCATTTATTTTCCATACAATCTGTTTAAATAAATTACATCACTTGTAGGGTTAAGATACATTGCTGATGCTGCCACGTTAGAATCTGTACAAATCAAACTGCTACACCTTGACATGAGAAGACAATCGATTAGACACTCCTCTCCGTGTTGTGGCCCTGTTGCTGATGTCAGGCATATTGGATCGGGAGAGTAATATTTCTTCATTCTAACTGCTGGTCGTACTATTACGTTCTCTCTGCCGAACTTTTTTATAATCCTAAAAATTGCCTCATTGTTATCAGATGCTACAAATATTTTGCTATCTTTTGTAGACAGCTTTTCTTCAATTGCGTCAAGATAAGACTCCACTGGTAGAGCCTTGTGAGGCCATTCTAGTTTCTTATCTGTACCACGAACATGAACTGCTATAACATCTTCTCCTTCATTGAAATGTTGGTTGTAAAAATCATTTACTTTAGACATGACTTCTTGCTTAACAGTTATATTATTTTTAATCACCTCATAAACTTCTTGTCGATGAGGCTTTTCATGATCCGTACCTAAGATTTCCCACAGAATCAACGGTTCGTATGAGTGAAGGTTTTTAATTAGAAACTTGTTGTTCCTGTTGGTATCCATCTCTCCGACCATAAAAATATCTGCAACATCATGACTCGTAGATTCTGCATCGGACACACTAAACTCATTAAGTGGTTCAAAATAATATTCCCATACGTTTTTGCTTCCATTCCATCCCTCATCAGACCAATACAGGTTCTGGCAATGTTTCATTCCTGGGGTGTTGTTGAAGCAAGGTGGGGAATCAGGTTTTAGGAAATTGTTTTTATCAACACCAGAATTAGAAGTATTAAAACTTGCAGCAGTATCAACACCTTTTCTTCCGAGATTTGGATTTCTTCTTCCTGGTCCCCAACGGACAACTGGAATGTATCCATTTTCGTGTGCCCATTTTATGTTGTCTACCGTGTGAAGAAATATGGAAAAAAGACCATACGGTCTTGAGTCAATAATTAGAAATTTTTTATCCATTGAAATATCCCTTAAACTGATTATACACCTCTTGTCCAAATACGTTTTTATATTTGTTAAAAATTTCTCTTTCTTCTTTGAATCTCTCTTTTTGACTTTCTCTTGAGGTAGACAAGCCATCAGGATTCATGTAGTAAAGTCCTAATATTTTATGAATCCTTTTAAATTTTGAGCCCGCTTGGACGCAGCGAAGCCACATCTCCCAATCTCCTGCATATTTAAGCGACTCATCAAACTTTCCATTCTTTTGTGTCATTTCTTTTCTCCACATAGGAAGTGGACCAGGGAGACACTTTATCATATTTCTCTTTGAAAAATCAAAACCAGAATGCTCGTACCTGTAGCCTCTAGATGTATTTTTTTCAAAAGTCTCATTCTTTTGGTATGTTTGATAAGAATCTGTATAAACTAGATCAATCTCTGTATCTACATTAAGATGGTGTGCTAAAATCTTTAAAGCATTGTAATGCCTGGTATCATCAACGTTCCATAGGGTGATATATTCACCACTTGCCATCTCTAATCCTATATTCATAGTCTCTTGTACACTCAGGGTTTCTTTTAATCTATGATATATTATATTGTCATATTTTTTTAGGTACTTGTCGATTATTGTCTTTTCTCCGTCTGGAGAGTTAGCATCTAGAATTATAAGTTCACAGTCTCCAAAAATAGTCTGCTTTGTCACTTCTGACATAAAGTGTTCTATATATTCTCCTGCTTTATACATAGAGGTTATGATGGATACTTTAGGGATCTTGGGGTATTCAAAAAAATCTGGGTCACCGTCTTCCAGAACTGTCAAGAACTTAGATAAAATCACTTCTCTTTGTTCCTTAATAAAGTCTAATAACTCTCTGCCTTTCGTTTCTTTAAACCAAGGCTCTGATGTTGCTCCAACTAATTTATTTGTCACTACTTTACATCCAAGTATTCTTGCCTCAACTGAAACTCTATTGAATGACTCTAGCCACTGAGGAAAGAAGTAAAGGGTTTTTGATTTAGACAAGTTAGAGATAAAAGTCTCATAATCTGAAGGCATAATATATTCAAAACTGATATTTTTATTACTACAAAACTCAGATGTTTGTTTTGTTCCCTTATTCTTGTTAGAAGAATATAGTACTACGTTTTCTTTAGTTTTTTCGTTATCAATAAACTTTTCCAGGATTGATAAATCTTCATCAGACCAAATGTTGCAGCCAAGATTTATAATGTTTTCAAGAAAAATGTTTTTCTGTAAAGTTTCAGCGTGCTTTCTACTCTGACAATATACTGCTTGTGCATGTTCATAAAAATATTGATTTATGACAAACATCTGTGGTGCTATCATATTCTTAAATTTTGATGGATCATTTGTTCTCAGATACTTATGATCATGCTCTATTATAATATAGTTTTCTTGGGTTAGGCGCTGCTTGCAATCTTCATTAAGAGTCATGAAGTTAGAAATAATATAAAAAACATCACTACTAATATGTTGAGGCTTAAAATTCTTAGATATGATTTTTTGTACTGAATATCCTTTTGACAATAACTCTTTGATCAAAGCATCATTGAATTTCTCAGCCCCTCCTAGAACTCCCTGTTCTAAGAAAAAATCTGATACAAAAACAATATTATTCATATTCTTCTATCTCATCTGAGTCGCTGTCAAAACTCATCCAATCAATAGTTTCAGTTTCATAGGCTTCTATCTGAGTTGAGTTAAATTCTTTATATTTGCTATAAACGCTCTCTAATGAATTCTTCTCTTTTAAATAAGAAGATAGTCTCTTTGCGTCTTCTAAGACTTTTTCGTTATTTTCTCTAACAGACCTAAGTCCTTTCTTGAAAGATTCTTCTTTTGGGTATGCCCATTTGCAACCCTGAGTAATAAGACCAGGCATCAAGTGCTGTTGTTGAACCTCTGCTACATCATAATCTACTTTTACAAAATGACTAACAATTTTATTTTTTCCTGCTCGATTTTTAACTGGCATTCTTAAGAAATCTAAATGCCCTGACCAATTTGTAGCAACTACTGGTATACCATTACAAGCAGCGTAAAAAATTGGGATTCCAAAACCCTCTCCATGTGTTGCTGTTAAATAACAATCTATATAATCTGGATTGTATAAAGATAACATTTGATCTTCTGACATGTTCCCATGTACAAAGTAAATTTTACACTTTCTATCGGGACTTATTTTATTCAATAAAGATTCGACAATCGATTTAGTAGCATGGAAATCCATAGTACTATTGTTTTGCATGTGAGTTTTAATAATAAGACCAACTTCATTATCGTCCTTGAACTCTTCAACAAACCACCTCAATGTGTTCTCAAAGTTTTTTCTTGGCGCTAGTTGCAAAACAGTAAGAAAATTAAAACTTGTCTCCAAACCTATTTCATCATATACATCTGCCTCTGCATTTTTTTCTTTAAACCCAAAAGGAATAACTGTTATAGGTGTAGAAATACCATTACCAGAATTGTCTTTAGTATTTTTTAGGTTCTTCTTGGCATGTTCAGATACAACTAAAATATGCTCCATCATATTACATTTACTAACCCATTCTGCTGGTGCAGATGTTGTTTCTAGTGCTGCTGTTACACCAATATCATTTGAAGATAGTTTTTGAAATTCATTTGGAGGCTTTACCTGGTATGTACAGGAAAACAACCCAGAAATATTAATTTGACCTTTCTCATTTACTCTAGACTGGAATAGGCTTGTTGTCTTATCTATTAGTGATGAGTATTTATTAAGATACTTCAAGCTACGTGTTGACGCTGCCCATTGTGTATCTTGTACATATAAATCAATTTGGTCCCCAAGATCCATCAAAGAATCAACGAGAGTTCTTGCGTGCTCACTATACCCAGATATGTTACAAACTGGACCTGATACTAAAATTTTTGGTTTATTTGTCATAGTTGTACTACCCTAAAGTTTTTATATTTCTTTCTTGTTTTATATGATCCATGTTCGTTATGGACTTTGGTCATTAAATCAACCCATTGATTGTTAAAATTCTCAAACCCATAGTTCTTTTCAACGTGCTGTTGTCCTAATTTTCCTAATTGTTCAAGATCTGTTGGTGTCTTATTGTACATTTCGAAAAGAGCATTTAAAAAATCCTCCTTGGCAATTCTATCTTCATATATGAAAGGGACCTGCTGTGATCCGATAATTGCCTTTGTTTTTGGTTCAATTCCTATACCGAACCACTTATCACCGTCAGTAACTTGTTCTTGAAGCCCCCCAGTCATATTGACGATAATAGGAGTCCCACATGATAATGATTCCAATGTCGCTAATCCAAACCCTTCTGCATCAGAAATATTAATGGTACAGTCAGCAATATTATATAAAAGACTCATTTGTTCTGGTGGTAGTTTAACTGTAGATAAAACAATCTCACCATCATTAAAACCCAATTGATCAATGATATATTTCAGAGGTTGACCGTGAGGATCATCTGGATCTGTATGCAAAAAGAGACAAACTTTATCCCGATCTACACCCTTTATGTCTAGAAATTCTCTATACCAGTGTATTAGGCTGCCAGTCTGTTTTCTTCTTGCGTTTCTGTTATTCCAGAAGAATACAAACCTGTCCCTGAGTTGTGTGTTTTTATCCAAAACTTCTTGTAGTTCTTCTTGATCTTTCTTTTTAAAAATATCAGAATTTACAGCATGAGGAATATAATGCTCTTCAACATTTGGGGATACTGTTCTCACAATATCACTAGTTACCTTTGATATAGAAGCAATCACATCATTTGAGTCATAAAACCTTTGATTATATTTAGGGTATGGATAGTTATCCCAAACATGATAATAAACCATTGGAATATTTTCACGGATTGTATCATCTATAGCCCATAGCCACTCATAAAAACGAGGATCAGTCATAAAATAAAGAATGTCTGGCTTCCTGTCTTTTATGAATGAATTGACAATTTGAGCGTTTCCATAACCATCTACTGGGAATATTTCCCAGAACCCAGGAAAACCCTCGACTTTTTTTGGTGAGTAATCTTGATGCTTTACAGCACCACCGAGTGAAATAACATTAAACTTCCCACTGCGGAGAAGCGCCTCGATTACGTATTTTGTTTGTGTTCCGACGCCCGAAGGTAGAAGCGGATGATCGCTAATTGTTAGAACTGTAATTTTTTTATCCAATTTAGTACCTCATTTACAATGCTCAGTCCTGTAGAATTCGCACACACCTGGTCGGTCTTTGCAATTTACACAGGAATTTCTGTTCTTAATATATCGCTCTTTCGTAATATTGTAAAGGGCTGTTGTCAAAGATTTCATAGCGTCGCTAGTTCTTTTCTTTGCTGCCGTCACTCTTACAAACTCTACTTTTTTCCCTGGCTTTGCTGTCCTTTTAAGGAGAACAAAATGACATTCAATATCCTTAGGCTCAACTTCGTACTTCTGAGCGTAGAAATGCTTGTAGAAAACTAGCTGGTATGCTAGGGTTTTGTCGCTCTTCTTTTGAGGCTTCCAACCCCACGAGCAAGTCTTCCAGTCAATGAGGTGTACTTTCTCATCTTTCTTAGTGTGAACCACAAGGTCAATAAAACCTTTAAATTTTTTGTCTGCTTCCGTAAATTCCGTGATAGGTTCATAGAGTTGCTCCTCGGCAGCCAGAACGTTCCAATCTTCACCAAGTTTGCCGAACTTCTCTGAAAGAGTTCTGAACAAGTCGGGAATGATTTCAATGCCGTGTTGCTTCCACTGCTGTAAGTCAAACTCATTGACTGCTCGTTGCTGCTCTTCAGCCGGCAGGGCTTTAAGTTCCTTTACAAACTGTTCCTTAAGCAGGGTAGTGATCTTTTCCTGAGACCTATACTGCTCAGTCTTTGTGAGAGTTTCCTCAC
>Ga0070746_10002374_pt1 | contig 11209 bp, 8 predicted proteins | sample VirMetDEL_Mar_21_FD_77016 | JGI IMG/M metagenome (GOLD analysis project Ga0070746, IMG submission 77016) | Aqueous microbial communities from the Delaware River and Bay under freshwater to marine salinity gradient to study organic matter... | ecosystem: Environmental > Aquatic > Marine > Coastal... | reverse complement strand
GCAGAAAACAATTCACACATCATACAATTCACAATAGATGAGACAAGGCATCTCACAATAGAGGCACCATTCAACCTACGCATAATGGAAGACCAATGCATTTGTTTTGTTGAAGCACCTACCAGACTTGACGCAATACAGAGAGTGCTGGACAGCGGATTACCCATCAAACAATTCACAGAACTGCAATAAATACAGTAACTCAAGTGCGCCGACAACACTAAGGTTGTTGGACTTATGCGGTACCCTCCGCGTAGCGACTAGAACTCGCATTGGGCTCTTAATAAGGAGAAAACAAAATGGGAAGACCTATTAGAATACAAAAAGGAAATATCACAGCAAGTGGTGGTTCGTCAAGCGGACACTCAACTGGTGGTATAGGCGGTACAGCGGCAGGCTTAATAGAAGTGACTGGAGCATTCTTTACTTCATTGACAGGCTTAGACTCAACAATCACAGTGTCAACAGCAGGTGGTATGAGTATTGTAAAACAGGTATCGACTAAAAAATTTAAGGTAAGAGGTATAGCGGTAGACGGATCAACTGTGTCAACTGAGGCTTTAACACTTACACCAAAAGCACCAGGATCATTAGCATCAGGTGAATTCTGTGTACAGGCAGTTGGGGATGACTCCACATTATATTATGTGATGAAATTCCACAACAGAGGTTGTGTTGTTTCTAGTGATAACGGTGCAACTCCGTTATTCAAAGGAATGAGTGTACTGGCTGAAGGAACTGACGAAGGACAGGCATCTTCGGGTTTCGTTAACGTAGACACACAATAATAAAACTTAACACAAGGGCGGGTCTTTCTCGCCCTTTTTATATGAGCATAAATAATACAAATGAGTTACCATAGAGCCAAAACACCGTTAAATTTAGAAGTTATAAGTGCTGACGGATCACAAGTGGACAATGCTTTCACTGCCACACTGACCAACGCAGGACAACTAGATGTAACCATAGGTGGAGATCTAACAGTAGAAGGTAACACAACCTACCTAGAAACAACAAACCTAAAGATAACTGACGCACTGATCGAATTAAACAAAAACAATTCGGGTGGCGCAGATGAAGATTCAGGCTTTTTAGTCAACAGAGGATCAGCGGGCAACAATGCAGTATTTTATTGGAACGAAGGCGAAGACAAATTCAAAGCGGCACTGACCACAAGCACAGCAGAATCAGACACAGTCACAGACACATCACTAGCAACTATCAAAGCAGACACATTCGAAACAGAAGGTTTAAGCATTGTGGACAATGACATCACAGGATCGAATTCAAATGCCGACCTAAACATATCAGCATCCGGCACAGGCAACGTAAAGATAAACAATCTTTTAGAAGTTGGTTCTGCTTCACTGGACTTAGGACAGATAACAATCGAAGGTAACGAGATATTTTCAAATGAATCCAACGCAGATGTAAAGATATCTGCTAACTCATCAGGGCAAATACACTTCGATGATTTCACTAAAATGACGGCACAAGGCTCCGATCCGACTGCTGTAGCAGGCACCACTCACTTGTATGCCAAGACAGAAGCAGGTGGTGGAACTGGTCTTTTTTATGTAAATACAAGCAGTTCGGGTGAACTGGTAAGTAAAGCGAAAGCACAAATTTTTGGATTAATATTTTAAATGGCTATATCAAACAATTTATTAGGATCAACAGTAACAGCACTGGTCACAGGTGCATCTGGTGGTACAGCAGTCACCACTGTATTCTTTTGTAATAACAGTGCAGACACTGCCACTATCGATGTGTTCATAGCAGTTTCAGGCGAAGGTGCGAAGGATGGCGACGGTGGAGATTCAACTGCTGATGCAAACATCATATTAAAACAAGTTTCAATTAACTCAAAAGACACATATATTCTAGACACAGAAAAAATCATCCTTGGCAGTGGTGATAGATTGTTAGCACAGGCGGCGGATTCATCAGGACAAGTGGTTGCGACAGCATCATTCTTGAACTTATAATGGCCAAGACAGTCAAGTCAGGATTAAACACAACCATTCAAGGCGGAGCCGTGAAGTCGGCTCCCAAAGGCGCACTTAGGATCCCAACAGGCACCACAGACGAAAGAGACCCAGAAACTGTCGCAGGACAGTTACGTTTCAACACCACTACAGGTTTATTAGAATTCTTCAATGGCACATCATTTGTGCAACTCAAAGGGGCAGCCAATGCCGCACACACCATCACAGTCGACTCCTACACAGGTGACGGCACAACCACTGTGTTCGGTAATGGAGAAGCAGGTGGTGACTCCACAGTAGAAGCACCGATGAGTTTTACACCAAAAGCAGATCAGAATGTGCTGGTATTCATAGATGGCGTGTTCCAACCGGACACTGTCTATACTATTTCGGGCACACAGATAACGTTTGGTTCAGCACCAGGCGGTGGAACTTCAATTAAAATATTACACGGATTTGATACGGCTTAGCCAATAAGGCCGAACTTGGACCAAGTACCAGGATTACCTCCACGCACACATATCCAACCAACATACGAACCAACTTGAGCATTGTCATTGTAACAGATGTCACCTTGTTGCCAGTTGCCTTCGGTCGGTGTATTGATACCTGAGGTTATGGTCTTGCCTTTGTATTTGATGTTGCCGTTCACTTCTAGTGCCTGGGTAGGTTGGTCGATGCCCACACCCACATTACCATTGGCTTTGATTGTGATCTTGGTCTTGCCATTGCCAACATCTAGATCAGTTATACTGTGCATACCAACCAATGCTCTTCCGTCTTTGAAGTCAAGCACAATTTGGTCTCCACCCTGATCTACTGCCAAGTAACCTTGCGGTTTACTTGTGTTAACGCCCACCCGATGCCCATCTACTGATAAAGTAGAACCTACCTGTAACTTGTTCAACACACCTACTTCTTGCAGTGCCGAACTTTTAACTGAATTACCTAGTCTATCTTCCCACAGTACTTCACGCAGGTTTATACGCACTGACTTCTTCACGTCGAAGTTGTCTGCTTCTGCCTTGTTGTATTTCAAACGTTCTGTGGTGATATGTCCTTTCACAAACAGGTTCTGTGCATGTATGCCTCCGGCATCTATCTTTTGCGTTTTGACTGTGTGTGAAGTGACTGATGGAGCGTTGATTTCATTTGCGATCACCTTTGATAGGTTAGCATCAGCGCCATGTATTGGTCCTTTGATTTCTACTTTGTCGTCTTGTATGATTATTTTTTTGTCTTTTGCTGTGTCTTTGATACCATCAGATCTAAAATTAGTGATGGTACCACCATCGATGTTGTCACCCGATATGCTGTTGCGTGGTATGATGATCTCATCGATGTATATTTCAGGTGGTTTATTGGTGATAATTGATTCTAATTGTTTCATACTGTGTATTTACCGACAAGTGCCACATAGAGAGCGAAGCGAAGCGGCGGTCCGCTTCGGCAGGTCTGGATCCCCTCCTGCACCCTGTTTCACAGTCCAACGGGTCAACGGGTCAATTGTTCAATGCAATAAATACTGTAAATTATGGCCATACAAAAAGTCACAGGTGAAATCATAGAGAACAATTTGTTGCGTAGTGCATCATTGGCAGTCAACACGGATCTGTTGTTCATTGACGTGGTCAACGACCGCATAGGCATCAACACATCAGCACCGGGAGTGGCACTGGATGTCACTGGTACTGCCCGCATCACAAACGATCTCATAGTGCAAGGTAACCTGGACGTGGAAGGCCAAACATCAATCATAGACACAGTGAACCTGGAAGTGGAAGATCCTGTGCTGTTATTGGGCAGAAACAATTCGGGCACAGACATAGATCTGGGCATCATGATGAACAGGGGTGGACAGGGCAACAATGCCGTGTTCTACTGGAACGAGGGTGACGACACATTCAGGATGGTAACCTCCACATCAGGATCGGACGCCACTGCAATAGCAGACACGGCCTTTGCTCCGTTGGAAGTGGGCAAGATCACAGTCGACTCTGAGATCATCATAGAAGACAACGAAATAAGAACATCGACCAGCAACGCCAACTTGGTGTTGAGCGGCAACTCCGGTGGGTCAGTGGTGATAGAAGGACTCAAGTTCCCCACATCAGATGGCACCACAGGACAGGCATTGGTCACAGACGGTTCGGGCAACCTGTCATTCGCAGACGTGTCGGGCGGTGACGTGAGTGGACATCAGGTAGAGTTGGGAGACTTCTCGGACTCATCAACACAGGACGGGGCACTGCTCACAGGACTGGGATCGACCACCACAGTGACGGATGCCGTGGACGCCCTCAACGAGGCACTGCTCAACGTGAACAACAACACATTCGTCCGTTCGGTTGATTTCGAAACTAACGTGTCATCAGGCGGATTGAATCTCACAGTCACGCTCACAATCACAGTGGAGGGCAACGCCAATCGCTACACCATCGACTGGGGTGACGGATCCACGGATGTGGCCACATCGGATTCGACACCATCACACACATACACAGACAACACCAACTCGCCATACAACGTCACGGTCACAGCATTCAACTCTGCTCGTGTTGAAGAAGGGTCGGCAGGATCGGAGGCATCCACAACCAAGAACAACTTCATCACAGCATTCACGGCCGACCCAGTGGCACAGTGGGAATTCTATGCGGCGTCATCGGGCGGTTCGGAGATAACCAAAGCGGACTCGGGATCAACCATATACATGAAGAACACCTCAACCAACTGCACAGGCAAGGTCAGTACATACCAGATTGATTGGGGAGACGGCACAGTCAACACCATATCGGCAGTGGATGCCGCGGGTGGACCTGACGGTGCAAGACTGGCACACACCTACAACAACACATCAGCCATGGCCAGTGATCATGGAGACTCCACAGTTGGTACAGGCACTGGTGACTATCGATATTCGCCTGTGCTGAAAATACTCACACATGCATCTGCCAATCCGTCAGTGATACCAGCCACATCTGCTACCAAACGGTTTTATGTGTACTCACCACAAACAGTGGCCATATCAGTAGACGGCTCTACCATCAGAGGCATCAACGAAGAAGCAACTTCAGGATTTGCAGTCACGTTCAACAATGACACAGCCACAAATCCGGGTGCGTACAGCATATTCAACACCAACTCCACATCCAACACATACACCTGGAACTTCGGCGAGGGTGCGGGCAACAACGTGGTACAGGTCGGTTCGGGTGCGGCGGGTGACACCGGCGTGGACATATCGAACACATTCAACCTATCATCGGGACAACAATCGGGTGGCACCACAGTGACGTACCAAACCACAATCAGTTTGGCCAACGGACACTCGTCGACACCTAGCACAGCAGACATAGACATCATAGTGGAACCGGACGTGAGGGCAAACTTGGCAGGCACTGCCGCACTGGTATCAACTGGATCGGGTGACAACTCGTTGACACTGTACGATCTGACTGATCTCGATGGCACAGACAGGGCAATCGCTAACTTCACCAACACATCACAGAACGCTGACAACTACATCTATGATTTCTTCAATGACTCTTCATCAACATCATCAGTGGACCAATCAGGCACACCAGCAGGATCATCGGGTGGTGCTGTGTTGGCCAAAGACTACTCGGGCACATCAGCAGGATCTATCGTAGCCAGAATGAGAGCATCTGGCACACCGGACACTTTCTTCCAAGATGATGAAGAAACTGTGACATTCACAATGAAATCAACACCATCAGCACCAGCCACACTCAGTTCAAAATCATTGACCATGAGTGATTCCGCACAGGGCACTAACCCCCATCTGTGTGCTTCATTCACTGACAACACATCATCATTTGCAACACAATCAGCGGGTGTGAGTTGCGAATCAACCACAGTGAGAAGATACACATCGGGCACCATAGACACTGCCACAGTCACAAATTTTTTAACAAACAACAGCAACGGCACTGGATCGAACGTGAACGAAACCATCACAGCAAAGATCAACAATGTTGATAAAGGCAACAGAACAATGACCACATCAGAAGGTGGTAGCAACAATTCTACGTTCACATCATTGGTCACAACCAACCACAGAGACTACGACGTGGTGAATGGTGCGTATCCACAGAGATTGTATTTGGTCGCGACTGCCAAAATCACACAGGCACTGACCGATTACTCCATAGGGTTGAATGCACAAAGAATAGAAAGCACCAATGGTGGCAACACCAATTTGGTTTACGTGGTCAGAGATGACATCACTGCAACACCCACCACATCAATCGGCACAGTGGCGGAAGGCACTGCTGGATCCAAAAGATACATTTCGGGCATACCTTATTACAACACAGGGTCACCCACTGTCACTATCACAGGAACAACAATAGCAAACTTCACTGGACAAACATATCAAGACACATCATCACCATTTGAAGTAACAGCAGACAGCAATGACGAATCAACGTCAGGCAATGTGTTATCATCCAATCCAACACAATTCACTTACGCAAACGTGGATGGTGCATCAACAATGTTGAGCAGTAGCATACCTGTTACAGACACAGGTGTTGCAAGTGCATACACCATAGGTGCTGTGACATGTGCTTTGACAAGCAGTTCAAGAACAAGTGTACAAACAATTAAAGCAAGATCAAAGAATTCAAACGGCAATGGGTCTTACAATTCATCATCGACCAAGATACAGTTGTTCACAGCAACACCAACAGCACTCAACAATGAACTAGGTGGTATCACAGTGGCAGATGGATTAGGTGCAACACATGACGATGATGCAGTGAGGATTTTCAACTTCGCAGGCGCAACGTCTGATACACCAAACATACAAGATTCAGCAGGTGTAAACTATTACACAGACGATCAATTCTCGGGTGCCAAAGCAGTGGCAGGTACTAGAGAAGCAGTCACTAGATTTGGCACTATCAAACATTACACAGTAGATCATTCATCTGGTTACTTGCCAGTTGGACCAGACCTTAACACAGGCAGATCTGGATCACAGTATTATACTTTTGCGTTTAGAAGATCTAACATGGCAAGTTTCAATTTGACAATGTCGGGCAAAGTGTCAGGCATGTTCATTGCGGCACCTGGCACAGCAATAGACGCCGCATCAGGACTAGGCGGATGGTTAGATTGTTCTACCACATATGGTGGATCAGGTGTACCAGGATCTGACACGGGCAGTGGCGGAAACGGATCAAATGGTTGTGCATTCAACTCAGGTGATAGGGTGGTCGACAACACCACATACTCATCACAAGAATTTACATTCACACTCGGTACAGAAAACGGATCAAATGCGAGAGGCAATGTGATATTGGTAAGAATTAAATTAGAAAGTGGAGACAGTGTGACAGCACTGGCGATTGATTAATGGCTATCACTGACACTAAGAAAGTAGATTATCTTTGGAAGAAGTTGGGATATGGTGTAACCAAAACAGACACCAATGCGGCCAAGAAAGCACCCAACGAAGCGATTGCATCACCATTACTGATCAACGGTGCCAACACTTGGAACCAAGCATCCAGCATACCAGGTACCATGCCAGGATCGAGTTCAGGTGTAGTCACAGTGTACCCAACCAGTGCGCCAGACGAAACTGCAAACGATGGTACTGCGACTGCCAACAGGACATGGAAGACTGAACTTACTGATTGGATACCACCAGAATTTGGATCCACATATCAAGTGAAAGTTTACATACACACATCAAGTGATGCCGGCAATGCCGCGGCAAGTGGTGATCAAGTGTTTGCAACTGGTTCAGGTAACAACGATGAATGGTTCTTCGACTATCAATCAGGTGTGTTACACTTCATAGGTACCAACTTACCCAATGGTATTTCATTCACTGGCAAGTCGGTTTACATATCCGGAGCAAGGTACACTGGGCAAAAAGGTTTACAGAACGTAGGCGGTGGCGACACAGGAGATATATCATTCTCTGGCAACCAAATACAATCATCCAGTAATGCAGATATCCAATTCACTGCAGGAGGCACAGGTGGATATCAGTTTGACGGAAACACAGGACTGACACTGCCTACAGGCACAACTGCTCAAAGACCTACGGCAGAACTGGGCATCATACGATTCAACACAACCACCGGCAAGTATGAAGGGTCAACTGATGGCTCAACATTTGTATCATTCAACACAGGATCTCCAGGCGCTACAATCACCAAAGATGTGTTCACCACATCAGACGCATCTACAACTGATTTTTCGCTCACACTGGATCCAGAAACTGTGAATAATATTATTGTGTATGTGGACAATGTGATGCAGGAACCCACACAAAATTACACACTGGTCGGGTCAACACTAACAATGACTGAGGCACTACACGATGGTGCTAGAGTTGTTGTCATGCACGGCTTCGACTAATTCGACTGGTTCAGATTCTATTGCCATCACTTGGGCAAAGCGGGCCGCATCCTGTTTATCTTCAAATGACACTGCCAATCCTTTGACATCAAACAGTTCAGGCATGCCCCATTTGCCATTGCGACAACGCATGTCAGCAACTTCCTGGACAACTTGCCTGAATTCACTCAATGTTTGCATCAGATCTGGACGTATGATAATATCTTGCCAACTGCGTGACCTACAGGAAGGAGGCCATTTCAGCCATATTCTGTAATAAAAAAATGCCATAATGTATGCATATTTAACAGCATATACCACGTGGTTAATTCAAAACTCAAATAAATACCACAAATAGAGGGTTCCAGAAAACCCCTTATTTGTCGACAAAACAAAAAAACTAGGAGAATAAATCATGGCTGTAGGACGTATAACTGGTCAAATGCTCAGCGGAACTCTAAACAGGGTTACCGAGGATTTAACGATCAGATCAACGGGGCAGGCAAACTTACTACAGTTGGACACGTCCAACAACAGAGTGGGTGTTGCAACTGCTTCACCAACAGTACCATTCGAGGTAACAGGGGCAATCAAGGGTAGTTCAACTATCACTGCTAACACCTTAGCACTAGCATCAGGATCGATCACTGATTCAACTGGCGCGATTTCATTTGGTAACGAAAACTTGACTACTACCGGGCAAATAAACACATCAGGTGTGAGATTGCTGGAAAACGAAATAACTACAATCAGATCAAACGATGACTTGGTTTTATCTGCTAACGGCACAGGTGGCGTTCAAATAGAAGGTTCACTTACAGTCAGCAGTGACTTAACAGTAAACGGATCTGTAACAACTGTCAATTCAACAACATTGACTGTTGATGACAAAAACATCGAACTTGCACACAGTCCATCTGGTGCGTCTGCTTCAGACACACTGGCAGATGGTGGTGGGGTGATACTTAAAGGATCAACCGATCACACAATTTTATGGACGAACGCAACAGACGATTGGGACTTTTCAGACTCCATCGACGTTGCATCAGGCAAGGTGTACAAAGCAAACGGCACTGAAGTACTTTCAGCAACAACTGTAACAACAGCAAACGCTGTCCACAACATAATTTCATCAGCGGATTCAACATCAGTTAGAATCAATGATGGCTTAATAGTTGACGGTGCGTTGGACGTTGGATCAAACTTTAGTATCAGCAATGGTACTTCAATCAATGCAATACTTGATGAAGATAACTTAGGTTCTGATAGTAACACTTCACTTGCAACTCAACAATCAATCAAAGCATACGTTGATTCGCAAACAGCGGCAGCGGGTGTTTTAACTCTTATTGATGATTCATCAAGTGCTGTATCAGTAACGATAGCAGACGATGATTTAAAAATTGCAGGTGGTGCCAACGTAACCACAAGTGCATCAGGTGACACATTAACAGTGGCATTGGATGCGGCATTAACTGGACTGACTTCAGTACAGATTGACTCGTTGAACTTGCAAGACAACTCGATCACAACTGATTCCAATGCGGACTTAGAATTAACTCCGGGTGGAACAGGTATTGTCAAACTTGATGTGATTGGATCTAACAATTCAAGTGTTATCAACGTCAGAGACGGTTTAGACATTGACGGTGCTTTTTCATTAAACGAAGGTACTACTGTAAACTCAATCTTAGACGAAGACAACTTAGGGTCAGACAGTGCTTCTGCACTTGCAACACAACAATCGATCAAAGCATACGTTGATTCGCAAACAGCGGCAGCGGGTGTTTTAACTGTTATTGACGATTCATCAAGTGCTGTATCAGTAACGATAGCAGACGATGATTTAAAAATTGCAGGTGGCAACAACGTAACCACAAGTTCATCAGGTGACACATTAACAGTGGCATTGGATTCGGCACTGACTGGATTAACTTCAGTACAGATCGATTCATTGAATTTACAGGACAATGAAATCACAACTGATTCAAATGCCGACTTAATCTTAGCACCAGGTGGAACAGGTGACATCAACTTGACAGCAGGTGCTGATGTTAACATTCCAGCAAACATCGGACTAACATTTGGTGATGACGGAGAAAAGATCGAAGGAGATGGCACAAACTTAACCATTGCTTCTTCAGGCACAATGAACTTCAACAACACGGGATTAGCAACATTCTCGGGTGCGTTGACTGTAACAGGTGACTTGACCATTAATGGTTCGACAACCACTAACAGTTCCACAAACACCACTATCGCTGATAACATCATTGAGTTAAACTCAGGTATATCTTCGTCCAGTAACGATATTGGATTTATATTTGAGCGTGGCTCAACAGGTAACAATGCGGCGATCATCTGGGACGAATCGGAAGACAAGTTCAGTTTCGGTACTACAACTGCAACAGCGGCTGATAAATCAGGAGGTATCACTGTTACAAAAGGTACTCTACTTGCAAACATCGAGGGCACTGTAACTGGCAACGTTACAGGCACTTTGACAGCAGGCAACATTCAAGTAGGTGTAACCGGAAACAATGAAATTGACACTACTTCGGGTAACCTTACACTTGACTCTGCAGGTGGTACTGTATCAGTTGATGATAATTTGACTGTCGCAGGCGACCTAACTGCTAATGTTATTCTTTCATCAGATTCATCATCAGTGAGAATCAACGATGGATTACAAGTTGACGGTGCGTTGGACGTTGGATCAAACTTCACTATTAGTAACGGTACATCAATCAATGCAATAGTTGATGAAGATAATATGTCTTCCAACTCAGCAACTGCACTTGCAACACAACAGTCTATCAAGGCTTATGTTGATGCACAAGTGACTG
>Ga0070746_10002372_pt1 | contig 11212 bp, 10 predicted proteins | sample VirMetDEL_Mar_21_FD_77016 | JGI IMG/M metagenome (GOLD analysis project Ga0070746, IMG submission 77016) | Aqueous microbial communities from the Delaware River and Bay under freshwater to marine salinity gradient to study organic matter... | ecosystem: Environmental > Aquatic > Marine >... | reverse complement strand
GTGATGACCAGTATGCTATGGGTGTAGATGTTGCTAGTGGAACCGGAGGGGATTACAGCACAATAACAGTTGTAAGCCGGACCACTAAGCAACCCGTTTATCATTACAGATGTAATGAGATTTTACCACATAATTTTGCAGATGTTGTATGGGAAAAGTATCACGAGTTCGGAGAGCCAATAACTATTGTAGAGCAAAATGGTGTAGGTGAAGTTGTTATCTCTCGTTTACAAGAATGGCGATTAAGAAATCTTTGGCGAGATGATAGGGGTAAATATTGGAGAACAAATAAACATAATAAAATAAGTATTTATGATAACCTCAGAGATATTTTATGTAATGAAGAAATAGTAGCAATCAGTAAGTTATTATGGTCAGAATTAAGAACTGTAGAAGTAACTGATAATGGAGTTCCAAATGCAGTTCAAAAAGGCACTAATGACGATATAATTATAAGCACAGCTCTGGCTTTATGGATATGTAAGATAAAACCGGCGCCTAGTTTTTTTCAGGTAAGAAGAGATTTAATTGATGAATTTAAAAGAAAGACCAGAGCAAATAGAATTAGAAATGCAGGACCATTACCGTGGCGACCTGCTGGAGGATTTAAATAATGGGTAAATTTGATATATCACCTAAAGTCCTATCAAGTATTGTAGAGGCTCATAAGCGATACTGGGAAGACCAAAAACGAGATATGTATAAATATAAGCGTGCTTATGAATGTAGGTTCTGGGATAACCTTAATGACCCAGCACAAATCTCTATTCAGACCTCAGATGCTTATGGTTATATAGAAAGTTTTATCTCATCACTCTTTACTAAAAATCCAGGTGTTGTAGTTAAGAACGGATTAAAAGGCACAGGTGACACAAAGAAAGCACAAGCACTTGCAAATGACTTCTTGCTAAAACAAAGAACACCTATAGAAGACGCTAGTCGATTAGCTCTAATATATCCTAATGCTTTTGTTAAGATGTTTCCTAAAGCTGATACCTCAGTCTATAGAAGAGTTGACTTAACAGCTGTAGCACCTTGGCATATTATTGTTGACCGTGATGCACTGAGATGGGAAGATGCACGATATGTAGGTCACGTGTATTATATGTCTCTTCCAGAAGCTACAGCTCGTTTTGGTAATAAACATTTTAAAGGTGTAGAATTCCAACAGTATTTTGATAACTACATTGATGGTGATGATGAAGCACAAAACGATGTTGATGAAAGTGCTAATATGTTTAAGTATATAGAAGTCTGTGAGTTCTATGACTTGCATAATGAAATGCTTTATTTCTGGTCACCACAATGGGGCGAAGATAAATTCTTAGACAAATCGACTATACCTTTCAGAGATGCTGATAATCAACCAGTTATTCCAATTGTGCCATTATACTTTAATAGACTACCTGATAGACCAATGGTTGGATATGCTGCAATGTCTAGGATATATGACCAGATATTTGAAATCAATATGATTAGAACCTTTCAGGCTAATGCAGTTCGTAAAGCTAGTAGACAATATATTGTAAGAAAAGGAATACTAGATGAAGAAAGTATGGCACAAATTACAAGTGGAGTTGATGGACTATTTGTAGAGATAGATGATGATGATTTAGCTGGAGCTATTAGACCTCTGCCTCAGAACCCTACACCTCCAGAATTGGAACAATATTATAGGGCTGTTCAAGATGACAAAGATAAAGGAAGTATATTGGCACCGTTTACTCGCGGGGAAAGCACCAGGGCCTCAGCAACTGAAATCGCTGCTTTGGCTGCTTACACATCTACGGAGGTTGGAAGACTTGCGAGAGAAAGAGACCACGTGATTGAAGAGGTAGCTAAGGTTTATTTAGCAATGATATCTCTTTATATTAATGAAGAGAATTTAAGAGACTTAATTGTTATCGATGGAGAACCTGTAGTTATTAAACCTGATGACTTGATGGAAAATTTCTATGTTTATGCAGTAGATGCAGCATCAACACCTATTAGTGAAACTGTAAGAAAGAGAGAATTTATCCAGTCAGTTCCACTATTACAAGGTTTAGGAGTTCCACAGAAAACACTTATCAAAGAACTAATAAACACATTAGGATTACCTGACTACATCTATGAAGAGACTGTAGCAGCTTTAGACCAACAGCAAGCACAAATGACAAATGTTAGTGCTGCTGATGCAGCTGGAGTTAAAGTGCAACCTGATAGTCGTGAAGCTATTCAAGCAACAGCACAAGCACAGGCTCCGATAGGACCAGGTAATCTAGGCATACCAGGCAGGAGGAGCGTATAATGCCATATTATAGATTTGGATGCAGACATTGCAAAGCAGAATATGAACATCAGCTGAGTGTAATTGACTTAGAAGAAAAATTTAATGATGACATAGAAGAGTTTGAAGAATGGTTTGAATGTAATAATTATTGTTGTGAACCTGGAGATTTAACTAGACTAATGAGTGTTCCAGCAAAACATAGTAGTTGGGAAAGCACTGGTAAATACGGTGTAAATGGAACATATAACCGAGGATTAGGATGTGTGGTTTATTCGGATGCGGATATGCGTGCTAAAGCTAGAGCTAAAGGTCTTATCCCTGCTGATGAGTTTAGCGGCGGGACTTGGAGTAATGTTGTGGATAATAGTATCAACCAGGCAATCAAAAAACATAATGAGCACGAAGAAGCTATCAGCACAATTAAGAAATCACTCGATGAACACAAAGACGAAGGACGAGCAATAGCTGAAGCTTTCAGTATTGACCAAATGAAAGAAACAGGTGCATTAACAGCTGAAGTAAATAAAGAAGCAAAAAGTGCATAATTATTTTTTTTAACAAATAAATTAAAGAATATATATATAGTTAATTGGAGCAAATATGTTAGAACAAAAAGACGAAATGACAGAAGAATTTATGGAAAGAGAAATGCCAATGGAAATGCCAGAAGGTATGATGGAAGAAGCAGCACGAGCTGATGAGTTGGAAAGCACAATGTTCCAGGCTATAGCACCTGAAGGTGTATTTAGTCGTAATGCTCTAAATACTTTTGTTAAAGGAATTAATGAAGCACTTAAATTATTTCCAGGTGCTGAACCAGTTGCAGAGTTTGAAGATAATTTAGATGGACCAATGCCTGAAGCAGTAAGTAGAGCTTTAGGTATGATACATTCAGCTTATTCAGATTTTTCTGGTGAAGAACCATTTACTTTTCAGGACATTAAAACAGACAGAGACTTAAAAGAAGTTGCTGGTAAATTAATGGCTTTTGGAAAAGATAAATCATTTAGAGCCTTCTTAGCCAAACCAATGGGTGAAGAAGGTGTTGAAGCTATAGGTATTCGTATCGGACGAACACCGGAAGAGAAACCAGAAATGGAAATGTCTGGTAATAATGAAGAAGACCTTTTAATGTCAAGATTAAGATAGGAGACAATAATGGAAAATATCAGTAACACGGTCCAAACCACTACTGATACTGCCACAACAACAAGTGAAACAGTATCAGGAGAAAAGAAGTTTGACTTAAGCACTAAATCTATCAATGATAGAATTGGTAAAGCTATGGATGCAGCATACAGTAAACAACCTGGCGTTCCAGAAGCAAAAGAAAAATTAGTATCAGAAGCTACAGTAGAAACCTTGCAGGATGTAAATCTACCTACTGGAGAATTTAAAGGTATTGATTATAATAAAATCATTACGGATTTACCAGATGACGCACAGAAGCTTCTGGCGAATATCCGTAGCAGCTACACCCGAAAGACACAAGAGCTGGCTTCACAAAGAAAAGAATTAGAAGCACAATTAGCTGCACTACAAGAAAGTAAAGTATACGAGCAATTCAGTGAGGTAGCTGAAAGAAATACTCAGTTAGACCCATATGATGTAGAAACTTTTAATGCTCGTATAGAAGAAGAGGTTGCTAAGAGAATGCAACAGATGATGAGACCGATGCAAGAGCAATATGAACTTCAGCAAAGAAAAGCTAAGTTAGACCAGTGGACATCGGAACATCCAGACTATTTAGATTATAAACAAGATATAGTGTCTCTACTTAAAGAGAACCAAGCACTCGACTTACAATCTGCATATTACATTGTAAAGGGTAAAGCACAAACTCAGAAGACTAAAGAATATGAAACTGAGTTAAAGCAATACCGTGATGCAGCACGTGAATACGGATTGAAAGTAGGTGCAGGCAATACTGCCACTTCTAAGTCACCACCGAAAGGTTTAAAAGGTTATGAGTTATATAACTGGATAAAGAATAATAAAGGTTCAAATTAATGAAGAACATTATATTTATAAAATATACAGGCCCTGTATTAATAGCTCGCAACAGGACAACCTATAGACCCAGCAATGGACAATCTTTAGAGCAAATCACAAATGTAACAAAAGCTATTAAAATTTTGGAGGAAACAAATTATGGCTATTTCTAATGATGTATTGTCGTCAACCCTCCGTATTCTTTTGGAAGAGGAAGTAGACAACCTTTTTAAGGCTACTCCACTTCTTGACCAAATGAAGAAGAAGGGCCAAATCGACTTTTATGATGGTGGACAAAAATTAGATGTTCCACTTATTTTGGCTGAACACAGCTCAATCACTCAATTATCAAACGGATATGAACCCGTTAACCTTGCAGTTCAAGACTCTTTGCGTAATGCTTCTTATAACTGGTGTGACTTTGTTGCTCCTATCGTTATTACTGAAAAAGAAGAGTTGAGTAACAAAGGTGAACGCGCTATCGTATCTATCGCTGAAGCTCGTATGAAGTCTGTTATGGGACTATTACAAAGAGAATTTGAAAAGCAAGTTATTGCTGGTAACTCAGCAGTTCTTTCTGAATTGAATACTCTTAATGGTATTGGTTCTTCAGCAGGTTTCTTGGAAGGTGCAACATTTGGTTTGCAAACCAACACAGTTGGTGGAATTGCTAAATCTGCTTTCCCTAACGAATGGCAAAACCAAGTTGTAGATAGTTCTTCTCAGTTCTCTACAGGTAATGCTACTGGTATTAAGGACTTGACTGACCTTTATATTGCTGCTCAACTTAGAACTCCAGGTGCTGGTGCTCCAGACCTTATTCTTTGTTCAGCTGATATGTATGCTGGTTATAAGAAGTTACTTTATGCTAATGAAAGATTTATTAACGAAAGTGCACTTGATGGTGGTAAATTAAGTTTGGCGTTCCACGGAGCTCAAATGTATGTTGACCCATTCTTGCCTATCAATAATATTTCTGCTATGGCACTTAATACCAACTATATGAGACTTGCGATGGATAGCGATGCTAACTTCAAGATGTCTGATTTCGAAACAATCTCTGGATACTGTGCACGAAGTGCTAAGATTTATACAAGAGTTCAGCTTTATGCAGAGCACTTGGCATCTCAAGGTATCCTTTTGAACGCTGAAACTTAATAGGGGGTGAAAAATGGCTACAAATAGATTAATACAAAAACTCTTCCGATTTGATGAAAGCGGTGTTGGTGAAGACGGCATCACATTCTCAGACCGTAGACAATATGAAAAGTTCCGTGTCCAAGCTGTAGGTGTATCTCAAACAGAAACAATTGCAGTGGGTGATGTCGTAGCTCTTGTATATACTGCAGGTTCTGATGGTGCTATTGCATTCAATGTAAAGAAATGTCCAGCTGATGGAGCAGCCCTTGGTATTGCTATGTCTGCTGGAACTTCTACAACTGATGCTGATGAAATCCTTACTAGCGCCGATTATATCGATGTGTTGTTAACTGGAATTGGTGAAGCTACTGTTGATGGTGAAGACCAAGGTGGAGCTGGTGCTACTATTAGCGCTGGTGATTACCTTTGTGTCGGAGATACAGCTGGAGTATTCTACAAGTATACTGCAGGTTCTGATGCTGTTCCTCAAGCTATTGCTTGTGAAGGACAATCATCAGGTGTATCTGGACTAAAGACAGTATTTATGCTCTCTCAGTTCTAATAGAATTCTGCTGGCGTTGGGTTGCCGCTTAGTAGTAGCCCATTCTCCTGATAAATTGCAGACCCGCTGGCATACCGGTTAAAGTATGCTTCTTTTTAAATGTGAGGCAAAATGAATTTAAAACAAATACGAGATATGATTAGTTCTATAATTGATTATGACCCTAACATAACCTCATATAAAAATGAAATCAACAGGGTCATTAATGAGAATTATTTAGAGTTTATGTCTTTGCGAACCTGGGGATTTGCAGATGTAGAACTCGATGTTTATACAGAACCTGACTTACAAGTTACAGGTTGCTCAACTACTTCAACCACAGCAGGAAGTAAAGAAATTACAGGTGTTACTGGAATAACCAGAGGACACAGAGGTTCCATTGTTCAGGTAAGCGGATGTGCTGATGAAAGAGACAATGGAGAATTTATGATTGATGATGTGTTTGGTTCTACAATTTCTATTAGTAAAATGACCAGAACACAAACATCACAATTCTACTGGCCTGGTTTTCATAGTGTTAATAGTGGAACAGTTACAGTTAATATTATGCAGAGATATTTACCATTACCTCAGGACTGTGACTATCCGATATCTATTAATATTAGAAATCCTATAGAATACGGACAAGCAGGTTACAGGTCAATGTATCAATTGTCTCGTAGAAGAGATGATGAACTTAATTTAAAATTAGATTTAGTTGGAAGTCCTACTGACTGGGTAGCATATGATACACTTCCAGAAAAAATACTTAATGTTGCTGATATTCCAATATATTCAGAAAACTTAATTGTAGAAGAATTTGGAACTACATCACCTTATTGGCCTATTGGTGACTATGAATTTAAATACTGTTATAACTTCAGAGGTGTTAATGGTCCACTATCTGATGCTGTTCCATTTAGTGTTACATTGGCTAATGCTGGTTTAAGGTTTACCACAGAAGACACAACAATATCAGGAACACAAGGTATAAGTAAAAGACTATTTGTAAGAATAAAAGATGTAACAGTTGGTGGTATAAGATATCAAGAAGATATCTGGAGAGACTGTGCTGGTTTATATACAGGTTTAACATCAGCTTCTTCTACTGGTGAGAAGTTTGTAGAAATCAAAGATGATGACAAATCATTTGACTGGCCTAAAGCTGCACTTAATCCTAATATTGCTACATTAAGAAGCTTACCAAGATATCAAGATAATGAAGGTCGTTGTTGGAGAATTCGTTTATATCCACATCCAGCAGGAGATATAGACAATAATAAAGGTCTTCCAATTAGAGTTAGATATAATCAGCAAGCAACTCGTTTAACTGAGGACTTTGATACACCAAAGATGCCATCAGATAGCCACAGATATTTAGTTTACAGAAGCTGTGAAGACTTATTTATTAAGTTTAATAACCCATCACAAGCACTTTACTATCAAAAGAAAGCTGATAAAGAACTCAATAGAATAGAAGCAAAACATCTAACAACTCCTGCAGGTCCTTGGATAAAAGGTGCATACAAAGGTGGTCCTCAATACAGTAAACCTTGGATTACCTTGACACATAAAAATTAGGAGAAAGGATGCAGTCTAAACAAAAAGGCGAAATATCACAGATTACTGGGATGTATCAGGGGTTTCCAGAACCTCCGAATTCTTGTCAAATTATTACTAACTTTTTCTACGATGACAAGACTAAAGGTTGGAAAAACTTCTTCGGTTATGAGAAGTATTTTACCGGAGAAAACCTTTATAGAATTGGTGGCATTGGACCATATCCGTTAAACGGACCGATACATTCCATTTTTAACTGGGCATCACATAATGGTGCTAAACAACATTTACTATTTGAACAAGAAAATAGTTTGTTTGAAGTAAATGGTTCTGTTAAGAAAGCAGAAGAAATTATACAAGGTAGAGATGCACCACAATCTGCTGACCCATTAACTTGTTATGAGACTATGGGCAATTATGTTATTATAGCTTCAGCTAATAATGATATTATAAAATATAGAGGTGGTAATACTATAACAAATGTAGGATGGAGAGAAGCAGCTGCACCTCCAGGAGTTAGAAGTCCTGCATCAAATCCAAATGACAGAGCTGGTGGATATTTCTTGTTTAGCACTGAAGACTATATTAAATGTCAGTCAACAGGTTTGGTAAGTGTTACAAGTAAAAACTATCCAGGTGTTGGTGATAAAACAAAAGACGCTACAAACAAATATTTTTATAGATGCACATTTATAAATGAAAACGGTAGTGAAAGTCCTATCAGTCAATTATCAGATAGTGTTACTTGGACTACTACAGAATTTCCTAAAGATGGTGTTAATACAACTAGTAGAACTGGTATTATATTAAGTTTACCAATGGGTCCAGCAGGAACAGTAGCACGAAAGGTTTATAGAACTCGTAATGATGGAAACACTTGTTTCTTTGCTTTTACAGTTTATGACAATTGCACTGAAATAGTTACTGACTATTTAGAAGATGACCAGCTTGGAGCTGAAGCACCTAACCCTACAGATAGTATACCATTTCCTAGTTCTAATCCTAGATATGCTGCTGGCTTTCATAACCGTTTATTTATTGACGGTGGTAAGAATGAACCAAGTAAGATATATTACAGTAATGCTTTACAAATGGATAGTTATGCTGCTGCTAATTATTTTGATATAGGTGGTAGAGATGGTGGAGACATTACTGGTCTTTTTAGTTATTATAATAATTTATTTGTATTTAGAGAACGAGCAATAGATGTTATTAGACAAGACCAAGCAGGACAGTTTATTATTACACCTTTCATACAAGGTATTGGATGTGTTGCACATTCTACAATAGCTAATACTCCTCAGCACGGTTTAGTATTTCTTGCTGAAGATGGAATATATGCAATACAAGGAAACTATGCGGGTTCAGAATTAAAACTTAATAAGCTATCTAAAGGTGCTGACTATATGATTGAACAATTCAGTCGTAGTGGAACAAAGAAAGCTTGGGCAGTTTATTGGCCTGAAAAGAAAGAGTATTGGTTAAATGCTCCAGACTATGGTGATAATCAAATTAATATTGGAATAGTTGTCCACGAAAATGGTGGTCTATCTGTAAGAGATAAATGGCCTATGGCTTGTGGAACTATAGACTATGATGGTAATTTAATATTTGGTCATCAATATGGTAATGCTTATCAGTATAATGATTTACCAGCTGGTGAAGAAGTAGGTAATGGTTTAATGGTTGTTAGCTCTACAAGACAAGCTGGATATAAAGTTGATGATGCTTTAGACAAGTCTATTGTAGATGGTGACCCGATACAAACATTCTTCAGAAGTAAATGGCACGACTTTGGTTATGGAGCTCTAAAGAAACAGATACATTATTTATATCTTTATGCTTATACAACTGGACAACAATCAATTGATATAACATATTATAGAGATGGTGACTGGCACATAGAAGCAGCTGCTACAAACACACAGACTGAAACCGTGCTTATGGAAAGAGCAGACCATAGTGACCAACCTAATTACACAACAGACATCAAGAATGAATATGCAGCTGTTTGGGGTAGCACTTCTGCACAAGAACCAATACTTACAGAAATAAGAATACCGGTTGCAATGAAACAATGTAGCACATTTGGTTTTGAAATCAGCACTGAAAGCAAATTACATTTCATAGGTTATTCAATAGAATACTCTGCAACTGGAGCACAAACAGTTAAGGGGAAATCATAATGGCTTATAGATGGAATAAAAGAAGTTTAGAAAACGAAACTATAACTAATGGTAGAGAATTAGACATTAGTATAAATGATTACATAGACCTGATGAATAATGGCATCGATAGAGAAAATCTACCAGAAGGTGCTGTTACCAGAGATATGATATTTGACCAGAACTTATGTCTATATTATGAGAAAAAATCTTGTGCTATTAATGAAGGATATTGTGGAAGAGATGAACTCTTTAATTCAGCAACTGCTAAACATCCAAGAGGTAATGAGCTATGGGGTTTACATTATACTAACTCAGTTAACCTAAGACAAGGTGGTAATTGGATACAAGCTGAGAATGCTGCTTTAGAGGGCATTCAAGTTTATGAGGGTATGTTAACCATAGACTGGCGTTGCAAGTCCTTTATACCTAAATATCGGACATTCTACACACAAACAAGTGAGTATGTAGCACCTAAATACGTGCAGTGGCAAATAAGATATAATGGTAATGTTGTATATGAAAGTGGACCACAGTTTACACAATGGAATAATGTATACTGCACAGCTACAATTCCAGTTGCTACAGGTAATGGTAATATAACAATTCATTATAAAATACCAGAACTAATTAGTGACGACCCAAAAAGTGTAGTATTCTATTTCTTTGGTGGTCAGGTTACAGCAATGAACAGGAGAAAATAATGCCAAAGATAAATAAATTTAGTAATAACTGGCCTGACTTACCAGTAATGGAAGCAGCTAATACAAACAGTGTTTATACAGAAATACAAACAGTTTCAAACAATATAGGTGATGGCAATGTAAGAACTGAAGGAGTTCATACAAGAAACTTAGACCCTAATGTTTTAGTAGTTTTTCAAGGTTCACAATACAATAACTACGAAGCAGAATTAGGTGCAACACCAATTCCAGTTGATACAAACTACGAAAACTATGCTGATAGTGGAGTTAGAGAAAGTCCTATTAATCATAATGTATCAGGATTTTCTACAACAGTTCCAGGCTATGGAACCAAATTAATTGTTGGTGATGGAACGAGTGGTATAGCCGTTAAGACAAATGATATTATAAGACTGAGTTGGCAAGTAAAAGTTTGGAAGGTTAGAAGTAATACAAATTCTTCAGGTAATCTAGCAGACCTTTCAATGCATAGTTCTGACTTAATTACTACAGCAGCAAGAAGTGATGGTGCTGGAGATGGAAGTGGTGTAGGAGAATGGTGTTATTTAATTTATCCTAAAATTAATGTTAGTTCTAATGCACTTAATGATAGTGACTTTATTACTGTATCAGATGCTAATATGTATTATGCTACAGTTATCAACCCTAAAACTACTACAGTAGGAATATCTTCACCTAAAAGTATGGCTGGTGCTTTATTCGACCATTGTTCAGTTGTTAATATGTGCACTCTAACACAAGCAAATAATACTACAGATTTTGGTGCTATAATGGAAGCCACTGGTGATAATGCTGCTACATCTGGTTGGAGAAGACCTTATACAATTAGTGGTGGTAT
>Ga0070746_10002364_pt1 | contig 11235 bp, 16 predicted proteins | sample VirMetDEL_Mar_21_FD_77016 | JGI IMG/M metagenome (GOLD analysis project Ga0070746, IMG submission 77016) | Aqueous microbial communities from the Delaware River and Bay under freshwater to marine salinity gradient to study organic matter... | ecosystem: Environmental > Aquatic > Marine >... | reverse complement strand
TATAATTTTGTGTATACCATCTAGTTATTCGTGGACAGTTGACTATTTTTTCTACTATTTCATTATCTATATCCCCGGGTATGCTCATATCATTATCGCCAGTGACTAATATTTTATCATTTTTCAAGTAAGATAAATTATCAGCAACAGTTTTTAAATCAACTATTCTAATCCATAAATGTTTATCATTATTGGCTAATAATTTTTGTATAGTTTCATCACTAGCTTTACTTCCAGTTTTAGCTAATGTGTAATGGTTCTTTTCTTTTAATCCTTTGCTCCATAAAAAATTAACTTCTTTTATGTTTTTATTCCTCCTAATAGTATTTAATTCTATAATACCATAAACAGTAATAACGGATATTATAATACCAAAAATTATTAGATAAAACATTTTTTAATAAAAATATAATATAAAATGTTTGAATTTTCCAAGGAAATGGTTTACGGCAAAAAACATTTAAACAAAATTAATTTTGACAAAGATAGGTATCCTTTGTATAAATTACTGACTAATTTATTTGGCGCACCTTTAAATCAAGTACATAATAATAGTGAAAAAACCTACGCTCTTTTTACTGAATTAGGCAAGGATAGTAATACTGAATTTCATCGGAAATTTTATGATCGTCTGGATGAGGGTTGGTCTGAATTTATAGATGTTTACGAAAGTTTTGTAAGCGAGGTTCTACTACCTTATTTGGGATTAGAAGAAGCGTTGGTGCAAAAATATCCTACTTTTAGAGTACAATTACCCAATAATAGAGCAGTAGTAATAGAGCATCATGATAGTGATATTAATCATAAACATCCTGTAGGAGAAATTAATTTTATTTATGCTCTGACAGATATGTTTGATTCCAATAGTATAAAAGTAGAAAAGATGCCTCGTATGCGAGATTTTACAAATATTGAACTGGAAGAGGGAGAATGTCTTTCGTTTAATGGCAATCTATGCGATCATTATAACGATATTAATAAAACTGGAGTAACCCGAATGAGCTTTGATTTCCGTATACTACCTCTTAATTATTATGATCATAATTATAGCAAACTAAGTGTTACCAAAAGCATGAAATATATTGAAGGTGGTTATTATAAGCGACTTAGAATAACTGAAAAAAATAAATATCATGCACGTGATATCTGGGATAAAGAAAAGGAAAAATTTAATAGCACTCTACAAAAATATAATGTTTCTGATGCATGGGGAGTAGTAGATTTATTTGAAAAGAAAATGGCTTCTTATGCAGGCAGTAAATATGCTGTAAGTGTAGATAATTGTACTAATGCTTTATTTTTATGTCTTAAATATATGAAAGCAGCTGGTGATATAACTATTCCTTCTCGCACCTGGGTATCGGTTCCTTGTACTATCTTAAATGCTGGTTGTCAAGTTAAATTTGAAGACCAAGAATGGTCAGGTGCTTACCAGCTTAAACCTTTTCCGATTTATGATGGCGCAGTGCGTATGAAAAAAGGCATGTATCAAAAAGATACTTTTCATTGTCTTTCTTTTCATATTCGCAAACATATTCCTATTGGCAAAGGAGGTATGATTTTAACCGATGATAAAGAAGCTTATGACTGGTTTAGAACAGTACGTTATTCTGGACGCAGTATGAGTTCTGATGGTGTAAATTATGTACTCTACAAAGAAGATGATATTAAAAATATCGGCTGGAATATGTATATGACGCCCGAACAAGCCGCTCGGGGGTTAGAATTAATGGAAAAAATAAAAGAATGCAATCCTGACCAAGAAAGTTCAGGTAGTTGCAAAGACCTTAGTCAGTATGATTTCTATTGAGATGAATTTCATTTGCTTTTTTATTAATAAAATTGCTATATTTGTGCATACAGTTTTCGGGAGTAAAAGTTAACTCGCTAAAATATACTTCATCATCTTTTAAATAAAAATCAAAACGAGCAAATTCTATGTTTTCTTTTTCATAAATATCTTTGATAAATTTATTTATGATATCTATATTTTTTGGTAAAATTAATTTCTTATTATATTTTTTCTTACCATACTCTACGTCTATTTTATTATAATCTTGATCATAATATTCAGGAACCATTTCATAATAAACTATTTTTCCTTTTATAACCAACATTCTAAATTCTTTTACATCACCTAGATATTCTTCTACTATTATTCTTTTATCATTATAATCATAATGGGGTTCTTCTAATCCAAGATAAGGTATGGCACGATAAGAATGGGTAGAATAATTTCTTTTTAAAAATTTTTTACTTTCTTTAATAAGATTTTTCATATTATATTTATTATTTTTTACTATGATAAACATGCGAGAACCAGAACTAGATTTAATAACAAAATTTTCCGGTAAGTCAAAATCTTTTAATTTTTCAGCATCTTTGGTTTCATATAATAATTTAGCTGTTTTCATATAACTGTAATTATCATCAATATGTTTCTTAACCAAATATTTATCAGATAGAAATCCTTTTTTCTCTAAATCCTTTTGCTTGCATTTTTTACAAATATCATTAATTCCATTTTTGGGCGCTCTTAATTCGACAGTATATTGATATTCTATAATATTCTTTATAATAAATAATACCAAGATTGTGAATATAAGATAAATGATTATTTTCATTTTATATAAAAAATAATCATGTTAATTCTATTATTAAGTATACTCATAATAAGTTTCTTATACATTTATATTTTTAGTAATTTATTTATAGCTAATGGAAATATGGAATACGGATGGAGAGATTTTAGAATATATAGATTAGGGGATATAGTGTTAAATAAAGATTTAGATAATTATCTCAATAAGATTTTTTATAATATATATTACCGCGGTAGTATAGCTACAAAATATTTTAACCAAAAGACTAAAGACCAAGATTACGAGACTTTATTGAAAATAACAAAAGATAAAGATACCTACGAAATACCTGGTAAAAAAGATTTAGTTATTCATTTAAGAATAGGCGATGTATTAGATTGGGAATATGCTGACAGTATTGATGATTTATTATCAGGCAAAAATACATGGCATTATTCTAAAAATTATAATTATTATGAAGAAAAATTAAATTTAGTTAAAGATAAAGATATAGAAAAAGTAATTTTAGTGGGAGGATTTCATACTAGTTCTGACCATACTAGAAGCATATATTATGTAAAAAAAGTAAAAGAATTTATAGAAAAAAAAGGTTACGAAGTAAGTACAAGAATCGGAGAAGGTAATCCTGACCAAGATTTTGCTTATATGGTTAATAGTAATTATTTTTTAAAATCAGGGGGAGGTTATTCTAAATTAATTAATAAATTAGCAAAACTTAATAATGCTATGGTTTTAGAAGAAAATGACGATTAGTTTAAACAAAATAATTATTAGCGTTAATTATTTTTTTCATTTCATAATAAAATGAAAAAAATATATATATTAGCTGGTGGGATACTTGTTACTTCCTTAATAATATATATATTGTTATTATCTTTTATTAATAACAAATATAAGAATATCAATATTAATAACACCAGGGATAGTATTAACGAAAATGCTCTGCCTATTATAGACAACGATAAAAAATATATAGAACTTCAGACCAAAGAATGGATTAAGAAAAGAGATGACGGCGAACCATGTTTTGGTATGTTAGAAAAAGATAAAGTTGTCATGGCTAAATGGATTAAACATTTTAATATCAGAGGGCCTAAAATACATTATTATGATTATTATTATAATTTTACAATATCTAAATTAAAAGATATTATAGAAGATAATAAAGATAAACGATTAGTAATTAAAATAAGTCACTTGCAAAGTAATTATGGAATAATAATTATAGAACCTAATATTGATAATAATGAAATTATAAGAATTTATAAAAAATGTATAAAATTATTTGATAGTTGTTTTGTATGTAACCATGATAGAAATGACGCACCCTCTACCGAAAAGATAAAAAAGCGTGTAAAAGAAAGTTATTATAAACTTTATGAAACAGTGGAACCAGGTATTATTATACAGGATTTCTTTTATTCGGAAGATAATAAAGTTGCCCAGCCAGAAGAAATAAAAGTTTTAGTTTTTGCTGACAAAATTATTAATGTTGATGGATATATTTTTGCAAATAATGATCGCATGGCCTTAGTTTATGAAAAAGCCAGAGAAATATCTTCTCTTCTGGGAGCACATTTAATAAGAGTTGATTTTTTCGTCAAAAAGAAAGATAATCCTTACATACCATATATTAATGAAATTTCTCTTTCTCCTAACGGTGGTATTAATAGAAGTTGGCTTTCTTCTTCTGTGATAAAAGAATATAAAAAAGAAGTAAGAAATTATCGTAAAAAAGATTATAGTTATGTTAATAGTTTGATAAAAAATACCCCAAGACGTACTAATGATATTATTTATTATTTGAGCGACGCAGATAGTGGAAAAGAAAAATTCGCTTTTTAAATGGTATTAAAATGGAGTCAAACCTATTTTGGAAATCACTTACTTTCTTTAATTTTATCTTTTTTCTATTATGGGTTATTTTCTATACATATCAACCAGATTTTATGAGCGATAGTGATTTTGTCACCCCTGGCTCAAGTACTCGAGGCGGAGCTGGTGCTAAAAAACGCAGTGATAAATATTTGAGTGACCCAGGAAGAAGTTTAATATTTTTAGCAAGTTTACTCACTGCTCTGGTTTTGGTTATTTTGATAGTGTTTTTCATAAAAATGTTTTATAAAAGAAGAGTTACCAAATGTAGCAAAGATGCAAAGGGACCGGGTGACTGTAAATTTGTTAAAATATAACTAAAAATGAATATTTAATTATCTTGGATTTAAATATAAATCACCATGCCTGACGCTTCTAATTCACCGCCTGTCAACGAATATGAAAGCTATGTTATTCAAAGTAATCTAAATATGATAAATAAAATAGAAAAATTAGAAGAAAAAATAAAAGAATTGGAATCAGAGAACCAAACTTTAAATGAAGAAAGCGATAACATGGAAAAGAAATTGCCTTATCTTCGCGGCCTGCTTATTAATGAATATGAATCTTGTAAACAGGTTTACGATATCGTTAAGATGTTAATGAATTTGAGAAAGAAAAATACCGATGATATCCATGAATATATTATATTAAAATCTCTTACATTTTTTATAATTCTTGCATCTGCTCCTATAGCTTGGTTGGTCTATATTTACTATAATAGTCAGATTTTTTCTATTCTGTTAACAGCTAATAGTGTTTGTGCACTATTTCACTTTGCTTTTATTCCCGAATTTGTTTTTGAAAAAGGAGAGAAAGAAGATCTGCTTCAACTTATCCAACAAAAACTATCAGATTACAAAAAACATCGGAAAAATAGTAATTATTTAGAAGAACTAGCTAATAATTACTAATAATGTCTCCCGCATACGGGCACATAATTGTCGCTACCGCCTATTTGTACAGGCGAATCCTTATTTTTACTATTAATCCATTTAGTAAAAACAGCATTTTTAATGTAACTATTACATTCTACACAATAGGCTTTTAATTGTACAATATTATCTGCTTTAGAGAAAAGCTGATGTAAATGACCGAATATGTTTTTCTCACTATCTGCAATTAAACCGGTGCAATAAATATATTTATCTTTTGCTAACCAATCTTTTACCTTTTCTTCCAAATCTTCAAAAAATTGACATTCATCTATGGCTATGTAGTCATATTTATCAATAAAATCTTCATCTATATCTGCTAAATTCTTTACTTTAATACTGCTTACAAAAGAACTTTCCAAATTACGTTTTAAGAAACTTTTATGAGTAGTCAATTTATTAGAAGCACTATTCTTTCTAGTGTCTAGAATATTATTAATAATTAAAATCTTTTTATCATATTTTTTAATAGTAGAATAGGTTATATAATTATTAATTTTTTCTAATAATAATGTAGTTTTGCCACTAAACATAGGCCCAAAAACTATTTCTAAATATCCACTCATTTTTTTATCTTCTATATATATTTAAACTCATTTTGAAGAATAAACTAATAACGCAATAATCAAGAACCAAACTACAAATAATATGTATATTATTAACGAATTAGTTTTCCATTTTATTTCGTTTTCCATTTTATTATGGCATTAAAATTGATTTAATAATAATACTATTATATGGATAGACAAATCAAAAACAATGATTATTTTAAGAGAAAATGCTAATCTTGAGGAAATGCTTAAAGCATACCCAGGACAGGTTGCTGGTGACATGCCGGAAGGAGACTGGAACCAAGAGCAAGTAGCTTTTCATGGTTCGGGACTATTACGCATTGTTTTGGATACCTATACTGATGTATTATATAACGGAAATGATGCTCGACCGCGCATTAGTTTTTCGGTAGACATGAATAATCATAATGGTTTACTAAAATTCAAAGACCTTATTGATATCATACATGACCACATATTTGACCATTTTATTAATCCGCTAGATAATGGCGCTTCTATATATCACAGTATAGAGGGGGAATATGATAGGGGAAAATTATGGCTTGGTTATGATGGAATTGAAATAAAAAATGACACATATGGGCAATACTACTTCATTAAGTTTATTGACTAACCTATTTCATGTTGTTCACTTTATTATGATATTAAAATTGATTTATATAATAATATTATTATATAAATCAACAAAACTAAAGCAATGGATATTTTAATAGAAAAAGCTCATGGTATGAAAAATGCCCTTGAACAATTGTCTAAGGAGCGTCTAGTAACTTCTTTAACTTGCTATTATTTTAAACTTGGTTTTAAGGACAATAATGTCTTGGATTATATACTGGAAAACGATGACCAAGGTCTGATTATATATGCTTTGGAGTTGGCTTTTTACAATACAAGACATTATAAAATAAATATTACAGATGAAATGAAAAATAAACTATCAGTAATGAATTTTGATGATATAATGAAAGTTTATTTCACATACATGGAAGAAATTTATTATCATTACATGCGAGTTTATGCTGGTCCTCTTGAAGAAGAAAAACATACCAATACAACCAATAGTCTATTGGAATTATTGTGTTAATTATTATTTTATTAAAATTGAAATATCAATAAAATAATACAGAAAAAAACAAAAGAGATGAATACTGTAATAAAAGAAGCGAAAACTCTTGTAAATGGTTTTAAGCACCTGACACCAGAGCATAGAGAACTCACTTTTACCCAACTTTATGTCGATAATGGTTTTAAAAACGGAGACAAAGAACTTATTATTCTGGATCACATAATTGACAAAGAAGACGATAGTCTGTTAATACGTGCTTTCGAATTAGCTTTTTCTGATATAAACCTTCGTAAAATAGAAATTAATAAAAATAAACTGGTTGATTTAACTGTTGTTGATATGATGAAAGTATATTTTACATTTATGCAAGAAAATTATTATGTTCGTTCTGAAGAAGAAATTTGTACCAATACAGTTAATTGTCTCTTGGAATTAACAAAATGTTAGATTAATTTTTTATATTTATAAAATATAAAAAATGACTGATTTGTTTAATCAATTTACATCACAATTAAATTTTTTATTACTAGCCCAAAGAAATATTGTTTTAGTATCTGCTTTTGCTTTAGCATTGGCCCAGTTTAAGAAATCTTTTGATTATCCTTTTATCAATTATTTAGTGTTATTTTTATTTTCATACGCCATAGCTGTTGGATTTAAAAGTGTCCTTGATTTTAATGCTTATGTTAATGATACTTTAGAAGAGAGCACTTTGGATGAAAGCGAAAGAAGTTTAGTTCATAGGAATAACGATTGGGTATATTTTACTTATGCCCTGATAGCTGTTGTTATCTTTATTTTATTGACTTATGTTAAAGTGGAATTTTTTGGACCCATTCATAGTGCATTAGGTCTGAAAACAAAAAGTAAAAAGATAAATTAATCTATCTTAAATACTTCATAATTTTGTAGTGCTTCTTCGTAATCTTCAAATAATTTTATATAATCTATTACCTGGTCTTCTAATGTAAATAGATATACATAATCTTCAAACACAGAACTAATGAAACCAGATATTTTTTTCTTATTTTTAAAATCAACTGGGGACAGAACATCTGAAATAATACCCATGTCGTAACGTTTCAGGGAGACAAATTTTTTGTCATTGTAATTTTCTTCAAAAAAGGCGCGAGGCACAATATGAGAATGCCCGACAGCGCTCTCGTCTTCGAAAAAATACATATCTGTGTCAAGAGAAGGCAGTTTAAAGAAAGGTAATTTAATTTTTCCTATAGTAGTATCCACGAATACTTTTTTCTTTTTGCTTTTTGGACAAGTACGACTGTATATCCTTCCAGTTCCAGGAGAAAGAGTAATCATGTTAACTGCGAACATTGTGATTTTATTAATATTATACAGGACATACCCTCCGATGGCAGAAGTTGCTAAAAATGTTAATTCGTTCCACATTTTTTTTATATAATTACTTATATAAAAATGAAAAAATATTATAACTTCAAGCTTTAAAATATAATGTCTTGTCAAATATGTTGCCAGAATTTTACTACAGACAGGAGAAAAGAAATACAATGTTCTGAATGCAAAGAAACATATTGTTTAGAATGTTTTCAAAATTATTTATTAAAGAGTGAAGAATTTAATACCAAATGTTTATTATGTGATAAAAAGTATAATTATTTAGAAATTATAAGTATTACTGGTAATAAAGCTTTTAGTAAAAAAGTGTTGGAAAAATTTACTGTTAAAGATATGATGTTAGAAGAATCCAAATTAGCAGAAACTCAATGGAATGCTAAAGCGCGCAAAGAATATAATGAAATAATGGAAGAAGGTAAAAAGGTAAAAGAAATAATAAAGAAAGCTCGTTATCAAATAAATTTTCTACAAAACCAACAAGATTTAAGAATATATGAGCATTATAGAAAATATAGCAAAGAAAATAGTGATAAAAATGAATATACTTTTATCAAAAATTGTTCCCATGAATCATGCAAAGGTCAATTATCAACTTCCTGGCAATGTGGATTATGTTCAAAATATACTTGTTCAAAATGCCATGGCCCTAAAGAAAGATACAAAGACGATTCTCATGTTTGTGATGAAAATGTAGTCAAAAATATAGAAGCTGTTAAGAAAGAAAGTCGTCCTTGTCCAAAATGCGGAACCGCTATTAGCAAAATTGATGGATGCGACCAAATGTGGTGTGTAAGTTGTCATGCTACCTTTTCTTGGAAAACAGGAATGTTGATAAACGGTTATATTCACAACCCTGAATATTTTAGATATATGAGGGAAAATAATATAGATATAGCTAGAAATCCAGATGATGTTGTTGGAGCAAACGGGCCGGAATGTTTAAATATCCAAACAATATTTAGAAACTTTAGATATAATAAATCAAAATATGACTATTTACCCGGAGTAATAATAAATTCTATTTCTGAAATTTTTCGTTTTACTTTACATTTAAATTATGAAATAAACGTATTAAATGAAATTATGGATCAAGAAAATACAAGGGTTAATTTAAGAGTTAATTTTTTACTCAATGTAATAGATAAAGAAAATTGGCACAAACGTCTAAAAACAGTTATCAAAAAAGAATATTATAATCGTGAAAGAGTTAATATAATTAATACTTTAAGAAATATATCTATTGACATTGTTAATAATATTGTATATATTATTAACAATGAGATTAAGACTAAAGAAGAAAAATATATAGAATGTACAAAACAAATAAATGCCTTTGTTGAATGGCTGGATAGACAGAATGAACAATTAATTAATTGTTCTGAATTATTTGGTTTATCAAAAGAATCTTATAGATACAATTCTTCCAAAATTGGCGACAATGTTTATATATCCCATATATATCATTTAGCAAGAACGGCTTAATTTTTTATAATAATTAATTATTATAAAAATGAATGAAACAGCAGATTGTATGTTAGAAAGAGAAGAATACGAAAGAATTATAACTATTACTGCTTATGTAAGTGCTTCTTTATTTATTTGTTGCGTTGGTTGCGCTGTTAGAATATGTTGTTGCAGAAGATAATACTATTTTTGTAATTGGGGTACCCAGTAAGTACTACGATTATCTTTTGTTTTTTCTCTTATTATTTCATTGCCCATAGTATCCTTTTTTTTACCATAAACTTGTAGAAAATCTTGATAACTACCTTTATTTCCATCTACGTGTATATAATCCCTTTTACTGGTACCTCCATTTTTATAACTTAATTTTATAATTCTCTTGCCCTCGCGAAAGATATTATCTATTTCTTTATCTTCTAAACTTCCGACTAGACGATGAGGGTTTATTTTTGCAGCATATAATATTTCTGATTTTAAATAATTACCTATTCCACTAATTATTTTTTGATTCATCAAAATTGTAGAAATAGTATTTTTAGGTTTTCTTTTTAAAATAGTTTTGAAAAGAGAAAGGTCAAAATCATTATCATTTAAAAAATCAGGCCCCAGTGTTGATAATTTTTTATCAAGTTCTCCTTTATTTTCTAAAAACTCTACAAAACCAAATTTACGAGCATCGCAAAAATATAATTCTTGACCATTAGAAAAATCAAATTTTAAACTAGCATATTTAGCTTTTTCTTGACTCCAATAACCAGTCATAATTAAATGATTTAGCATATAATTATTATTTTCCATGCACCAGAATATAAGTTTTCCTTTATTAGTAATTTTTCCAACTTTTAAAGGTAATTTATCAAGAAAATTTTGAAAATTATTCGGAGCTTTGTTTTCATATTTAGAATTAGGTAATATAGTGATATTTGTTAATATTTTATTTTTAGCTAATTTATTTAAATCATTAGCTATAATAGTTACTTCCGGGCCTTCCGGCATTTTAAAGAATCTTTGCAAATTTATTTTTCAAATTTATTTTTCAAATTTATAAACATATTTATCCAAACACCGGTAGCAGTAATTGTCATAACAGTAGATTGATATATTCTACTCATTTTTTTTATTTATTAAAAAATAAATAAAAATAAATAAAATGGCTATACTTATACAGCATACTATATTAGCTAGTATTATTTATATACTATTATTTGTAATAGCTATTATAGTATTATTTACTACTAGGTTAGGTGCAAATGAAAAAAATTGGATTGACAAAAATTTAGAAAAATACAGAGAAGAAGTTCCTGCTCCGGCAACCAATAATTCGGGTGGAAAAACAACTACCG
>Ga0070746_10002362_pt1 | contig 11238 bp, 10 predicted proteins | sample VirMetDEL_Mar_21_FD_77016 | JGI IMG/M metagenome (GOLD analysis project Ga0070746, IMG submission 77016) | Aqueous microbial communities from the Delaware River and Bay under freshwater to marine salinity gradient to study organic matter... | ecosystem: Environmental > Aquatic > Marine >... | reverse complement strand
CCTACACATCCATCTGGTTCTGCTTTTTATGGAGAGGCTATAGAAAATATGCCGCTTTTAGAAGCATTCCCTAATGAGACTCAAATAATGAAGTACAAGCTTGTGACTCTACCTAGAGGAACAGCTAAACTTCCCGTACTAGATATAGGTACAGGAAATGTTTCTATTAGACAAGGATCCTCTATTACTTTAACTCCACAAACTTTAAATTATTTAGGTAATAACCAAGTATTTGAATCTAGTGGATATACTGCTATAATTGCTGATGTAAGAGTATTATCTTCGTTTAATGGAGTTGGTATTAATACTGACCAAGCAGCTACATTAAATGCAACTCAAACACTTGGAACTAACGTTTCAAAGACAGTTATTGGAACATCTTTCCAATTAACTGCTACAACAGTAAATACACTGTTTGGTTCTCGTTCTTCTATTAATACAACATTAACAGTAATAGGAAATGATAGCGGAGCGCGTTTAACTATCCCTGTAAATATTAACAAAACTGCTTAAAAAATAATATATGTCATTTAAAAGATTAGACCAAGATGATTTTGTAGTAAGCGCAGATGCAATCACATCAACCTTATGGTCAGGTGATGTACCTGAATTGACTACTTTCTTTACTTCATCATTACAAAAAGCAGGAAGTAGTGGAGATTATTATTTAAATTCTTATAATACTGTAACAACTGAATCAGCACAGTTTGCTATTGCTTACGGAAATAAATTTGGTTCAGGTAGTGTTTATTTCAATAACTTAGTTACTGGATCTACTTATTCTAAAACTATTTTTGGACAATACCGAGCATTAGTACTAGAAGATGAAAACTCAGAATTTATATTTGGTAATTATACTGCTTCTGAATTTCACGCTATATCTATTGAAAGAGCAAGATATAAAGAATCATTATTTCCTGGGTCTTTTAACTTAAAATTATCTTCAAGTGCTGGTGAATTAGATTTAACAGATAATAGTGTAACTACTGTTGTACAACGTTTTATTGGATCTAGCAGAGTATTTGATGTAGTAAGTGGAAGTAATGGATCACCATACTCAGGTACAGGATTCACAGCAGGATCAGGATCTTATGGAATGTTCCTTCCTGATTATGGTTTAGTCTTATTAAATTCTAAAGCAATATCATCCCCTGTAGCTGATGGAGGAATTGCAACTAATATTACTGCTTCTTCTGTTGGGACTGATGATGATTTAAATTCTAAAATGTTTGATTTAATTAAAGAAGGAGCATCTTTTAAATTAAACTCACAAGAAACTATAACATCTGATTATGTTTTTGTAAGGCCTAGAAGCTCTGAATTTAACTACTCAGAAAACCCAACATATATTTCCGGTTCTACTGGAGAAATTTTATATAGTGATTTCATAACTAACCCTCAGTCATATATTACTACTGTGGGATTATATAATGATAATAACGATTTATTAGCAATAGCTAAATTATCTAAACCACTTAAAAAAGATTTTACAAAAGAAGCATTAATTAGGGTTAAACTAGATTTCTAATGAATGGGAGCCTACAAATCATTAACTGTACAGGACTTAATTATAAGTCCCTTAGAAGTAAATAAATCATTTACTTTTAGTGGAAACCAATTAACAGGATCTACAGTTAATATAGACCGATTCTTAGGAAAAAACATAACTGGATCTCTTTTTGACACACAAACTGACCCAACAACTGGATATATTAATTCAGGATCATACCAACGATTAATATATAACTCAGCAAAGCATTTATATTACTCTAATTTTATATCATCCAGCACAGGAGATAATGGAGCTGTTAGAGAATTAATACCTGGTGCCGATAATGTTGGTGATGTTTATTTTGGTAGTCCTTTTACTACTAATAATGAAAACTACCTTCAATCTACTTTTAATATTAATCGTTATTTTCCTACATCCTCTAATTCTATTATTGGGGTAATTTCGATACCTCAAGAATTATATGGTAATTATATACTCCCTAAATCTTTAAATATTACAGCAGAATCAGGAAGTTTATATGATGATGGAGAAGGAAATGTATTTTTATCATTAGATAATGAATATGCTGGAAATATAATATATTCCCATGGTTTAATAATATTAACAAAAGACAATGAAGAAGTTACTGGAGGATTATATGGGGTAGGAACTTATGGGACTTCATCATATGCTGGTGATACTAATCCATTTATAGAAAACTTTATAGCTAGTCCTAATGTAGTTTGCTCTTTTTCAGCATCAACTACTATATATGAAACTTTATATAAATGTACTGTTAGGCCTAATGAATTTAATTTTACCCAAAACCCAACTTCAATATCTGGGTCTGATACATTATATAGTTATTTAACAGGTTCTGATTTTAATCCTTATATTACAACTGTAGGATTATACAACAATAATAGAGAATTGTTAGCAGTTGGGAAATTATCTCAACCATTACCCGTATCTGACAATACAGATACCACTATTTACATTAAAATAGATAAATAATGACACAAAACTGGATTTACATTGATCCAATCCATCCAGAGGATTGGGTTGGATTTGTATATAAAATTACGAATAAAACCAATGGTAAATTTTACATTGGTAAAAAAGTATTTTGGAATAATAGAAAGACAAAACTAACCAAAAAAGAATTAGCAGAACAAACAGGCCCAGGAAGAAAACCAACTCATAAAGTAGTTACCAAAGAATCAGATTGGTTAATGTACTGGGGTTCAAATAAGGCATTGTTGGAAGATATTCAAGAGTTAGGTATGGATAATTTTGAAAGAAAAATTCTAAAACTTTGCAAATCTAAAAAACAATTAACATATTGGGAAATGCATTACCAATGTAAAGAGGAAGTATTGTTAGTAGATGCTTATAATGACAATATATTAGGAAAATTTTTTACACAAGACTTGACTTCTTAAACTATTTTTAATATATTATACTTATGCTTAATCAATCTTTGATTGCATTAGTTAATAATGTATTAGGAACGGGTAAACCAACTGCTAGAGGTAATTATGCATATAAATGTCCTTTTTGCAACCATCATAAACCAAAACTAGAAATTAGTATGAAAGAAAATGCTAATGGGGAAAACCCATGGCATTGTTGGGTTTGTAATAAAAAAGGTAAAAAACTTTATCCATTATTTAAACAGTTATCCACTACTCCTGACCAAATGGCTGAGCTTGGAAACATTGTAAAATATAAAGGATATAGTGTTGAAACAACAGTTAAAGAATCTTTATCTCTTCCTAAAGAATTTAAACCAATAAGCTCTCTTACTTCTAGTGATGTTACTGGAAAACATGCATTAAAATATTTAAAAAATAGAGGATTAACTAAAGAAGATATACTAAAACATAATATAGGGTATTGTGAAGGAGGAAAATTTAATAATATGATTATAATTCCTTCTTATAATAATGATGGTAATTTAAATTTCTTTACAGCAAGAAGTTTTGTATCCAAATACAAATTAAACCCCCCAGTATCTAGAGATATCATCGGATTTGAATTTTATGTAAATTGGAAATCCCCAATTGTCTTATGTGAAGGGGCTTTTGATGCTATTACTATTAAACGTAATGCTATACCTTTATTTGGTAAAACTATATCAAATCAATTAATGAAAAAAATAGTATCATCTGAAATAACTAAAATATATATTGCTTTGGATAAAGATGCTATAAAGGAAGCACTTGAGCATTGTAAGACATTTTTAGATTATGGAAAAAAAGTATACTTAGTAGAGTTAGAAGATAAAGATCCTAATGAACTAGGGTTTAATAATTTTGCTCAAATTATACAAAATACACAACAATTAACATATAACAACTTAATGAAGAAAAAAATAACCCTATGATAGAAAAAAACAATAATATCAAAAAAGATAAAAAAATAAATAGGATAGTTCAAGCAGATGAATCATCTAAACAGATTACTATTTTAGACTCTCGCTACTATCAACGCACCAAAGAAACATTTTACCCCTCAGTAACATATGTACTTTCTTATTTTCCTAAAGGTAAATTTTTTGAATCTTGGATAAAAGATGTAGGACACAATTCAGACATAATAATGAGAAGAGCAGCAGATGAGGGTACCCAAGTTCATACTGCTGTTGAAGATTATTTAAAAGGCAAAGAAATACAATGGATTGATGATAATGGAAATGCAAAATATAGTCTTGATGTTTGGAAAATGATCTTAAAATTTGTTGATTTTTGGGAAACTACCAAATCACAACTAATTGAATCAGAAATACATCTCTTCTCAGACAAGTTAAAAATAGCGGGTACTATGGATTTAGTATTAGAAATAAATGGAGAATTATGGTTAGTTGATATTAAAACTTCTAATTCACTACATGATACTTATGATTTACAATTAGCATGTTACCAACAAATGTGGAATGAAAATTTTGATAAAAAAATTGATAAAACCGGTATTTTATGGTTAAAAGCTAGTACTCGAGGAATAGATAAAAGCGGTAAAAAAATTCAAGGAGCAGGATGGCAATTAAAAGAAATGAATAACAGTTTTGAAGATAATATAACCACATTCAATCACCTATATGAAATATTCAAAATAAAACACCCAGAATTAAAGCCATACTCTGAAACATTCCCTACTTCTGTTAAATTAGATATATAATATTTATAATTATATATTAATATGAGTGTTGCTTTTATTATAGATAACCACAAACCACCCCACAAGTATCACTTCAATGTAGTAAAAGAAGCAGCATTAAACAATAACAAAGTTGTTGTTTTAGTATCTACTCAAACTCAAGAAAATATTAGTTATGAACAATCAATAAAATTGTGGGATCTTTATAAAACTAAATTACCAAAAAATATAGATATAATACCTTTTAGTAATAAGTCTTTTTTTAAGGGAACAAATATTGATGATAAAAACACATCACAATTTAGAGAAGCCATAAATAATAGAAATATAGATATAGCAGAAACATTTGTACCTGATGGTTTTACCCTTATACAAATATTTGAAAAATTAGGAAATACAGTACATGAAAATTTAGAAAAACAAAAGTTTAATAGATTATCATATTATGAGCAATATTACAAACAATTATCTCCTTCTGAATTTAAAGTAAAAAAAGCAGAAGATAGTATTATTATAGAAAACATAATGGTAGAAACAATAGATTTAAACGAATTAAATAATCAAGAAATTAAATATTGGGCTCTTCATGCTGATCTATTAAAATTAATGGAAAAACATCCTGAAAAATTTAATAAACTACTACAAAAACTTTCAGGAGAAAGAAAAGAAGCATTAAAATATTTTAAAGATATTTTACAAAGAAAAGATTTAAATGAAAATGCTACTTATTCTGATCACATTAATTATAAGTCAAAAATTAAAGAATTAACCAAATACATGATTGATCAGGGTAATATTATTACTCCTCTTCCTAAAGTTGTATTTAAAAATGGTAACCAAGAAAATGCTAAAAACTTTTTTGGTAAAACAGCATATTACGATCCTGCTACAATGACTATTGTACTATATACTGAAGGTCGCCACCCTAAAGATATTGTTCGCTCATTTGCCCATGAGATGATTCACCATATCCAAAATCTAGAAAACAGACTAGATAATATTAATACAACCAATACCCAAGAAGATGATTATTTAAATGATATTGAGGCCGAAGCTAATTTAAAAGGTACAATGACGTTTAGAAATTGGACTGATAGTTTAAATGAAATAGGTGAGGCAAACATTACACCATATAAATGGTCAGAAGAGAATAATGATGATATGGTTATTGAAGTAAGTTTTGAAACAGAAAGTGGTCTTGAATACAATGTTGAGTTACAACGTGATTTTTATATGGGTACTCCTGTATTAGATGTAGAATTTGCAGCAGGTATGGTAGATCCTGACACAGGAGGTACTATGTCTTCTAAAGTAATTACCAATAGAGGAGAATTATTTAAAGTAATGTCTACTATTGTTGATATTGTAAAACACTATGTAAACAATACAGAGGCTCAAGGTGTTATATATTCCCCTACTAAAAAAGGAGATGAAACTATTTCAACAAATCAAAGAAATTCATTATACAAAGCATTCCTTAAAAAACAAGTACCGGGAATAAAATTCAAACAAGACTCAAACTACATAGTAGCTTTACTCCCAGAGTATGAAGAACTGGATGAAAGAAAAAAAGCAAAAGATCCATTTGGTTTAAACGCATATGCCATTGAATTAGCTCGTGGGTTAGAAGAAAATAAATAATAAATATTAAGTTATAATGTTAAAAAAAGAATTTAAAGAAAAAGACGTACAACGATTACGTAATTTAATTACAGGTAAATATGGAAATAAAACCCAAGTAGGGGTTGGTTATTCTAAAGAGGAAAAACAATATAAAGAGGGTGATATTTGGGAAGAAAATGGTCGTAAATGGACTATTAAAAATGGAGTAAAACAAAATATAACAAAACTTGACAAAGCTAAAAAATATAGTGTTTTACCTATATTCTGTCCTTCATGTTCACAACCTTTACTTCCCTATCGAGATAAAGCATATTATAACATACACAAAAAATGTCTAAATTGTGTTGTTGATTTTGAACATGAACTAAGAAAAGCAGGTCTATTCGAAGAATACCAAACTAGAATCCATAATTCAGATATAGATTACTTTATTACTGATTTTAAAACATGGATAAATGCTAAATTAAAAGAGGATACATCATCATTTATTAGTGAAAATGGAGAAATAGAGAATTGGGTTGGTGGTCCTAATAAAAAACGTGTATTAGAAGAATTAGATAAAACAATAAAATATTTGGATTCTTTGAAAAAATAAATATTTATAATAAACCATGGAATCCTATTTAAATGAACGTTTCGTTCTCCCTTACTACAACACAGAAATTCGTCACGAATATGATGATTTGAGTTTTGAAGAAAGAAAAAAAGTAATGGATGAAATAGGATACCCTGAAAAATGGGCTGTATATAGTTACATGGAATTAAGTAACTTAATGCAAAAAGCAATAAACACCCATTTCCACGGCCGTGGCTTAGGAGAAGTAAAACAAGACCCAGACATAAAAAACAAACCAGGTACTCAACCTGCTAAATATTATAAAGGATTATCCAAAACCACTAAAACTGCTAGAGAAAAACAGTTTAAAAAACAAACCAAAATGTCAGATGATAATCCTGCTGCGTATAAAAAGGCACCTGGGGATACTGCTAAAACTAAACCTTCTAAATATACTAAGAAATTTAAAGAAAAGTTTGGTGAGGTTCTTAAAGAAGCGTTTTATATGGGATATAATAATGCTAAACAAGATTTAAATGAAGAATCAAAAGTAGATAAAGCATTAAAATCTAAAGCTAAAAAATCCAATGCTCCTTTATCTGCATTAAGAGCAATATATAATAAAGGAGTAGCTGCATGGCGAACAGGACATCGTCCTGGAGCTGGTAAAGAACAATGGGGATTAGCCCGAGTTAATTCTGTATTAACAGGAGGAAAAGCAAGAAAAGTAGATGCAGCTCAATGGAAACAAATTCAAAAATACCGTAAACGTAAAAAGAAAAAATAAAAATATTTATAATGATGGAATATATTTCTTCCCTTATTGAAAATGAAGATGATAACCAATCTACTGGTCTAAGAGGAGTAGGTAGAATAGTAGTTGATTTCCAAAACCCTGATGAAGCTACAATTGCGGCTGATGGGTTAAAGGATGTTAAAAACTATGGTAAATTTATTAACCAATTCCAATCGATGGACCCTAAATTAAAAAAGTACTTATCAGATACATTTGGTCCCCCCATCCCAACACAGCGGAAAAAAGCACTTCAAAAAAGAAGAGAAGAATTAAATGATCCTAATTTTGAATTTAAAACAAAAACAGGAGAATCTATTATAAACACTATTAAAGATTATTTCTTAGATAAACCTAGTAAATCTATCATTACTTTTGATATTAAAGACGATAAATTAGTTATTCCTATAGACAAAAACACATTAAGTAAACCCAACATAAAAGATATTTTAAAAACAGTACTTAAAAACATAGGTATTAAAGGATTCAAAATGAAAGAAACATCAGAATTAGACGAGTACCAAATGGGAGTAGAATTATCCCCAGGATCTGGTAAAGGAAAAGGGGGAAGAAGATACATCCCTAAATTTTTAGAATTTCCATATGCTAAAGTTAAATCAAAACTACCAGGAGAATTTAAAATAGCTAGTAAAATTAATAGTGAAGGAGAAAAAGAATATTTACTTTATGCTTCTAAATCTGTAAAAACCGCACTAGATCAAATTACTAGAGGTCGTACTTCTCGTGAAACTGAAAAGCAAAAGTTTGATATAACTAAAACTATTGAAGATGTTTTACCTCCAATAGTTAGAGGAGCTATCAAAAAAGGATTAGATGGTACCAAATTAACCAAAGTAGGAACAGAAGAAATGTACCTAATAAATTGGCCAATAATATCTTTAAGTAAAGATAAAAATATCCTATACCTAAAAGGACCAGGACAATTTGAAGGAATATCAGAAGATGATTTAAAAGAAATTATCACTAGTATTATTTCTGAAAAGAAAATGACTTCTGCTCAAAAGAAAAAAAGAGGAGAAATATACGATGCTTTAGTAGATGATGGTATGAGTCCTAAAAAAGCAGGACCTATTGCAACCGCAAAAGCAATGAGTGAGTCTATATTATCTAAATTACAAGAAAATACAGACAGTGATAAAGTTAAAGAAGCATATGATGAAATAATTGAGTTAATAAACAATAAAGCTCGAACTTTATCTGATGATAATCAAGTTAGTGAATTACACGATAAATTACAATCTTTTTTCAATCGCCTTTTACAAGAAGATTTAGATATAGGACATCAAGATGATGAGCCAGACATGCTAAAACAAAATGTGTTTGAAATAGCATCATACGCTAAAAAATTATATAAACTTTTAAATAAGTATGATAAGCTAAATACAGAAGTTGATTTCCCTCACTGGTGGCAGGCTAATGTTATAAAAGCACGTGAACTTATTTCTAAAGCAACCCATTATCTTGAGTTTGAAGATATGCAACCTACTCTTGATAGTATGATTAGGGAAGAAAAAAAAACACTAAATGAGCTTATAAATGAGTACTTTAAAATGTATCTAGAAGATGATGATAAAGTAAATTATTTTATAGAAAAATTTGGATCTGATGCTGAAAAGGTAATGTATTCAACAGCAGTAAAAAAAGCTAAACAAACCCTTAATGAAAGTAAAATACCGTTGAATAACCCAGCACTTGCTAGATTTAGAGCAGAAATGGAAGCCAGGAAAAAGAAAGCAGCCGAACCTGAAAAATCTATTAATCCTAATTACGCAGCAGTTAAAAATGCTGATAAAATTAGAGCTTTAAAGCAACAACGTGCCCAAATCATGATCGATATGGAACAAGAAGCTGAACCAGAAGGAGGCCCAATCGCAGACAGATACGGTGATATGCTTAATAAAATTGATGCTAAAATTGCTAAATTACAAGGTAGAAAAGAAATGGACTACGATACAGCAGTTGGTAAAAAAGGAAATGAGTATATGTCTAAAGATGAAATTGAAAGAAGAGCGGCAATGATAAAGGAAGACATGGGTGTTGATCATATGAAAATAATAGACTTAGTTAAATCAGCAGATAACCCTCAAAACCTTTCCATTTATTATAATTCAGATCATGACAAAGTAAATATCGGAGGTACAGGATACGATAAAGGAGACTTGGTTAGAATGTTTAACCTACAACCAGGACAATCCTCAGACGTTAAATCCTTATTTTATAAAGCTAATCAAAACGCTGAAGACGTAGTTAATGCAATTAATAATGAGAAGGCCGGAGTTAAAGCAGAACTTAAATATGGATACGGAAAAGAGCCTTTTGTAACTTATAAGAAAGTAAATTCCTTAGATGAGAAAGCAAAACCTGATTTTTTAGACTTGGATGGTGATGGTAACACAGAAGAGCCTATGAAAAAAGCAGCTAAAGATGCTAAAAAAGCAACAACTAAAAAACACAAAAAAACTGCACATAAAAACTAATAAAAATGCAGAAAACTGAATTACTTCTTATTATTAGGAAACTAGTAAAACAAATAATGCTAGGTGAAAAACCTGAAAAGGAAAAACCATCAGCTAAATTTAATGCTACCAAATTTCCTATTGTATTAAAATTTCCTAAAGTTGATAATTCTTTAACATCTTTAATGACTGATGATTACGGAATGTTTATTAAAGAGATAGATTGGATAGCACCACGTCCCACCACATTTAGAATTGAATTAAACAATGGTTCTGTATTCTATTTAGTAGATACTGAAAAATCACTTATAGCGCAAGTAGAAGGAAAAAAATATTATATGGAACAAAATTCTGATATACAAAGAGCATCAGAAGCCATATCACGCCTTTTACGATTTGATTATAATATAAATAAAGAAGAAGAAGTAGAATCATCTTCCAAACCATCAAAAAAAGATAAAGAAGAAGCTGAAATAAGCCCTGAAGAAGAAGCTGAATTAGAAGCATAATTTTTTATGGATTATATAGAAAATTTTTTAAGAGAACATAGCTGGTTATTCTCCAAAGGATACCCAGACATTAATAACCCAGAAGATAAAAAATATTTATTTGAATTATTTCAAGAAAAATTTTCAATTAAAGAACAAAACAATACTAAAATAGGTTACCATATTGGTAATATTAATCTCCCTGCAGAATCTTTAGAAGATAGAAATTGGTATTTTGGTAATAAAACAGGATATTTAGGTACTGGTTATTACTTTTATGGAGACTTAAAAAATGCTAAAGAAGATGCCCGTACTTTAAATAAAAATAAAATACTATCTATTGATTTATCTTCATATAAATTATTTAGAAGTAGTTCTCCTGAAAAATTTTATGATACATTAGTTGAATTAACCCAACAAATAGGATTAGCTGCCCCTAACATATCTGATGAGGATATATCCACAGGAAATATAGAAGACTCATTAGATGAAATAGCAGAAATAGTACAAAAAGATTTAAAATTACCTTTAGATAATAGTAAAACAAAAAGTATAGTTATAGATTTTATTAAAGATATAAGAGATAAAAATAGTGGTACTTTATTATCTAATAGGTTGTTAGTTCCTTTAGGATATGAAGGAATAAATAATAT
>Ga0070746_10002361_pt1 | contig 11241 bp, 11 predicted proteins | sample VirMetDEL_Mar_21_FD_77016 | JGI IMG/M metagenome (GOLD analysis project Ga0070746, IMG submission 77016) | Aqueous microbial communities from the Delaware River and Bay under freshwater to marine salinity gradient to study organic matter... | ecosystem: Environmental > Aquatic > Marine >... | reverse complement strand
TAAAGGGTTACTTATGAATACGCTATATAAGCCAGATGGCACAAAAATGGAAGTAAACGACAACTCTTTGTCATACGCTTTATCTCTGGGCTGGACTGAGAAGAAACCAACAAAGAAAAGAGCGCCAAAAAAGAAAGCTGAAACAGATAAGGCTGAATAATAATGGAAACAGCAGAAAGCGTTATCAACGATATACTACAAGAAATTCTTGTCCAGGCATCGGAGCAGCCCATTGACGCTGTTGATTTTCAGTTTGTGCTTAGGTATATGAACCGATACATGTCTGAGTTAGCAATCACTAATCCACTAGGTTACACCAATGTAACCTTGCCCACCGACCCAATAACTATTCCTGATGGCGCCATTAATGGCTTGATATACAATGTTGCTTTAAATGTTGTTACATCGTTTGATATGAATCCGGGCGGTATGTTGGTAGCTAATGCTGACAGAGGGTTGAAAGCTATCCGTAAAATATCACGCAACTTGGTTAGCACTAAGCATCCATCTACTCTACCCATTGGTTCTGGTAATGAGGTATGGACTAATGACGTGCACTTTTATGCTGGCGAAGGTAATACAATTCTTACCGAGCAAAACGGAAATATTTTGTTAGAGGATAACACTAATGAGCAATAGTCAGAAAATAAGTCAGTTTACCGCTAAGACAACGATAGCTGATTCTGATCCAATTACCTTCCTAAACAACAATCAAAACTTCACTATGTCATTTAGTGACTTTAAGTTGAATCTCGGTGTTACTGGAACCATTACTGGTATTGGCGATCCGCTAGGAGTTCCAGTATTACAAGAGCCAACAGCGCAAGATTATCAAATTAGAGCGATTGAGAGCGGCAACGGGATTATAGCAAGCGCTAGCCCTAATGATGGTATTGATATTAGCTGGAATGTATCTCAAGACGCTTCTGGCGTTTCATTAACTAGCGGACTGACTAATGCGCAGCCTGTTATTAGTTCGTTATCCGCAGGGCAAGGCATTAGTGTTGTAAAGTCTGGAAATGAAATAACACTAACTAACACTGTTGATCCTGCTACTGGGTTATCTAATAGAGTTGTTGTGTCTCAAGCTTCTGATTTAGCAGGAACACTAGACTCAACAAAAGAATACTTTATTGATGGTGTGGTTGATATGGGGACTCAGTCTATAGAGGTTCCAGCTGGAGGGTTGAACTTAACTGGTTATAATTTTGATGTATCGAAATTAATATCTAGCGCGGTAGGTTATACCATGTTCACATCACCAGTGGGTGGCAGTGGTAATTTGCTAGGCAAGGATTACGCTATTGAAGTAACAGGATCTGGCTCGCAAGTATACAATCTAGTGTCAAACAGTGGCTTTGATGCGTTTGAGTTTGCCCGTATCAACTACAATAACTGTGAATCACTTGGCTCAATAGATAATTACAGGCAGGGGCTAGAGACTGGTACGGGTAGGTTTGGCGGCAAGCCACAGCTTGAATTAGTTGGATCGTGGGCTGGTGGCTATTTTATAGAAACGTCTATTGTCAGAAATTTAACTGACGGGGCTTACTCGTTATTTTCTGCCGGCGCAGGTTTTTCAATGGCTTCAAGATTTAGAAGCAATCAAAATATAGATTTGCCAGCTAGTGCCTCGTTTATTGATTTTTCAGCGAGTAACTTTATTAACCCGTCAACACTGCAGCTTGATAGGTGTATTATTACTAGGGGAGGTGTTTTTGATGCTTCTGATGCAAACATATTGCCAAATATCTCAGCCAGCGAGTTGGTTAGTCAGTGGGCAGGAAACAACGGGATAGAAAATACTTTTGTTGGAGGTGATAGCACTATCACATCGGAAGTTTTAACCACCATTGTTAGTAGTGGTGTTTATGTGGATTTAGCAGGGACAGCAGCAGCTAGTGATTTGCAGCACTTTGATTCACCAGCTAACGGCCAGTTAAGATATTTAGGAGAAACGCCCAAGGAATTTCAAATTTCAGGGCAATTTGTTATCGATGGCACAGCTAATGATGTTGTAGCTGTTAAAGCTGTGATATACCGAGACGCCACTACATCATTTGAAGACGGAAAGATACAAAACAGAGTAATAAACTCTTTACAAGGTGGTAGAGATGTTGCTTATTATATTTATATTGATAGCGTGACATTGAATCAAAACGATTATGTTAAGTTCCAGGTGGCTAATATAGGCTCAACTGATGATGTTACAGCAGAGCTTGACAGTTCATTTTCTGCGCAGGTTAGATAATGAATAATGTTACCCTGCCAATAGCTAACGGGTTTTACCTGTCGCAATCATTGCCGGTTAGCGCTCAAGAGTGCGTTAACTGGTACCCTAATATCCCACAAACGCAAGGTGCTTTATCTAACGCGACACTGTTAGGTTGCCCAGGTGTTGAGGAGGTAATTACCACGGGTGACGCCAAAAACATCAACAGAGGTGCGCACGTTAAAGATGGCAAGCCGTATTTCCTTAACGGTGAAACACTGGTAAGGATTGATAGTAACATAGACGGCGCTGGTAATGAGGTGTTTACATCGGTATCACTGGGGACTATACCTGGTAATAATCGTGTATCAATGGCTGATAACGGCAAGCAATTAATGATACTTGTACCTGGCGGTTCAGGTTATATTGTTGATGAAACTGCTATACCAGTTTTTCAGGAAATAACAGACAGTGATTTTTACGCTAACGGCAATCCGCAGTTAGTTGTTTTTATTGATAGCTTTTTTGTTTGCAATACTGACTCTAAGAAGTTTATTAAGTCTGCTGCTAACGATGGCTTAAACTGGAATGCTTTGGACTTTGGTAGTGCCGAGTCTGATCCTGACAAAATAAATTCAATTCACGTTTTTAATAACAAACTTTACATTGCTGGCTCAGAAACAATAGAGGAGCATGAGAACCTTGGCTTAGGTGGCTTTCCGTTTCAACGTACAGGATTCTTTTTAGATAAAGGTGTGTTTGCTCCTTTCTCTATGATTTCTGCTAATAATACGTTTATGTTTATTGGTGGCGGTGTTAATGAGAGTCCAGCTATTTGGGCTTTAGCTGGTAATGCTGTTCAAAAGATTTCAACCACTGCCATTGACTCATTGCTGCAAGATTTTTCACAAATAGAAATAGAGCAGGCTTTTGCTTATTCGTACGCGCAAAAAGGCGCTTATTTCGTAGGCTTTTCATTTCCAACGCGTACTTTTGAATACAATACTATTACAGGGTTATGGAATGAGAGAAAATCAGTTATAACTAATAGCAAGGGCTTAACTGAGGTTATACGCTGGCGCATAAATTCTATTATAACTGCGTACAATCGCGTTTTGTGTGGTGACTCTCAAGACGGCAGAATAGGAAGTGTTGATGTTGATATTTACACAGAATATGATCGCGAAATAATACGAGTTATAGCTACACAGCCGTTTTCTGATTTAGGTCATGCTATAAGCGTAACTAGACTAGAGGCTACTTTTGAATCTGGCGTTGGCGATTTGGTTACAGTGGACCCACAAGTGAGAATGACATCATCACCAGACGGTAAGAGTTTTGGTGATGAGTTACTAAGGTCTATTGGTAAAATCGGTCAGTTTGAGCGCAGGGCTATATGGCGCAAGTTAGGCAGGTTTCCACGGTTCGCTGTGTTAAAATTTATAATGAGTGATCCAGTAAAGCCAGTGTTTATTAAATTAGAAGCTAGCATTAAAACAGGTTCAAATGGCAGACAATAAACGTATAGCGCAGCCGAGTAGTTCAAGACCACTTGTAAAAGAGGATGGTTCGCCGTCAACGCAATTTAACACTTGGCTAAAGGTCATTACTGAGCAATCTGTTATAATTGGCAATGGAAGTCCTGAGGGCGTTGTTCCTGCGCCACAAGCATCCATTTATATGGATGAAACAGGCGTTACAGGTGCTATTTTATATATAAAGCGCGATGCCGATGATGGCTTGGGTGATACTTCTAAAGGGTGGGTTTTGGTTTGAGTAAAGACGTAATTAAAAAAGAAATAAATAAAAATAGAGCCGTCATAGGTCAAGCAGCACAAGAGATGCTTGATATGGTTAGTAGTGGCGAATTGGAAAATCAAAATTGCCCGGTCACACATAGGTTTGCCGATAACTGTTACCTTAGGGAAATATTCATGCCTAAAGGTACATTGATTATAGGTAAGATACACGCTACACAGCACTTTAATGTAATACTAAAAGGTGATGTTACTGTGTTGACTGCTACTGGCGTTGAAAGGCTTTCAGCTCCTTACACTTTTATTTCAGAGGCGGGAACGCAAAAGGTTGTCGCTGTACATAGTGACTGTATCTGGCAGACCTTGCATGTTACAGATAGTAAAGATTTAGACGAGATAGAGAGCCAGGTTATAGTGGAGGATCACGATGATCTTTCTTTTGATGGCTTAATAGAGAAGCATTTAGGGGGTTTGTTATGTCGTGGGGATTAGTGGCGGTAGCTGGGGCTACATTGGTGAGTGGTTATATGGGAAATGAGGCATCGAAAGATGCAGCAAAATCTCAACAAAGATCTAGTGATGCCGCTATAGCTGCGCAACAGCAGGCGGCAGAAGAGGCTAAGAGGGATATAAACCGATTATTCCCACAAGCGCAAGCATCAGCAACGCAGGGTTTTCAGGGTGCTGTTGATTTGTTCGGTCAATCAACTCCGGCGCAAATGGATGCTTTTCAGCAAGGCAATGTAGGCGCACAGCAAGCTATACTCGCTGGGCTGCCGCAAATACAAAACGCCATACTAGGTGGCAATGTTGATCTAAGTGGGTTGCAGCCATTTAGAGTTCAAAACACACCTATTGGCATGTTTCAGCAGAATGTGCCGGGCTCGGAAGAAATGTACAGAAACCAAGCGCTGCAGAATTACGTGCCACAAAATGACAGTGTTGAGCTTGATAGGGGTTACAGAATACCTTTTGCCCCTGACAGTGTTTTTGATGATAAGCGAGCTGATGTTTTTGATAGGTTTGCGCCTAAAAGTAGAGATATTCTTGCAGGTGTTTCACCGCAAGGCTCTCGGAGTCCTCTTAATTTATTTATAAGATAGTAGGGTTATATTATGGTAATGGCTAACGTGTTAAGAAGTAGAAATAAAGCCAGTGTCTGGCCTAGTAGTAGTTCTGGGAGCTTGCGCGACCCTATGATTGGTTCTGCTATGGATCAGGTTAGAGGTAAAATCCAGCCTCAAGGGCTTAATCAAAAAATACAAGATAGGTTAGCTTCTAATGCAGCTAGAGATCAATTTGCAGACCAGCAAGTCCAGCAGCAAATGGCAGCTAGAGCGCAGCAACAGCAAGGCCCTCAAACATTGCAGCAATATCAGCAGCAAGCAGCTGCGCCACAGGCGCCAACACAGCAAGCACCAGTAAATCAAGTGCCAGTTCAACAAATACCAACGCAATCAGCGCAGCAATACGGATTGGGCGGAGCAGAGCAAGCATTATCGACAGGTTTTAGAGGTGCTGGCACTGCTTTAGATACTGGTGCATCTAGGGCGGTAAGTAGTTTAGGCGGTGACTTTGGTGATTTTAACGCTCCTACTGTTTCTGGTAACTTTAGTGGTCGAGCTTCAAGCGTAGATCCTTTAACTGGCCAGCCGTTATTTAGCCAAGCGGCACAAGGTGTTGATAAATTCTCTGGCGCCGGGTTGGCGGCACAACAACAGCAAGCAGCTTTGTCTGGTGCTTTGGGTGCTGATGCTCAGCGTGAAGCTATGGCGGGCTTTATGGAGTCGCCAGCACAGCAATTTTTACGTGAGCAAGGTGAACTAGGTATTATCAATCAGGCTTCCGCTTTAGGTGGCCTTGGTGGTGGCAATGTGCAACGTGAATTAGCTAGGTTTGGCACAGGGTTAGCAGCACAAGACTTTCAAAACCAGTTTAATAGATTGGGTGATTTATCTAGCCAAGGACTTGCAGCAGCAGGGCAGGCGGGGCAATTCTTATCGCAAGCTGGCCAGCAACAAGGTAACTTGGCAGCCCAAAATGCGCAGTTATCAACACAAGCAAGCCTAGCTAACGCGGCTAATAGATTGACAGCAGCAAGAGACACAGCACAGTTGGCAACTCAAGCAGGTCTGCAGGGGCAGGCGAATAGGCTAGCTCAAGCGCGCGATATTGCTAACCTGCAAAACCAGCAAGGCATTAATATTGCTAACCTATTTCAAGGAACTGGTAGAGATATTGCTCAAGGCAGAATGCAAGCTGGTAGAGATATTGCTAGCCAGATAGGGCAGTCAACCTCAGCTCTTGCTAATTTAGCGAGCCAACAAGGTGGCGGTATTGCTGATCTTATCGGATCGGGTAGTTCTAACATTGCAAACTTATTGAGTGGCGCTGGTCAGTTTGGTGCTCAGCAAAAACAGCAGTTAGCACAAATGCTTGGGAATGTTACAATAGGTGAGGGAACTAACCTTGCTGATATATCACTACAGCAAGGAGTTAATCAGGCTAATATTGACTTGTTAAGGGGTCAAAATATGCAAAATACTATAGGCATGTTGGGCGGCCTTGGTGGAACGTACTTATCAAATAGACCAGCAACAGCGGTAAGTGGTCCTCAGACTGCTACAGTTGGCGATATTAATTCAGCTTTAACGGGGCTTTAATATGTTAGATGTAACTAGAGGTTTACAGGCGGGCATGCTTGCTGGTCAACAGATTAACGAAGCACAAAGACAGAGCGAAGAATATCAACGCCAGCAGTTAGAATTAAGAAAGAAAGCTGGTTTTGATGATGCAAGAAAGGTTCGTATTATGATGGAGGCTGGTGACATCCCTAGCGCCTTGTCTGTGATGAAGAGCAGGGCGGAGAATGTAACGCGCCTAGGCGGTGATAACTCCGACACGCTTGGCATTATTGACATGGTTGAGAGTGGCGATGTTGCTGGCGCTTTATCAAAATTAAGGGTTGGAGAGCAAGTAGGCGTTAGTCTTGGGTATTTGCAATCAACCGAGCCTGATGAGTTGCAGCAACTAAAAATCGCACAGGCCAGACAGGCTTTGGAAAAAGGAGAGCTTGATTTAGGCCGCTTAAGAAGCGGGGAGTCGGTACAGCAAAAGACAGCTAATATTAGAGATTATGAGAAGTTTCAAGCTTTGCTTGAGTCAGACCCTGAGAAAGCCATGCAATTTGGTAGAAAAGCTGGATTTATTGGCGAGACAGAACAAGAAAAAGCTGACATAAGCGTGGATGAAGCAACTAGAAAAGCAGTTGCAAAAGCGAATACAGCTAGGCGACAAGGGTTTATTAATTCAGGTATAGAGGCTGCTGACGGCGCTGCAAACATGAATAGAGCTTTAAGCTTGCTTGACAGTATTGATACTGGCGGATTTGATAATGTTGCTTTAAAAGCTAAGCAGATTTTCGGTGTAGAGGGTGCTGACGAGGGCGAGCTATCAAGTCTAATGGGTAAGGCTGTACTAGCTCAATTAAAGCCAATATTCGGCGCTGCGTTTACCGCTGCTGAAGGTGAAAGGCTAGAGGCTTTAGAGGCTAGATTTGGAAGAAGTCCAGAAACAAACAAAAGACTAATTGAAAACGCCCTTAAGATTATTGACAGGGCAGCTAGGCGAGGGGTTGCCGCGGCAGAAGATCAAGGCGACTACTTTACCGCTGACGAAATAAAGAACTCTCTGGCGCTTAACTTAGAAGATAAGCTCGAAGGCAATCTGGATAAACCAGTGAACACTAGCGTCCAAAGACAGTCAGCGCAAGGGCAATTATCTGATGAATTTGCTGGATTTAGGGTGGTGAGATAATGCCTATTGTTACAATACAAACACCAACAGGTGAAGCTGTACAAATAGAAGCCCCCGAGGGCGCTACCGATGAGCAAATACTTAGATTCGCCAAGTCTCAAGGGCTTTTTGATTCGCAGTCACAGCAGGCGCTAGGGCAAGCTCAGGCAGCACAACAATTGCCTAGCGTAAATCCTGATGTTCCTATGGGAGGCGCGGGCGATCCTTTCCCGCAAAATCAATTACAGCCACAAGCATCACCACAGCAGCAAGCAGGCTTTGGTGAACAAGTGCTAGGCGGCTTAGAAGCTGCCGCAGCAATGGGTAGCTCTATAATCGCAGAACCCGTAGCTGGACTAGCTGGTATTGCGGCATCTTTAAACCCTTTTGGCGAGGAAGGGGCAGGAGCTGGTAGAGTTAAGCAAGTTAGGGAGGCGCTAACCTATAAACCCTCATTACCGGGAGCGCAAGCGGCATTAGAAAGCACAGGCGATGTGTTAAGGCCAGTGGGTGAGTTCCTGCAAGAACGAGAGAAAAATATAGGTGGGTTTACATTGGAGGCAACAGGTAGCCCTGCACTGGCGACTATTGCTCATTCACTACCTACGGCGGCTTTGGAGCTTTTGGGGGTAAAGGGGGCGAGAAAGGTAACGAGTGCAAGCGAGCCTAGCAACAAGTTGATTAAAAAAACGCTAATAGAATCAGCGCCGGAAGTTGAAAAAGTAAAAGCAGCATCACGTATATTGTTTAACGAGGTTGATGAGTCGGGCGCAGTAGTAAAAAGATCTTCATTGGGTAAGCTTAGCGATTCCCTTGATGGCCTAGCTCAAAAGGAAGGAATTAGAGAGGGTGTATCAGAGCCGGTATTTAATGCTATAAAGGCTATTAAAAAAGACGTTAGCCGTGATATTCCTATCCCAATAAACGAGATAACCGATCTCAGGAAAATAGCGCAAAACGCAACTAGCGCCACAGACCCAAACGTCACAAGACAAGCTTTACTTGTTCTTGATGAGGTCGATTCTTTTATTGATAGCATAAAGATGGATGATTTAACAAGAACAGGCAATATAAGTCCTGCTGATATATCTAAAAAACTAGGTAATGCGCGGAAGTTATACGGTAGAGCAAAAAGAGCGGAAATGCTACAAAATGCTATCACTATGGGCGCAAGCCGAAAGGCAGGAATAGAAAAAGGCATAAGAAACGAGCTAAACAACCTTATAAACAGGAAGAAGAGCAGGAAGTTTTTAAATAAAGATGATATTGCAGCTATTAGAAAGGTAACTGACGGAGATTTCAAGCAAAACTTTTCTTCTTTGGTTGGAGGTATGGGGTTAAAGTTGGAAAATAGCCCTAGCATGTTCAATGCCCTTATTAGTGGCGGTGGCGCTGGTGGCTTAGCTGCCTCTATGGGTATGAGTGGCGCAGCGTTGCCTGCTGCTATAACCGCCGTTACCGTTGGTACAGCATCAAAGCAAATAGCAAATAAATTAGCTAGAAACAGTGCTGACTTTTTGAAGACTATGCAGCTTGCAGGTAATGACGCAGAAAGGGTAACTAGAGCTTATTTAAAGGCAGTACCAAAAAGCAAGCGTAAAATTTCTGATTTATCAGATCTACTTTTAGATCCAAGTATAGATTTATCTGTACTTGATAGTATAGCCAATGAAACTGTACAGGATGCGGTTAAAGCTGCTAAGTTTAAGCGTGAAATACTGCAAGCTACCGCTGCAGCTTCTGTAGGTGGTGCTTTAGGGGCCAAAGAGAGCGTAGGCAATGAAGAACGCCAGTAAAAATACCAGGAAATTTGTAAGCGGGTTTTTTTCGTCTTTGTCGTTATTGTCGCGCATGATAAAATACCTTTTAAATAAACAAAGTTTAGCACAACTTAAGGATTATAAATAATGGCTAGATTCATAAACCCAGCACCACAGTATAGGCCATACAGCAAGTTGTATTTTTTTAAATCCGGCACTAACTCACAGTTAGTTACCTATAAAGATCAGTTTGAGGAAATAGCAAATACTCACCCGGTGTTGACTGACTCAGCAGGTCGAGTCCCTAATATATTTTTTAGTGGCACTGCTAAATTAATAGTTGAAGATCAAAACGATGTGCAATATATCGAGCGCGACCCGGTAGGCGGCGAAAAAGAGCTTGGTGATTTTACGCTGTGGGATAGTGTTGTTACATACGATGTTAACGATATTGTAGAGGGTTCAGATGGTGAGTTTTATCGCTCTCTGGCTAATGGCAACATTGGTAACGATCCAACGCTTACGCCTACTTTGTGGGAGAATATTCGCTTTGTCGGTGTATGGAATGAAAATATAATCTACGAAATAGGTTATGTTGTACAAACGTCTGATGGCTCTTTGTGGAAAGCTGTTACAGCTACTTCTGGCAATAATCCAGTCGGCGATGATGGTACTAATTGGTTGCCTGCTATTGACGGATCGAAAGTACCAGAGATTCAAGACTTAGAGACATTGAACTCATGGGGTGCGCCAGAATCGGCTGATTTTACTGGTGCGACAAATGAAGCAAGACAGGTTGATGCTTCTGCAAATACGGTTGATATAACCTTACCGACTATCGTTGCGGGAAATGTTTTTACATATCACAATATGATTACATCAACTTTTAAGGTCCAGTTATTGAATACAGGTGTAACAATTAAAGGATCAAAAGGCGATATTGGCGCAGGTGTTAACATGGAGATAGAGCCGGGACAATCAGTTCAGCTAGTCGCTGTATCGCCAACAGTATTATCTATAGTAGGAGCGCAAGCGTAATGAGTGAGTTATTAAGTTCGGTTGTTGGTGGTGGTGGTGCTTTTGTGCCAACATTTTTTAGTGGCCAAATAAACCTTTTGTCTGGTCTTTCTGGTGAGTTTATAACACTTACGCCGCCAGCGGGACAAAGAGTTGTCTTGACTGGTTTATCAGCTATATCAAACGGTCGCGAGACTGGTATTACCGTAAAGATTGCTGGCGTCAATGTAATTACATCTAAGGAATTGGGCGGCTTAAATTCTAATGTGGACAATGCTTTTGTTGTTAACTTATATCAAAGCAACCAAACAAAAACGGGCGCATACTGCCCTGCAATAGTTGGCGGTGTGGATGAGGTCATATCAGTAACTAAAGATGCAGGCTCAACATCACAAGATATTTGTTATGGCTATCAATTCGGGGTGTTTAAATAATGCAAAATCAAATAAAGGTAAATGGCGCTTGGGTTTACGGGGATCCAACGGAGGACGGGCAAAAGTACAGGGTAAAAATACCTGTTGGCAACTCTTTTGGTTATGAAGGCCGTGTTTTTATGATTACACCGACGCAGCCTCAGCCTATAAGAATTATTACGGTTAGTGCTATGCAGGGGCGTTTTGATATTGATGAAGAGGTAGCCATTTTGGATGGCAACGACACCAAATCAAAGGCGTTCATGTCAAGAATGCTGAACGCTAAG
>Ga0070746_10002360_pt1 | contig 11243 bp, 3 predicted proteins | sample VirMetDEL_Mar_21_FD_77016 | JGI IMG/M metagenome (GOLD analysis project Ga0070746, IMG submission 77016) | Aqueous microbial communities from the Delaware River and Bay under freshwater to marine salinity gradient to study organic matter... | ecosystem: Environmental > Aquatic > Marine > Coastal... | reverse complement strand
GCGTTTCTGGGATTGGGGCCACTCCTGTCACGCAGAAGATAACGGTTGCTAACCTTCGGAATGTTGTTGGTACTGGTAATACAATCATACCATCATTGCCTTCAGGTGGTGATTTTTCTCAGTCTGCTCTTGCTAATAATGTTATATCATTCAGTGACATTGCATCTTCTGGTATACAGGAGGGTGACGTTTGCAGCTTTGCTCAGAACGGATCTACACACTATTATCTTGTAACAGACATAACCTTCAGCAGCCCTAGCTATCTAGTGACACTTGCTGGCCCTTCAATATCCACTTCGTTTAACGTAGGCGACATAACGGTTTATTCAAAATCCAGATCTATAAACACCGACATAGTTTTCTCTGGAGCATACGCCGTAAATGGAACAACGTCATTTTTAATAAACAGAGAGACTGGAACAAAATTTAGGTGGAACGGGCCGAAGGCTTATCTACTGTATTTCGTTGCAAGAAATAACGAGGCGGATGGATCTGGCACTGCTCCTGAAATAAACGTGACTGTTGCCAGAGCTGATTCGTTAGGCACAAGAAACAGTGTGTTTACTTTTGTTTCTGGTGGCCTTCCAGTTTCTGGCACTGGGTGGAATGCGTCTTCGAACAATGTTCTTCCTGCACACTATTCAATAAATTTTGGTGACGAGCTAGAGGTTAGTCTTTTGAGTGTTGGTGGTGACGGTGATGCTAGAGACTTGACTGTGTCGTTTGTATTTGCTTTGGAGTCCTAGTATGAAATCACTTGGAACTCGGGCTAGTTACAAGAAGGGGTGCAGTGCTGTTGTCTATTGCACTGCCTCTTCTCCATACTTGGGTGCGTTTAGGTTTGATGCACTAGACAAGGTTTCGCCGTGGAAAACGAAGCACGTTGTCTCTGGATCTGATATCCCTTCTGTGTCTGGAACTCTTGTAGAGAATGGATCTACGGTTGCAGTCGCTCCAAGCAACAGGCATGTCCTGTTTGGAGGTGACGGAATGACTACGATAGCAATCTACTCATTTGATACCGTTGATGGGTTTGTCTCGCTGTCTCAAAAGACTGATGGAAATATAATACCTGATGAGTTTAAGAACGTCAGGGGTATAGGATTTACTCAAGATGAGTCTTCTGTTGTTGTTTCTTCTGACCTGCACCTTGCTTCTTATGAATGGGATTCTTCTGGAATTGGTTCGCAGGTCATTGGCTCTAATAACTGGTATGTTCAGAATGAGCTGATATCAATAACGGCAACACCAATACAGAGGCGAGGTGGGCCTTTGAGCTTTATCCAGCACAACCAATTGCAGCTTGGAGGAGACGAGACAATTGTGCAGATTCAGTTCAATGAAACATCAGGAGGTCTAGTGTCTGGCAAGCATTGGTCTTACGACCTAGATGGGAACTGGCTCGGCGGGTCGGACTTGTCTAGTGGCGGATCGAACTCCTCCGTTCCTTACCCAGCCAATGTCTCTCCTGTTGAATCTTTTCGTTCTGGAATTACAGCTAACTCTCTTGTTTGGGTGCAAACTCCATCGCCAAGTGGTGGAGAACTTAAGTCAACTACGGTTTCAAATGCAAACTGGCAGGATGTTGTTCAGGACAGGACTTCTTCTCTTCCTGTCTACGATGCCGGAAACAACACCGCTAGGTATGCAATGTTTGATCCGTACGGTAGATTGATAATTGCATGCAATCCATCTTCCACGATATACCAGCTTCAAATATACACGCAAGACGCATCAAATGCTTCGTACACCCTGCTTGACTCTCAGGAATTCGCAGGCGGTCTGATCAATTCTTTTTCGTACGATGTCGATCAGGATATATTATTTGTATCGTCGCAGTCAGCACCATACATAACTGCATACAGAATGGGTGCGAAGGGATTTTCCTTTAAGTACCCAGACCCAGTTTCAGACGCAGGATCTGCTGTTCATAAAATGTCGATTGTCTACGACGAAGACTGGAAATCATTTAACTCATAGGTGTTGATATGGGATTGGTAGACGCTAGGAACGAAACCTCTGGAAAAAGCGGCGGAATGAAATCGAAGCTTCAAGCGTTTGCAGACTTTGGTGAAGGGATTGCTCCGTTTACAGCTCTTGCTGGAGACATATTCGGTCTTATGGCAAGGCCTTCTGAGCAGACTAGATTCACTAGATTCACTGAAGAAGACAGGGCTGCCATGGAAGGCGGGGCTCGAATGACTGAGTCTGCTGGCAGGGATTACATAAAGTCTCTTCGTTCAATGGGAGCCCAAAGGATGTCGGCTCTGAGAAGTGACTTGGACTTGCAGCTTTCCGAAGCCGGTAAAGTTGGTCAACAGATAGCAAGAGACATTAACAAGTCTTATGATGCGCAGCTTGGTGCTACTGGACAGCGAATGATTTCTTCAGGTCTTTCCAATACAACTGTTGCATCTGGAATGGATTCATTGGTTAATAGGGAAAGAAGCAATGCACTTTCTCGGTTCGCTGGAAGCCAAGCTCAGTACATATCATCCATCTTGGGCCAAAGGGCAGCGGCACTTGCTGCCGAAAGAAATTTCTTGGATACGCAGGTTGCTGGCATAGAGGCTGTTCCGTTCCAAATCCGAGCTGCGTACGCCCAGCGTCAAGGTCAAGGGACACAGGTTTCTGGGTCGTCTGGGTCTATGTTTGAGCAAATTGGCGAATCACTTGGAAGGATTTTTTGAAATGGCAAAGGATAAAACTCAGCCACAGGCATCAGTGCCAAGTCTTGTTCGCCCTGAAAAAATATCTTTGCAGCGAGAAGAGGACAAAGACTTCACGTTTACTGATGGTCTTAGCATGTTCGGAAGGGCTGTTGAGAACATTGCTAGACCTTTTGTTTCTGCTGCTTATGAAGCAACTGGGATGAAGTCCGAGAACTCTAACTTGGTAAAGAGGGAGACTTCGAGGCAGGAGCAGGCCGCTGCAGAGGCTGAGTATCAAAGAAAGCTAGCTCTGGAAAATCTTTCCAGACAGCATGACTTTGAGTTACAGAAAATAAGAGACGATGCCGCAGCGTCTCGAGCTGTGAAATCAGACGAGCGAAGAGCGGATCTACTTGATAAGCAATTCCAAAATAGCCTGAAGCTTGAAGAGGTTCGGTTCAAAAACGAATCAAAGAAAGTCGGTGTTCAAGAGGAGTCAGAACTTAAAAAGCAGATCTTTGGTTTGGTTGGAGACTTTGCTCTTCAAGATCGAAAGCACAATCATGATGTTGAACTTGAGGTTTTAGGTGGGATAGCTAAGTCTGGTCTTACATCAGAATCTATTAGCAAAGCACTTGAGCGTATTCAGGATCTTAGGGATCTCGGCACTAGCGAAGAAAATCTACCAACAATCCAAGACCTGACTGCTATTGATTTGGGGAGTGCAATCAAGTCGCAGGCAGGTTCACTCTTGCAGGGAATATCCAGTGGAATCCTGACTTCCGATGCATCGTCTTACCAAAAACTGAAGCAAGTAGTCGAAGCTGTTGATGAGTTGAGTAATGCAAAAGTGTCTCCTCTCGCATTACTAAAGTCTCTGGATTCTATATCTTCATTGGCTGAAAAGGCTACGGTTGATATCAAGAAGACTCCTACGGCAGAAGAAAGCTTCAAGTCAATATCTGTTCCTCTTAATGAGAATGGAGATGTTGCCGTCAGGACAGCGGATAGCTGGAAGCTTTTGTCGCCTTCGGGTATGAACATTGCAAGGCAAGCAGATGCCATGAATATTCAGGCTCAGGCTCAGATCGAAAAGCAAATGCTTGAGAGGCAAAGGATGGAGGCCGAGGCTAGCCAGCCTGAGCGTGATAGTATTCGACAAGCCATACAAAGGGGAACCGAGCTACTTAGGGAAGCTAACATCGAGGCGACTCAAAACATCAGCCCTGATCAGCAGAGTAGTTACAGAAGATGGGCTGGCGAGAACGAAGCAATCGTAGCTGAAACCCGAGAAGAAGTCACCAAGATCTTTCCTACTAAAGAATGGATGAAACTAAGTCCTCTTCAGAAGGGTGATATATTAAAGACGCAGCTAGAGCATAAGTTCCTCATGCACACGAACATGCCTCCAGCAGAGGAAACGATAACATCTATTCAGAATCAGGTAGAAGAGGGCAGGGATGAAGATCTGTTGAACAGGGTTGATGGAAGGATAAAAAGAATTCAAGAGAGCCGTGCCATTGAAGCGTTCAGACAAAGGTTCCCAGACAAGAAAGAGTTCACAACTGATCAGATCCGCGATTATTTGAACACCGATGAGGGCAAAAATTCTGGATTTGATTTTGGTAAGGTGGAATATGAATTCAAGGATTCGGCTACAGAAGATGCTTACTTGGAAGAGGCTGAGTCAATAAATGAAAAGAGAAACCTGCGATACATGCAGGGTCAGGCAGACATAGTCTTGAAGCAGGTTAAGTCACACGCGAAAAGCGGCGACTTAAGAATGGTTTCCAGATCATTCCCGAATGCATTCTCTTCGTCTGGTCAAGAGGAAAGGGGATGGAACACAGCACTCATGAAGGTGAATCTTGGTTGGCCTTCTGGATTGTGGGATTACCTAGAGGCAAGGCCTAATCACCCGCTCAGCAGGCTCATCAATGATCCAAGCACAAAGACCCTGCCATTTCTAGACAACAGACTGATGATGATTACTAGAGATGATCAGTCGGGTGATGGTAGCGCAATCATTAATGCATTGTTTGGAAAGTCTCCTGCTGACGAGGGGAGCTGGGACTCCGTTCCGACAGGCGGGCCGCCAGTTCGATTAAGGCAAGCAGACACAGACGACTCTGCATATCAGCATGTGAACAGGGTCAACGCAGAGTCATCTAGTGTTTACTCTGACCCTAACCTGCCTGAAGAGATGTTTAAAAACGAGCATCGGGTACTGGAGTCATATCACGTACAGATATCAGACGCTATGTCGCAGATGTACAGGGATGGAGGCCAGACAACAGAGATGCAAAGTGCTGTAAAAAGGTATCAGGTGGCACTAGGAAACAAGACAAAGGTGGATGCACGGTTTGTTACAGCAGCGTCGATTGCTCCTGCTATTGATCCGTTTATAGTTGGCATGGCAGACAGAGCTGGCATATCAGATCCTCTTGCTTACGCAATACTGCAGACAGCAAGGGCTCATGAGCAAAATGCGACTGGTACTTTCTGGGGTACTCTAGATAGAAGCATAAAAAGGAATCTCTTGAACGACCCATCAAGACCAGTTCAGTTTATTCCGCACAAAAGAAGTTCGGAGGAAGGCATGAAAGCCATACAGTCTCTTCCGGTGGGAACTCCTTATGTTGATTAAGTGGAATCGTTCGCAAGAGAAGCCCTAGTGATGAAGTCTCTAAGCCGGTAGAGGACGGGTCTGTTACTCTTCGCGGCCAGTTTGGCTTATAATGTCGCAGCTACAGTGCCGATATTCATATTATTCTTGAAACTTGGATGTGAAGATAATGGCTGATAAGACAGTCTTTAGGCGTGTTGATGAAGATGCATTAGAGTCTATGCGTCCGCCTCAGCAAGAGCAGCCGGTAGGTGCTTTCGAGAGCGCAACTGCTAAGTTTGTCAGGGACAATTTGTTTCTGCCAAAGACTAAATACGATTCAGCTGAAACCGATCTTGATGCAGTAAGCCCAGATGAGATCAAGGAGATGTCTAACGACTCCTTCATAAGGGCTGAAACTAAAAAAGCTGTGGCAGAGCAAGATGCTAGAAGCCCGCTTGCTGGGTATGGCAGTGAGCTTGCTGCAACCGTTGCGATGCCTATACCTGTAGCAGCAACGATAGCAACAAAGCTTGGTGGAAGAAAGCTTGTTGATATGTTCCGTCCTGAAATAACGGAAGGAAGCGAAGACCCAGGTCGCGCTTTGTATACATACTACCAGTCTTACAAAGAAGAAGCTGGAAAGTCTCCGGTAAGGTTCGCGCAGAAAGAGGGGCAGGATGTTCCGTTTCCTTTGGTCGGTGAAATCAGTGGGAGTGTATTTAACAAGTACAGAAAGACAAGCATCGAAGGCCTTGGTCAATTGCCGCTTGCTGCTGCTGGTGGTGTTATTGGGTTTGGTGGTGTAGTAGGAACTCATGTTGCTTCTTCTATGCATGACTTTGATGCAGAAGGCAAGCAGAATGGACTTGGTAAATTAGAGAGAGGACTAGGTGCTATAGCCACAGGAGTTGTTGAAGGAGGAATAACGTATGGCTTCCAGAAACTTGGGCTTGGTGGCTTAGAGTCGATCTCGTTAAACGGAAAGGCTCTTCACCCAATACAGCAGGCCATGTTCAGAGAGAGCCTGAGAAAGGGATTGCTGAATAGGTTTGGAATATCATCGGCTGCCGTGGCAAAAGAAGGGCTTCAGCGTCTTACTCCAGAGGCGGCGGAAGAATCCATTATAGCTGTCCTTAAGAACATCATTAGGTCTGAGACAAAGTTAGACCCAGAGGCGGCGGACTTTGACAGGCAGGTTGATTCAGTAATTGATGCGTCACTTACTTCTGTGTTTATGACAGCACCGATGTCTGCTGTTTCTGTGTCTAGGTCAATAGCTGAAGCTAGGAACGCGATTGTTCCTCTTTTTTCCGCCAAGGAAGGATTTGGTCTTCCTGACATGCCTGCCACAAGGACGGCAGCAGATAGCAGGACTAGGTCGGAGAGAGCAGAGGCTCAACTGAATGAGGAGCGGCTGGAGCAAGAGGCTAGCGAATATGTTTCAGAGCAGGGTATCAACCTGACCGAGGAACAAAGAGACCAGCTCAAGGAGGACTACAAGCAAGCTGTTCGTGTTGAGCAGCAAGAGGATTCTATCAACGAGCAGGCAATTGTTTCTCTTGCTGAAAGAAACAGGCAGATAGAAAAGCAGGCGCGTGATATAAGAAATAACATACGCACAGATTACAACGTCGAGCTAGGGCAGCAGGATGGAGAGACGACAGAGCTTGGTGCTGGCGATAGTTCTACTAGAGTAGAGGTGACTTTAAAAGATTCACCAAAAGGCTTGGGCAACTTATGGGAGGTTGAAGCTTACAGGGTAGACTCTGATTCAATAAAGATCATATCTAAGTCACCGCAGTCATTTGGTGTGACTAGGGTAGTAAAAGTTAGTGATGTAGCACCAACAGATCTTCAAGTTGAAAGAAACAAAGAGTCTATCATTGGAAGGCAAGGGTCTGCATTCAAGCTTGATGATGAAGTTGCAATGGAACCCGAGGCAGTAGAGCCATCTGCTGAAGGTACGACAATAAGTGAACTCATAGAAAGACAGCGTGCAGAATACGGTACTGACATTGACGAGGCAGTTCCTTCAAGTGCTACATCTGTATTCGAAACATCACCGCAGCCAAGATCTGTTTTTGAGCAAGCTGATATAGAATCGGGAAGCGAAAGATTCAGAGGAAGTCAACAGCCAACCGAGACGGTGGAATCAGAAAGGCTGCGAGAAAGAGAACTTCGGAACGAGCAGATAAGGCAGGAAGCTAAAGAGCTTGGCAATGTGCCGACATACAAGAAGGTTAGCCAAGAGTTCCTAGAGAGGTTGATTCGAGACAGGATCGAGTCTGGATTTGTTCTTAGGTCTGAGTCTGCATCTAGCCTTGATTCCATTAAAACAGAGCTGTCAGAGGATGTTGGTGCTGATGCAGTTGACGTTGAGGCTTCTGTTATATCACTGGCTTCTGAAGGGTTGATTGATTACAACGAACAGACAGGGACAATACAGCCTACCTCTAAGTTCCGAGAGCAGAAAAGGTCTAACATCACAAGAGACCTAGACGAAGGGATGACATCTGCTCAGTCTGTAAGGAAAAGCTACCCGATAAATGCAGGACTATATGCATTCGCACTAGACCAGCGTGGTGTCACACAGATAGTTGCAGAAACAAATGATGGGCCGGTTTCCGCTACTCTGGTGAGGATGCGAGATGGATCGCCGTTGATATCCATCAACACGCCAGAAGGTTTCGACTCTGCGTCAGAAACAATGCCGACCGAAACATCTTCTTTGGATGCAGCCCAGCGAACAATCGACATGCTTTATGATGCCCTTGAGTATCATGGTGTCAGAGGCAACAAGGGCAGGCGGCAGATCGAGGAAGACAAAAACCTAGATCCAAACACTAACAGATGGTCTCAGTATTTTGATTACATACCAAGCGTTGCTTCTATACGGAATGCACTGGCTTCTGGGGGAAGGGTTTTCTTAGATAGCGCAAAGGTTGTACGCGCATCAAGCGGCGATATGCTAGACAGAGCATATGAAAAGGGACTTGCTTTGCTGCTTGGAAAGCCTATTGATCAGGCTAGGATGGATCAGCCAGTAAGTGCAGAAGACGCAATAGGCGTTTCTGGTTTAAGCGAATTAATAAAAAGGCAATTGAAGGACAGTTCAGAAGCGGCAGGTGGTTCGCCAGTAAGCTTCCAAGACTTTCTTCAGTCAATAAAGGATGACCTCTCTAGTCAGGAGGCTGGGTTTTCATCTCCAGCAATGGGCTTGTTTCGCCAGATAGAGTCATCTGAAGATGGCGTAAATATACTAAACAAGGTGATTCAGCAGGTAAAGGATTCTGGAGGAAAGTTCTTAACAGCCGAGGAGATAGAGTCAGAGTTGCGGGCGATTGATGAACTCATGGCAGTGTTTGGCGAATCAAACATAAGGAAATTCGCAGAGATACTTGAGGGACAGCCATCCTTAAACCCATCAATATTGACATGGCTTACTGAGCAGATTGCTCCTAGACTTGCTCTACCTTCCAGCGGAGAGCAAGCTAGCAGTGAACAGGCTGCGCCAACTGTTGAAGATACGGATGACTCAGGGGTTGAGCAGGAGCAAGAAGAAGTGGTTCCTCCAGAGGGAGAGATCCACGACAGGCTGAACTCTGTGTACACACAGCCAGACGAGGATGGATTCAATGTTCCTGCAGAAGGAGTAGATCCGCTAGTTGCAGACATTGAGGGTGAGCAGTATGAAATAACTCACTACAACCCAAGGGATGGATCTATATTCTTTCTTGACGGAGACTTCTACACTCAGCAAGACAACGGTGAATATGGTTTGGCTTTACAGGAGGTTCAGGATGAGGAAGCAGATCAGGAAGACGAGCAGCCAGCTGAACCTAAGTTGGTCAAGAAAGATGCAAAGGTAATAGGAACTAAAGACGAAGGAAAGAGTCGCCAGTCTTTGAGGGAGGAGGCGAAGGCTGCTGCTATGGCTGCACTTGGTGTCGAGCCTGATGCGGATGTTGCCGATCAGTCGAAGCAGGAAGCAGAAGAAACCGAAGCACCGAAGGCACAGGGCTCGCTTGCAAGTTTACTTGACGCTCTTCAGGAGAAGGGTGTCAAGATGCGTCCTGAAGAAGATGCTGGTAGAGACCTGTCCCAAGATGTTCCACGGCAGGGCTTGGTTGAGGCTGACCCTGAGTTAGTGGGAAAGATTGTTGACTACATGGTTGACAAGTCAGAGGATGGAGGGAGTCTTTCTGAGACTCTATCTGAGCTTAATCAGTTCCTCGATGAAGGCGAGGTAGCTCGACTTGCTGCTCCACTTCGTGCTGCTTGGGGTGTGATAAACAAGTCTCAAGAAAATCCATTAACAGAAGATCAGGTCAACGAGGCGTTCAACTTATACACAGGTGAATCAGATGTACGGCAGGATGATGGCGGACTGGAGGGTGGACGATCAGGGTCTAGCGTGGCATCCGAAGGAGGGGCTGGCGGTGGCAGTACCCAAGGGGCTACGCCAGATTCAGTGGGAGGAGTATCTGGATCAGATGTCACAGAAGATAGACCACGCAGTCTCGTCAGAAGAGAGGGGGGGGGAAATGTTTCGGGATCTATGGAGGGCTCTGACGGGCAACAGCGTGCGACTGTCGGAAGACGAATCGGTCAGCAACCACCCACAGACACCACAGTTTCAGGAGATGTTAGCGGAGCTGAGGGGGATATCGCAGGATCAGTTCCCGATGGAGGTGGAGCCCAGCGAGGAAGCGAAGGAGGAGATGGATCAGTTGAGCGTGGAGGTTTTACTAGAGACGACTTTGGAACAAAGAGTTCTGTAAAGTATCAGGGTATATCTGAAAACCCAGTAGAAGGGATACTGGTTCCTTCTGCTCATGCAAATGCTATTCAGGAAAACCTAGAGCGAGTACAGGAAAGTAACTTTTACTTGCCTAATTTTGTTGCAGAGGAAACTGGACTTGATGTTGAAAGGATAGAAAGCGGAGAGCTGTTCTTCCCTTACCAGCTTGAGGGCGTTGCTTCAGCAATTGCTGCTCACAAGAAGGGAGAGTCTTTTATAGAAGCATCACAGACGGGGCTCGGCAAAGGTCGTGGTGCTGCTGCGATGATACAGTACGCAATAAAGCAGGGCTATCTTCCAGTATTCGTTACTGACCGTGCAGATTTGTACGCATCAATGATGGAGGATATGTTCAACATTGGTGCTATACAAAAAGATGGTGGCTTCCGTCCATACGTCACACAGAACACAAGTGAGAAAGGGTCTATTGATCTTCATGGAAAGATAGATGGGTTCTCGGTATTCAAGCAGCCAAAGACAAGGGCGGAGTCTGATGCATTCATGGATCAGGCTAGCTACAAGAAAGGCAAGCTGGTACACAAGGGCGAGGTCTTTGATGCGGTGTTCACGACTTACAGTCAGCTTGCTCCAAACAAAGGTCTTACGTCTAGGAATAAATTCATAGACAGCATATCGGAAAATGCTTTCTTTATACTCGACGAATCCCACAAGATGGGTTCTGGCAAAGGGAACAACACTGATGGAACCGAGAGGTTAAGCACTGGTTCTTTCTTGAGGGAGATGGTTGCTCAATCTAAAGGAGCTTACTTCTCATCGGCAACTTTCTCGAAGTCATCTGATGCTCTCAAGAGTTATGTAACTGCTGGCATAGGGAAGTCTCTCGACAACCCAACTCTTCTAGGTGATCTGTTCAACAGTGGTGGTGATGCGTTCGCTCAGATAGCCAGCAATGCAATGGTTGACGCAGGCAACATGAGAAGGCTTGAGAGGGACATGTCGCAAGTCGAGATGTCTGCACTCGAGGTTGCTGTTCTGCCAGAGCATATTGATTCAGTCTCAAGATCCATGGCAAGTCTTCGTGACTTGCAGTCATTGGTTCTAAGCGAGATCGGAATGCTTCAGGAAGAGAACGGAAGCGAGCAGGGTCTGGTTGATTTCCTTGATTCAATTCGAGACATCCAGTCTGCAGGAAGGCTTTTTGAAGGCAATTCGAAGAAGCTTT
>Ga0070746_10002359_pt1 | contig 11244 bp, 14 predicted proteins | sample VirMetDEL_Mar_21_FD_77016 | JGI IMG/M metagenome (GOLD analysis project Ga0070746, IMG submission 77016) | Aqueous microbial communities from the Delaware River and Bay under freshwater to marine salinity gradient to study organic matter... | ecosystem: Environmental > Aquatic > Marine >... | reverse complement strand
GATTGGTCAGAAGCGTGGGAACCTTCCAATGACAGGGAAGTGGCAGATGATGGGGATGTCGCAGTAACTACAGAAACGAGAGAAATTGAGTCCAGTGGTGGTGGAACAGTATCAGCAGCATCCTCCTTGGCAGCAGTGGAGCGACAGCGAGAGCGAGAACGGCAACTGGCAGAAGCAAAAACTGCAGAGGAGCGACAGGCCCTACGAAAGGATCATGATATCTTTAGGTTGTACCTAACCTTTACTGGAGATGAGGCCGTTGTTGTAAAGAAAGTCCTTGGGAATAGGGCTGCAGAAAGAGTTATTGAAATGTGTAAGTTGGCCTACGAAGAGTTGGAGGACTCTGAAAAGTAGGAAAAACTCAAACAGGAGTTTGAATGAATACGACAGGTAAGAATATACCTAAAGTAACGCCTGACATGCTTGGTAGGATTAAATTACGTTATGAGGTAGGAGAGAGAGTAGAGGACATTGCTAGGGACTTTGATATGCACCCTTCTAATGTTCGTCATCATGCAAAGAAAAACTCATGGATTAGAGGATCTAGGAAGTCTGAAATTGTTGAACAGGCAGAACAGGCCCAGAGACAACTTGTCATTGCTGACAAAGTGGAGAGATCCGTTCAAGAGACAGAGAAATTTCTGCAGGATGCAGAAAGAATCAGGATGATGGTTCTTCAGTTTCATGGAAGAATGCTGAAAAATCGCGATCCTGAAACAAAGGAGTTGATATTGGAAAAAGAGGAGGCGGAACTGGTATTTCAATATTTGAAATGCTGTAAAATCTCAATGGAAACCATGTCCTTGGCCTATATGGGGAAACGCAAGGCCCTTGGTATGGAAGACAGTTTGAGGGAAGATGCTACAATTCTTCCGTGGGAGGATTAGTAGATGCCTCTTACTGATGCGCAAAAGACAATTTCCAGATCTAACTCACGTTTTAAGGTGGTGGCAGCAGGTAGACGTTTTGGGAAAACCTACTTGTCGATGTCTCAGATGGCACGTTCTGCAAGATTTCCATATTCCCAGGTATGGTATGTTACCACTACCTACTCGGCTGCAAAGAACATCATGTGGTCTGTGCTCAAAGAGAGGTTGCAACGACTTGGATGGGCCAAACGATTTCATGAGGTAGCACTACAGGCCACTTTGGTCAATGGATCAGTGATCTCTCTCAAGGGTGCAAATAATCCTGACAGTTTACGAGGAATTGGACTAGATTATCTTGTGTTGGACGAAGCGGCCTATTTGGAAGAAAGGGTTTGGACAGAAGTATTGCGTCCAACTCTCTCAGACAAAGTAGGTGGTGCCTTATTTATTTCATCTCCTTCTGGTCGAAATTGGTTTTATGATCTATGGGAGGACGGACAAGACCCAGATGAAGACGATTGGGAGTCATGGCAATTCACTACCTTGGAGGGAGGAAATGTACCACCAGAGGAAGTTGAAGCTGCGAGGAGAAACTTGGATGCAAGAACCTTTGAGCAGGAATATGAAGCCAGATTCGTCACCTACACAGGATTGGTTTACTATGGATTCGATCATTCAGAGTCTGTCGTGGATCGTGGTTATGAGCCTAATCAGCCTGTGTATATTGGGATGGATTTCAATATTGATCCGATGACTGCCACTGTTTTTCAGATGGATGAGAATGATGGCACATTGTTCATTATTGATGAGATTGAGATTTTTGGTTCCAACACTGATGAGATGGCAGAGGAGATTCTGACAAGATATCCTGAGGATGCCATTACCATTTACCCTGATCCGGCCTGTGTTCAAACAAGAACATCTGCAGGAGGAAGAACGGATCTGTCTATCCTTCAATCCTATGGTTTTAAATGCAAATTCAGAAGGAAACATCCGTTGATTCGGGATAGAATCAATGCTGTCAATTCTCGACTTTGCAGTGCAGATGGTAATCGTTATTTGTTTGTTCACAAGAAGTGTAAACGGACGATTCACGCTCTAGAGAGACACTCTTACAAGAAAGGTACAAACCTTCCAGAAAAGGGTGGTGAAGGCGATTTATCTCACATTACAGATTCAGTAGGTTATCTTGTGGAGTATATGTATCCTGTAAATCGACAGGAAATTGAAGTAGCGCCTATTTTTGGAGTTTGAGATGTATTATTACAATCCAATGAACCATTCCTCAAATCCGAGGTATGATTCGGAACACCCGCAGTATCGGGAGTATTTGGATTTGTGGAACAAATGCAGGGATTGTTATCGTGGTGAGGAAGCAGTAAAGAATGCAAATCAAAGATATCTTCCTTACTTATCTATGCAGGATTCTGGGGATTATTATAGCTATAAGAATAGAGCTATTTTTCTCAATGTATTGCGCAGAACCGTGCATGGATTAGTGGGGGCTTCTCTTCGGAAAAGTCCAATTATTAAAGTTCCTTCAAAGATGGAATCCTATTTAGAAAATATTGATCTAAATGGCATGTCCTTCATGGAACTTCTTCAGTCTTTGATGACAGAATTGCTAATTGCAGGTCGTGTAAATGTTGTAGTGGATCGGGATGAGGATTCCAGAACTTACTTGACATACTATTCTGCAGAATCAGGTATCAACTGGAGGATGGATAAGAACGTCCCGATTATGGCCTGTTTTGTAGAACAGGTAAATACGACAGATGATGGCTTTTCTCATTCAATGGATACACAGTATCGGATTTATGATTTTGATGAGAATGGCAATCTCCGTGTCCGTGTTGCAATGGAATTGGATAAGAAGAACGGAGAGGAACGGGACTATGAGGATGATGCTGAATTTGAGATTGTCTATAACACCAATCCAACAGTTCGTGGAGAAGGGATGCAGGAATTCCCTGTATTTTGTTTCAATGCTGCTGGAATGGGCCTTGATAATCTCTGTCCTCCTCCTCTCTTGGATTTAGCAAATGTTTCTCTTTCTCATTATAGAACTTCTGCAGACTTGGAGAATGGTCGCCACTTCACTGCTCTACCGCAACCTTGGATTACTGGCATGGATCCAGACGAGGCCCGTAACGGATTGCATATTGGCGGTAACACTGCATGGATCATTTCTAATGAAAACGCACGTTTAGGATACCTGGAATTCAATGGAACTGGATTGGGTTCTCTGGAAAATGCATTGCGTGAAAAAGAAGCGATGATGGCAGTGGTTGGTGCAAGATTGCTGGACTCCAAGAAGGGAGTAGAGAGTGCAGAGACCTCAAGGATTCGGCAAAATATTGAAACTTCTGTTCTATCTCATATTGTAGTCACTCTTCAAAATGGTCTGAAGAAGGTTCTTCAGTACATGGCCCGTTGGGAAGGATTCAATGAAAAGGACGTTCATCTTGAACTGAATATGGATTTCATTGATGTTCGGATTCCCCATCAAGAGATTATTTCTCTTGTACAGGCATACCAAATGGGTGGCATCTCAATGGATACTCTTCTCTATAATTTGAAACATGGCGAAGTGATTCCAGATGATGTCAGTATTGAAGATGAACGAGAAAAAATTGAGATGGATCATGGCCCCAAAACTACTGCAGAGCAGGACAGAAGCGTTGTACTCCAAGAAAGTGAGTCCGAACAACTTAGAAAATCCCTCTCTCCTTCAGGACGAGGCGACTGATCTAATTCTGGATCATCACATTTCTTGCATTAAGTATTCTTATCGTGTTGCTGATCAGATTGTTTCGTTTCTGGAAGGATTCCAGAATGAATTGGTCAATGACATCTTGTTGGATTCTCATGGCAATCGTTTTGAATCAGACATTACAAGGATGGATCTCTTTGCAGAGAGAACTCATGTAAAGTTGCATCAATTGCGAAGTCGTTTTGAGAATTATTTTGAGGAAGTGATCTCTATTTGGGAGAGGAAGGAAATTGATTTTCTTCGTAGTGCTTTCCAGTATGGTGGCGATTACCCTTCATATTCTACTCCTTCTCTTTTAGGGGTTCCGTATGAAGAGGTTTTGCATTTGAATCTCCACAGTATGCGTTCAGAAATCAGTTCAAACTATCGTACTGCCTTGGTATATGGTCAAGGAGACACCTATCTTCTTGAAAAGTTTAGAGGAACCCGTTCTCTGAATTACAAGGACAGCATCTTTGGATTATTTCAAAGTCGTTTTACTACGATTTTTAGAACAGCATTTCTTGAGCAATTAAATAAGATCCGTTTGTCGTTCTATGCACTACTTTCACAGAGGTTTACCCATTTTTCAATGGTGTCTCCATTTCCTTCAGACAAACAAGTATCCTTGTATTCCTTGCAGGATTACTCACTGGTTTCAGGAAGTGAAAAGTTTACAGGGCCATTGGAGAATTACAATTCCTCAAGAACACCTGTTCCTATTCTGGAAAAAAAGAGTTTTGATGTGAAGAACCTGCGTTCCTGGTTTGGTGCAACTCCTGAGAGTTATCAACAGGAAGTGTTAGGTAAAAAGCGTTTTCTTCTCTGGAAGAAAGGAACAATCTCCAAATCTCAGATCTTTAATTTTAAACACTCATCATGAAGAAGAATGGAAGAAAAAACATTTTATGCAAAGGTGCAAAAGAAGGACACTCAACTCTATGATGTAGAAATCCTTGCACCCTCCTTGTTTGAGGCCCGTAGAAAAGCATTGTCTTCAATGGATTTATTATTACGGGACAAGGATCGGGTTTCTCTTACTCACAATGACATCTCCTATTCATTTCTTGGTTTTCGTACAGAACATCATGTTCCTACAAAGGGTAAGGATTCTTTCCCATTAGGAGGAGTGATGCTATCTGAAAACTATGCAATGGATGAGGAGGGAGATGTCTGGGTTAGACTTCCTGAAAAAAAGGACTGAATTTGATGCAATTCGTGAGGCCATTTCTTTATTACATAAAGTGATGGGAAGCGGGTGTGGTTTGAGAAGTTATGATACAGTTGAACAAGCAGAAAAAGTATTGTACTATCTGAATTCACTGTTGATTTACGATGGATCAAGCCAGAGTTTTTATGGGGCCTGTATTATTCGTGATACAGATGTAAATGTCTTTACTTACCACTCTCCAATGAGTGATGAGGAAGAGGCAAAAATGTTTGAAAGGAGTCGATTAGAATGGAACAAGAAACTTCAGCAAGAGATGGCGCAGAAGCGATGGAATCAACGGAAGCAGTTCAACAAAAAGTCGAAGTACCGAAAGTAGATCTCGGTTCAACAGATACGTTTACAAGAGAGCAAGTTGAGGGGATTGTTGCAAAGGCCTTGGAATCAGAAATCACTGGTTTGAAAAGCAACAATATTGCACTGAAGGAAGAGAAGAAGAAGGCCCAGGAACGTGCAAAGGAATTTCAGGATTTTATTTCTCAGATTGGAGGACAGGACAATTTAAATGAATTGCTATCTCTGAAGAATAAAATTGAGAAGGATGAAGAATTACGTTTGTTTACAAGTGGGGATCGTGAAAAGTACAATGAGCGTATTCTGAATCGTGCAAGACAGGATCATGCAAATCAATTGAAGCGTCTCAATGAAGAGTTGGAATCCTGGAAAACCGAGGCCTCCACTGCAAAGAGTCGCTATCAGCAAAGAGAGATTGAGAAGTCCATTATGGATGGGTGTGCAGATTCTGGCGTAAATCCAAGATTGTATCGTGCAATGTCTGCACAGGTTCGGGATGAGATTGTATTTGATGAAGAGACAGGGAAGGTTCTGGTTCGGGATGGCGAAGGAATCCGCTATGGTTCCAATGGGCAACCAATGGAAGTGAGAGAACTGATAGACATGATGCGTGAGGATCAGCCAGAGTTATTCCTTCAGTCAACAGGAAGTGGGGCGCAAGGTTCTGGGGCATTCAGACGGTCAACCACTGGAGTTTCTGCAGAAGAAATGCGGAATTTACCAATGGATCAATACAAGCGTCTTCGTGAACAAGGCGTTATTCGATGATATATAGTGATATTTCGTTACGGACTCTGCAGGAGCAGGGATATTTGCCAAAACAAGTTCACATTGGGCCTTCCAGTGTGGATTTAACTCTCTCCAACTCTTTTTGTGTCATGGACTCTCCGAATGAGGATGATGTTCTGGATGCATTGGATGAGCAAAGTTTCCATTATTGGGTTGAGGACACAATTGTTCTTGCTCCTATGGAGTTTGTATTGGCTTCAACCAATGAAGAGATTGGAGTTCCTGTAGATTGTGCTGCTTATGTAGAAGGTCGTTCTTCAGTTGGAAGAATGGGTGTTCAGGTACAGAATGCAGGTTTTATTGATGCAGGATTCCGTGGTCAAATTACTTTGGAGTTGCAGAACCAATCGAAATTTCCAATTCGTCTCTCTTCAGGGATGAGGATTTGTCAATTGGTCTATGTTCAGATGACGACTCCAAGTAATTCTCCTTACAATGGGAAGTATCAATTCCAAAAAGGAGCGACAGAATCCCGTTTGTATCAGGATTTGGTGGGAGAAGTGATTGTATAAAAAAGTGGTTGACACTAGAGAATACAGTCACTAGACTCCCAATAATCCTATCCCAGAGGGAAAAAGTTTACTAAAATGTCTTGCGCAGGAGCGCCTCTCTGTATCTGTTTTTTCAGGGGCCTCCTCTCTTTTCTGACGGAGCGATCCCCAAATTGTGATCCCTTCATTGGAAAGGAAAGTCATGTCGGTAACTTCTACCAATTTTTCAGGTAATCAAAATACCTTCCTCACTCCCGATGTCATTGCACGGGAAGCCCTCCTTATTCTTGAAGACAACATTGTTGCACCACAGGTAATGAATACCTCCGCTACTGCAGATTTTGCAGGAGCAAGAGTTGGTGACACTGTTCGTATCCGAAGACCTGCCTTCTTTGGTGTGGATGACTACTCCCGTGGTTCAAATGCTGGGAACATCCGAATCCAGAATGCTGTTGAAAACAGTATTGATCTGAAGATTGAGAAGCAGTTTGACGTTTCTTTTGAAGTTTCTTCAAAGGAATTGGCGATGAGTGTTGATGAGTTCAATGAGCGAATGTTGCGACCTGCAATGTCTGCCATTGCACAGAAGATTGACACCTATGCGCTTACCAAGATAAAAGGTCTTGGCGGATTCCTTGGCCCATCAGATTCTGGTGCTCCTGCAGGATTGACTGCTCCAAACACTCTTGGTGAAGTGGCAGCAATTGTAGAAAAGATGAATATTCAGCGAATCCCAATGACCGGACGCAAGTTCATCGTTTCTCCTGTAATGCAGAGTGCATTGTATGGAATTACTGAGTTTGTCCGTGCAGACATCCGAGGATCCGCAACTTCTCCTGTAGAAGAAGCCTCTCTTGGTCGTTTCATGGGTCTGGACACCATGATGTCTCAGAATCTCCCAACTCACACAGTTGGTACTATCCTCAGTAATGGAGATGCAGACAAGGCCTGTGCAGTCCAGGGAGATAAAACTGAAGGTACAACTTCTTTGACGATTGATGCAGTTTCTCTCGTTGGGACAATAGCTGCTGGTGATACCGTAAGTATTGCGTATGTAGATGGCGTGACACGGGATCATGTAGTTACTGAGACGAAGACTGCTGCTGGCAATGCTGTTGCTATTACAATCAACCCAGGTCTCTACGGCATTGATGCTGCTGCAGTAAATGGTGGCGTTCCTGTTGTAGTTGTAGATGATGCAGTTGCTACAATTCGTGGCGTTTCTGGTTCAGAAGACGTTACTACCGTTGGTGCTGTGTTCCATCCTGATGCGTTCCAGTTGGTATTCGTACCACAACCCAATCCGATGGGGCCAGGAACCAATTCTGCAACTGTGAACTACAAGGGCATGTCTCTACGAGTTCTTCAGAGCTACGACCACCTCAAGAAGCGAGATCTAATCTCTGTGGATTGTCTGGTTGGTGCGGCTGCAGTGGATGGGCGACTTGGTGTACGAGTTCCTTCTGCGAATGGATAATATTTTTGACCTCTCCTTCGGGAGGGGTCTTATTCATTAACTGAGGAGCCAGTATGTCATTTGTAACGATGTATGATGGAGACAGAGAGGTGAATGTTCCTTCTGGACAGATTGAAAGGTTCAAGGGTCTTGGACTGACAATGGAAAAGAAGGTTGCTGCACCTGCTGTCAAAAAAGAAGAAGAAACAGTCACAAAGAAAACAGAATCCACGGTAAAATCAGGGACTAAGTAATGGCCTTGGACGCTACACTCAAAGGAACCTCTTCCAATTCGTATGTTACGGTTGCAGAGGCCAATGCATATTTTGCTGATCGTTTGGGTGCTAGTGCGTGGAATTCTCTGAGTGATGAGATTCTCAATGTGAGTAGTGCGACCATTAGTGCGACTTACAGTACCTTGGATGATGTGACAGAGATCACGATTAGTGGGATTGTTGCGCCATCCGTAGGACTTGCTGCAGGAGAGGAGATTCAAGTTACCACAGATGTGGCAGGTGCAAATGGAGTTCAGTACATTACCAGAGTTCCTTCGACCACCTCCCTTCAGTATGTAGTTTCTGGGAATCAATCTGCAGTATCAGCTATTTCGTATTTGGATCGTTCTGGAGTAGGAGACAAGGCCAGTTCGTTGATCATGGCAACCCGCTATTTGGATCAATTGATCTTCCGTGGAGAACCTACGACAACCAATCAGGCCTTATCCTTCCCCAGAAGATTCCTTCCTGATCCTGATGCAGCATCCAGTTATGTTGCTTTGGAATTGAGATTGCGTTCTGATTATTATGACCAGGACACGATTCCAGACAGAGTTAAGTTTGCAACCTATGAGTTGGCCTTCCGTTTATTGAGTGATACTGAATTGTTGGGTGACCCAGGAGTTCGTGCGTATCAAAGTGTAGAGATAGATGGAGTCCTCAAGGTGGTATTCAACTCTAATACGCTATCCCGACCATTGGATCGGAATGTGATGAACTACATAGGCCCACTATTGGAGACAGGAAGCGGAATTGGCGCAAAGTTGAGGAGATAGAATGCCATTCAATGATGATATGGTTCAACTGGTTCTCAAGGTATTCGACAATTCTTTGATCTCTGGGATTACAGTAAGCATTGATGGTGTTTACAAGAACGTAACCACAGGGGCCTACAATCCTGCTACAGGAGCTTTAACCAGAACGGTTACTGAAATACCAGTGAAGTTGGTTAAGAAGAATGATGCAGGTTTGGTGAAGGCAGGAGACAACTCTATTGGTTCCTTGTTGGATTCAAGATCTTCTGGAGAAGGTTCGGACTACTTGGAGTTTCTGATTGCACCAATCAGCGGAGTGATTCCTTCGCAGGGGATTGATGATGAACTGGTTATTTCCAATAAGACTTACAAGGTGATGAGTGTACGCTCTAGAGATTTGGGGCCTAATCGACTTGTCTACGAAATCAAGGCAATTGGATAATGGCAGTCATTCGGAAGAGAGCCACTGCTGGAGGTGGTTTAAACGTAAATTTTCAAAAAGTAGCCGATGCAATCCGTAAGGATATGCAAGCGCATATGTCAGATGCAGTTCGGGAAGGGTTCCGTGAGATTGTTGCAGGGACTCCCAGAGATACTGGATATGCACAGAGTAACTGGAAGATTTTATTTGCAAATGTGAAAGTATCAGCATTACCTCCTAAGGACAAAAGTCAGCAATATCCTGGGGTGGATGAGGTAATGGCAAGAGAAGAGTTGAAGTTTCAATTTATTCAGAAGGATGGATTCAACACAGGGTTTCGTTTTAACAATGAAACTCCCTATATTTATGAATTGGAAAGGGGCCACGATCCAAAACGGGGATTTGTTCAAAGGGGCATGACAAGAATGAAGATTGAGTTGGAAAAGACCATGAAAAAACGAACAAAGGTAAAATAGGTGACCAATCAAGAAATGGAGATTATGAGCTATCTCAATACCAATTGGGATCTGTCTCCTGCAGATACACCTCCGATTTCATGGGCAAATTCCAACGTAGTCATCAACTATGATGCGAATCAGGATTATCTGGTTCCAACAATTGTTACGCTGGCAACTCAAATTCTTGAGGTTCCTTCAAACTGCGGAGCAGTGAGAACGGATTATAGTTTTGGCCTAAACTTTCTCTTGGTAGAGAACACAGGCATGAGTGCAGCGAAAACTTATGTGGACAAGTTGAGGGACATCTTTCATAAGAAAGACATCACAACCTCTTCGTACACATATCACTTTTCTGCTTTGGAAGTGACACAGGGTTTCAGTTCAGGAGCACATTTTGAGCTTCCCGTGTCCGTGTTGTTTTTTACTTATTCTACCTAATAAGGAGAAGTCATGGCCTTACCGATTACGTTAAATCGCAGTCGATCTTCGATTGTCTTTCTGAATGCAGAGACTACTGCAGGAACAATTGCTACATCTCCAGATGCCAATACTCGTTTTGGTCTAACCACTCCTCCTGTAATTGGACAGGCTGGAAATTATACCGATACTTCAGAGATTGGCCCAGAACTCATTAGTGTGGATCGTGTACTCAACTACATGGATTATTCCTCATTTGATTTTGAGTACTATGCAAAGCCTGGTGGTGTAACAGATACTGCAATTTCCATTACAGCGATCACAGGTTCTGGTTCAACCGTTACCATTGATACAACCTCCCCTCCTGCAGTTGGAGACACTGTTTTAATCTCAGGGAATGGAGATACGGATGCAGCATTGATCAATGGGCTACAATTGGTTACTGCGATTACTGCAGGTACAGATTTTAGCTTCACTACCTCTTCTGCACTAAGTGGAACTCCTAGCAGTATTTCTGGGATGACAGTGGTAAGCAGAGTAATTACTGAAGCTGAAGAAGGAGACATTCTTTTCAGAACACTAGGTGGTCGCAAGTACATGAGTACAGCGCACAATGGTTATGTTCAGGGATCTAGTAATACAACGAATGTGACAAGCTCCAATGCAAGTACAATTCAGTATTTCTTGGCAAATGCCATTAACACATTTACAGTAACATCACGTCAGTTTACTGACCAATCTGTTCAGATGTACACAGCAACTGGAGCATTGCCTACTTCTTGGAGTGTTTCTCTTGCAAAGGATGGCCCCGTAACTTTTACGACAGGCTTTCAATCCAATCGTGTGTACTACACAGGAACTGCTGAACTAGACAATTCTGGGCCAATTACATTGGCTTCTGGTGCAGATACTGTAGTAACCATTACTTCTCCAAAAAGACATGCTTCAGATTCATCTGCTAATGCAGAAGATTTAGCATTCTATCAGTCCTTGTCTACAAAGGGATCTCTTGTAAAAGTTCGTGATTCTGCTGGTACAG
>Ga0070746_10002356_pt1 | contig 11245 bp, 5 predicted proteins | sample VirMetDEL_Mar_21_FD_77016 | JGI IMG/M metagenome (GOLD analysis project Ga0070746, IMG submission 77016) | Aqueous microbial communities from the Delaware River and Bay under freshwater to marine salinity gradient to study organic matter... | ecosystem: Environmental > Aquatic > Marine > Coastal... | reverse complement strand
GCAGAGATCCTAGATGCTTCATTCCTTGGATCATCCCTTTATATCCTTTTTAAAAGATCAGACGGTATCTACCTAGAGTCTATTAATCTATCTACAGATTCCGCAGTTGCAGTAATGGATGATAACACTCCAGTACTCTTGGATCGCAGGGTAAAGATCAAGTCAGGGACTTCCGTTGATACCATAAGTGACATTGAGTACCAAGGTGCTATGCCTACGGATATTAAGTTTGTCACTAAGGATGCTGAAATCATCACTCAGTCGCTTGTAGATTCCACGGTAGCAGGAGGAAGTACTGTGTATGCAGGAATACCTTTTACGTTTAAATACGAGTTCTCAAAGATTCAATTCAGACAAGATAATGTTGCAGTTACGAATGCAAAGCTACAACTAAGGAACATGAATATTATCTACTCTGATTCAGGATTTTTTAAATTTAAAATAAGCCATGAACCATTTACTCAGACTATTAACAACAATCTTGGAGGAACTACTACAATTACCCCTAGACCATCAAAAGAAAAGATCTTTAACGGTTACATTACAAACGTGTCTTCAGTAGGTAAATACTCACTACTTTCTGGAACATTTAAAGGGGGAATAATGAGTAACACAGATAACGTAAAGATATCCCTAGAGAATGACCAGTATCTTCCTTGTGCATTTCAGAGTGCAGAATGGGAAGGAATGCTACACGTTAGATCACAAAGGGTATGAAGTATTACTTAGGGTTATGTGATAATAGTACGGAGCAGGACTGTCATGATTTAGCTCCATTTATGAAAGAAGTTGATAAGCAGGAAGTCATGGCAAGTAGTGGTCATGATCCTCTTACTTCTCTCATTAAATCAAGGGAATGTTCTGATGTATGTTACAGCATATTTTGGGAAAAAAATTTGATCGGGATGTGTGGAGTTGCATCTATTAACTCATACACAGGATCACCTTGGATGCTCGGAAGTGATGCCTTTGATAACTTTAAGAATAAACACAAGAAACACTTTTACAAAGCGTGTAAACAGTGGGTTATGGATATGAATAGTAAGTACCCATTATTGTGTAATTACGTAGACAAAAGGAACGATACTTCAATACAATGGTTAAGACATCTTGGGTTTAATTTTACAAGATTAATAGAAAACTACGGATACGAAGGTAGACCGTTTTGGGAATTTATAAGACTATAAAGAATTATGTGTAATCCTGCTGCAATAGCAATTACTTCTGTAGGCATAGGTTTAGTTGGTTCATATTACCAAGCTCAAGCTCAAAAAAAACAAGCAGAAGAATATAACAGAAGAAAAGAAAGAGCAGATGCTAGGACAAAAGATCAGCTTTTGTTTTCCTACGGTGTAGGTGCTCAAGAAAAACAGAACTTAGAAAGAGCACACCAAAGAGATATCGATGTTGCAAACGCACAACAACTACAAAATCACATTAACAGTATAGAAGCTGAAGCATCTGAAAGAGTAGCATCAGAAAAACGTAGTGGACAATCTTCTGATCTTGTTGCTAGAAAAGTAAAAGGACAATTCCTTAGAACTGATGATGCTATAAAAGAGGAATTAGCAGTAAATGAAGAAAACAAGCATTTTGCAGAACAAAGTATTAAGCAAAATATGAACACTGCAAGATTCCAAGCTATCCAACAAATAGAATCTACTCAGTTCATGAGTGGTCCAGATAGTATGACTTATCTATTAGGTGCAGGAAATACAGCATTAGGAGGAATGGAAAGTTACTTTAGTATGAAGAGATATGATAATCCAAGTAGTAATAAAACAACTAAGAAATCCTCTAGTACTCCTTTGTATCAACAACCTCGTAGGGATCATCATCCTGGTACATAAAAATTATGTCTGAACAATCAATATCTCAAAGTAGGCTTAGTCCTCCCTCACTATCCAGAGGTCTATCTGTATCTTCTCCTACTGTAAAACAAGATCCTAGTGCTCAACGATCTCAAGCTATCGGTAAAGCACTATCTCAGATGAGTAATAAATTTGCAGGAGCATTTGGTACAAAGTTTAGGCATGACCAAGAGCAAGAATTAGAAGAAAGAAAACGGCAAATAGAGGAAAAAAAGAGACTAGACGATCTTTACAAAATAGAAGGATACGCTTTTGCTGAAAGAGTAGGAAAAGACAACGTACTCCATGCTCTTAAGACGGTTAAAATGCATCCTGAAGCAGTTAAAAACGCTAAGTTAAGGATGCACGAGTTAAACATTGAAGGTCACAATACTCGCATCAGTAACAATGCCACAAAAGTTATTGAAAACGAATATCTTAAATGGCAGGAATACCGAAAAGTTCCAGAAAATCCGAAGATTTCCTTTGAAGAATTTGCATCCTTTAGGATTAAACAGGAAAGAATAGGAATTACAAATCAGATTCCTCCAGAATTTAATGAGATTTTTAAAAACAACAAATTAAATTTTAAACCTTATCAAACAGCTATTGCAAAAAAAGTAGCTGAAATAGACGAAAAGAATTTACAAAATGAACTTGTAATTCAAATTGATAAAAGCTTAGAAACTACTCCGTTTACTTCTAAAATATATGGGTATGCCACAAGAAGAAAAAGTATTCTTGAACCTAATGGTCAAATGTCTATCTACACCAAAGATGACTATGACAATGCTTTTATGGATATTGTGGATGCTAGGAGTAAACAATTAGATATTACATCAGAAGATCCAGTTTGGGATTCACTAGATTTCATTGACCAAGCATTAGAAGGTCAACCTCGTATTACTGATACTAATCCTAGATGGAAAACATTAAGAGAAGAACTTAAAAGAAGACAAGCAAGTTTAATAGAAAAGGAAGACAAAGAAGAACAGGCAGAAAAAGATAGAAAAATTGAAGAAGAAAATAAAATAGCAATAAGTACTTTTACTGATATAAGAAGAGATATTATTAAAGCAAGAGCAGAAGAAAATGCGGAAGAATTACATATTGTTGCCCTTGAAATACAAAGTGACGATTTTATAAAAAAGTTTGGTTCTAGAGAAAACGCTGAGTTACTTGCTAAACTCCAAGATGAATACATAGAAGCAAAAGATCAAATTGATACTTCTCCTATTGAATTAACAAAACAACAACAAGAAGAACAACATGAAGCATTAGGAGAAGGATATGAGTTAATTGAAAAATTAGAAATGGGTCCGGGAATGGCTCAAACACAATCTCAAGTAGACGAAGGACTTGCTCAGTTAAAAGAAATTAAACTTAAAATTCATGATCACAAAGAAAGAGCAAAGGTACACACAGCATTTAGAACAAAAGTTAAAGAACCTTTTGAAGCTAGAGAAAAAATAAGAGTAGAAAATGAAGAGAAAAAACGTAAGGAGCAAAAAGAACAAAGGTATTCTTACGCAGTAAATGAACTAGACAAAAGTATAATTAAAGTTGAAACAATAAAAGATCCAGAACAAAGACTTAAGTTTGCCGAAACTCTGCAAGAAGATTTATTGTCAGGAGATATAGCTACAGCAATACAGCATTCAATAACTAATCTGTCACCTAGAGATAGGGCAAGAAGATCTAATCAATATTTACTTAAACAACTAGGTAAAGATGCAAAGACAGTTAGAGGTCGAGTAAGTAAGTTAGTAAGTGACACATATAAAGAAATAAAAGAAAAAAGAGAACTAACAAAACAAGAAAACTTTAAGAAAGCAAATGCTGAAATCGAAGGTAAACTTCTAGAAAACGAATCTTTTGCTACTGATGATTTAAAAACCTTAGATAGCAACGAAGAAAATCTTGAAAGGATTCTAAAGGATGAAGAAGGTGAATTAGCAAGGTTAGAACCAAACGATAAGATTAGAGCATTAGGTAAAATTAGAAGTAAATTAAAGAAAATAGCAAGCTTTAAAAAAGTTAAAACTGACGATAAAAAAGAAAAGAAATCTCTTGAATCCTATGATGGTCACCTTGGTACTCTAGATAAACATAAAGAAAAAGTAGATAAGCTAGAAAATCTTATCACTGCTATTAATGAAGATTCTACATTAACTCAAAAACAAAAAACAAATCTAAAAAAACAAGTAAGACTTCAAAGAGATGCACAAGCTAAAATCAATTTAAGTAAAGAACATGACAAAAACAATTTAGATATAACTAAAGATTGGTCAGAAGCTAAACTAAAAGATTTTAAGTACCTTGATAGTTTTAGGAAAAAGTTAAGTGGTAAGAAATTATCACCTCAACAAATGTCTAGATGGTTATTAAAAGTTGGAGAAGAAGAAACAAAACTATCAGAAAAAAGATTACAAGAAGCACAAAAAAAGATTGACGAAGCAAAAGATGAAAATGAAAAAGCTAAATTAACTCAGGAAAAAGAAGACCTTGAAAAAGAACAAGATTATTATTTTGAACTAAGAGAACAAGTAACTGATAACTTTAATAAAGATGGACAGTTACAACTCCTTCATAAAGTAATAACAAAAATTCCAAGTGATCAACTTGATTACAGATTTAAAGAAAGACTCCTTACTCAAGTTGAAACATTCCAAAAAGCTCTTAAGGAATCCAAAGATCTAGAAGATGCTACTACTAGAGAAGATACGTTTATCGATGAAAAAGTTGATCTTATAGACATAATGGGAATAGCAGAGTTAGAGCAAGTCAAAAAACAATTAGAAAATAAAATAAAAACATACAAAACATTGCCTGTGGATGCCCCAGGTAAATCAAAGAACAGAAATAGTCTTCTTAATATGGCTAATAGGTTTCTTACTGCTACAAACACTTTATTAACCAAAGGGGTAGACGAAGATCTTCATGAACAAGCTATTAAACGTGTAAAAGAATCTACTGTTAGTCGAGCTAAAAGAGCTATGCAGATTTTTACTGATGTTGTAGATGGTTTAAATACTCCAGATGCAGAAGGTAACTATGATTACCAATCTTTACGAGAAGCATTAAAAGAAGAAGGACCAATGGAGTATATGAAAGGAGATGATTCAGACGTTATAACAGAAAGAATACTTAAAGAATCTACCTTTCAAAAATTAGTATCTAAAATAGATGCAGTAGAAAAACAAAGAACAAAAGATAACTCTAAAGCAAAGACTGATCCTGAAACTTACATGAAGTTGAGTAAGACGATTGATAGTTATAACCCTACCACTCCACAAATAAAACTTGATGAATTAGAAACTAATATTAATAAAGCATGGACAGATAATAAGTTAACAGAGTCATCTTGGAGAATATTAACAAGAAGAAAAAGAGAAGTTTCTAAACCATTATTTAAAGTACCTGAAGGTGATGATCCTATTACTATAGGAAGAAACGCAATTGATGATTTTTTTGGTAAAGAAGTAATTAATTCAAGAATAGGTGCAGGATTAAGTGCTCAAAGGCCAGTAGCGTATGTGGCAGTTGTTCAAGAATTTGAAGATTGGCTTTTCAATATACAAATAAATCCTAAAGAAGAAGAAAACATTGGATTTATGACTAATCCTAGTATTAGAAAAAAAGAAGTTGATGAAAAGGTTAGTTATTTATTAAGTGAAGAAAATACAAATCAACAGATGAAAATCTATTGGGAACTGTACAAAAAATCCATATCACTTCCAGCAGAAATCTACAAAAATACTCAAAATTCAGGGGAAAAACAACAATCAGATACTCAAGAAGAAAAATCTTCTTCTAACGAAGAAAATAATAGCGAAGTTACAGATGATGATTTGCAAAAATATAGCGAAGCTTATCCTGAATAAAAAACACCATAATGACTGAAGAAACTCAATTAACTCCTAAAACTACAATACCTCCATTTGTAGCAGATCAACTACCTCCAAAAGTTGAAGAAAAAGTTGAACCTCTTGCTAGTCAAAATCCTGCGGAAAATGTTTTTGAACAGTTTGAATCGCAACAAGGAATTTTTGCAGAGGGTAGTAAATTACATGGTTTATCTGCAAAAGAAGTTATCCCTGTTTGGATGAGGATGAGGGAAACAGCAAAGACTCCTGAAAAATTAAAACACATTGATAACACTATTTATCTTTTTCAAGAAAGAGCTAAATCAGAAGAAGAAGATACAATACCTGAGTTGATCGCAGAAGGTTCATGGGATGTCATAAAAGATCTTTATAACTCAACTGTAGACATAACTAGAACTGCTTTAGAAACAGTACCAGACAACATTGTTCATGGGACATACCAAGGCATCAGAAGACCTGTAAATTGGATTATAGAAAATCTTCTTACTTCATCTGGAGTAGTTATAGAAAAAGATGAACAAGGAAGAATGACAGGGGTTAAGCACTACGGCAGAAAAGAAGATATGCCAAAGGATACCTCTGGTAACAAAGGATTAATTGGAGAATTACCAGAGTTTTTTAGAGCACGATATGAACCTAAAACAATGGCAGGAGATGCTCTAGAAGTAGTAGGTACTGGATTTGGAGAATATGCAGTAGGAGGATTCTTTCTTAAGCCGATTAAATCCTTGGACACAGCAGTAACAGGAGTTAAATCCTTAGTAAATACTATGGCAGGATCTACGCTTATAGGAGAAAAGGATAATAGATCACTCCCTGCTTTTAATAACCTAATCGCAGATATGCTCGTTGCAATGGCAAGCGAAGAACAAAAAGCTAAAGTAGAACAAGAAGTAATGGGTCTTAGGTCTACTAAGGATTACAACGAGTTTCATAGAGTTCTTAATCAAGCTGCAAACGGTCTTTTTGAAGGTGCAGTAGGTGAAGCATTAGGACAGATCATCGTTAAGTATGGATCTGATTCATGGAAATTTATTGATAAGTACTCAAAATTACTAAGGTCTGATCCTGAAGAAGCTGCAATCCTTTTAAATCAATATGGAGAATTAGAGGGTCCATTTAAAGAAAAACTAAAAAACCTATTTCCAGTTGAAGAATCTCAAAGAAAAGACCTTGATATTCCAGAAGAAAACCCTAGTCCGTTTATTCGATTTAAAGAAGATAAGGATGAAGTCTTTAATAATAGTAGAGAAACTTTAGATGATGCTCTAACTGGAAAAGAAAATTCAAGGAAGATCTATGAAGAAACAAAAGTCAAAGAAGAAAAACTTAAACTTAAGAAAAGACCTTTTACTGATGAAGAAATTACTGAGTACAAAAGTGAAAAGTTTGAAAAGTTTTTTGTCAAACACGATCTTAAAGAGGATGGAAAATGGTATAACTCTGCTTCTGGCAAAGAAAGAAAAAATATTCCTAAAGTATGGAAAACAATAGGAGAAAAACTTGCTGCTGATAAATTTGCTACTAAGAAAACCACAGGAGGTAAACTAGCATTAAACACAGGACCACAAAAAGAACTACCGTTTACTCCAAACGATTTAGAAAACTATTACAAACCTGGTCAAGTAAATTTTGAAGACTCTCCTTTAATAAATCTTAGAAAGATAGATTCTTCAGATCAACTAAAGCAAGTCCTTAATGATGCTGCTGCAACTTATGAAAATAAGTTTGGAAAATGGGAAGACGATGTACTTTCCAACCAACAAGTAGAAACTGCTGCTGTTCACGCAAGAGAACATATAGAACAAATCTTAGGTAAAGGGTCTAATATAGATCAATTTATCATGGGATTTTCAAATACAACTAGGACTCTTCCAGTACATACCTTAGTAGTCAGGGATTACCTTGTAGACATGACAAGTAATTACCACAAGTTAGCTACTGAAATAAGTGATATGGGTAGACTTGTTGACGAAGGAAAACTTCCTGAAGTACCTAAAGTAGTTAAAGCTAAATTTATGCAAGAAACAGTAAGGTACTTAAATATGTCTCAGGTTATCAGAGGAATTGGAAAAGACTTTGGTAGATCTCTGCAAGCCTACAATATTATGGCAAAAGCAGGGGCCGATAGAGGTGCTGCTATAGATGCTATTCTTGCAGACTCAGGACAAGAAGCAATAGGAGTTATGAATTTAGCTAATGCTATTGCAAGTATGAAAAATCCTACTGGAGTTCAAAAATTAGTTGGAAGAAGTAAAGTTAAAAAAACTTTTGATGCTCTTCAGTATTTTGCAATAAACGGAATGCTTAGTTCTGTAACTGACGATGCAGTAAATATAGTTTCAAACATGGCATTTTATAAGTTAAGTATTTTTGAAGACTACATTTCTGCTGGCTTAAACAAAGTAGCTAAAACATTTGGTAGACAACAAAACGGCATGGAAATGGATGAAGTACGTGCTGCTGATTTTGGAACTATGCAAGCGTTTTGGGAAATATTTCAAATGGACGAAGCGTTTAGACATAGAGGACCAGTTTCAGGTGCTATAGATGCAGTCATTGATCTTCCTCAGAATGCTCAAGGTGCTAATGAACTCCTTAATTCCTTTGCTACTAAAGGAGGATCTTCAAATAGATTTCTTAAAAAAAACGGATTTAGAGGATTTGAGTTATCAGAACAATTTTCAAGTGCAGGATTTGAAATTCCCGATACTGGAACAGGACTTAACAAATGGTTAAGAGGTATGGTTGATACCACAGGATTTACAGTGGGAGTTCCAGGAAGAATGTTATTTGGAGGAGATCAGTTTTCCAGAGTATTTTTTTATAGGAGAGCAATGCATAGATTGGCTATGCAGAGAGCAATAGAGTCTGGTGCAGTTGGATATGAAAGAGTAAAGCTTTACCAAAGTATCGTTAAAAATCTTCCTGAAGACATTGATAAAATGGCACAGGATATTGCTCATAAAGATGTACTTCAAGAGGATCTACCAGGAGTTATGCAATACGTTGATAAAGCAAGGAGATCTAGATACCACGATAAAGGTAGATCAGTAGGGAAAAACATTGCTTCTAATGTAGCAACATCCTTTTGGCAATCTCATAATCCATTCCTTAAAACTCTTTTTAATGCATTTAAAAAAGTAGGATACGAAAGGAATTTTTTAGCTATTCCTTTTAGAAGAGGACTTAATAAAGAAAAATGGATGAACGATGCTAGGTACAGAGATCAAGTATATGCACAATCTATTTCAGGAGTAATGTTACTTAGTCTTGGAGTTGGATTATCTAAAGGAATATTTAGTGATGAAGAACATGAAGTTCTGATGAAAACAGGAGGTGTAGCATTAACTAATGATAGAGACTTTCTTTATTCTTCAAGAAGACAACCTCCTTACATCGATGTAACCAATAAAAAGACAGGAGATACTACTACTTATCCAATTGGAAGAGGTGATCCTTTTATTACCTTAGTAACCGTAGGAGGAGCACTTGCTGAAGCAATGGATGTAGGATCTACTATAAACCAAATAAGAAATGAAGGAGATACTGAAACTGCGGATGTCCTTGATAATGAAAATTATGGTCAATTAGCATTTACACTTGGAGCATTATTGATGGATAAATCAATGATGACAGGCATAAGAAATACTGTAGAAGCAGTGTTTCCTGGACCAAGGCAAGATCCAATGAAAGTAGCTACTAATTACTTAAACTACTTAAACCCTGTTCAAAGTGGGTTTTCGTCTTTAAGAAGAAATATAGTTAAAAGTAAAGAAAATGAACTACTTCTTAAGGATGTTCCTACAGAAGAATTAGTTCTAGATCAAAAGGAAGTAAAAACTGCTTACCAAGGAGCAGGAGTCTACATTCCTCAAAAATCAGAGTTAACAATTAGACAATTGAAAACTTGGGAAAGAATGGGGGAACTAATGATTCAAGATTTTGTATCTAAAAATATCTTTTCTTCAGATCCTCAAGGAATTATTAAACCAATGGCAGGAAGTACTGCAATCCTTGATATGGAAGGTAATGTATCAAGATTACACGAGGAAACAGAACCATTATACAAACGATTATTAAAACAAATGGCTATTCCTTGGCACGGCAGAAAAACTCAAGAATCTACTACGGATTTCTTAGTGTATAATCTCAAAGTACCTATGAAACATCCTAAACGATGGAAGAGTTACCAAGGTATACCCTTGAGTTATAAACAAAGATTCTTATTCGCTGCTGAATATGGTAGACTCAACCGTATTAGTATTGGGAAGAATAAGTTTTTCACAGACATGGTAAAAACCATGAAAACCACTAAAGATGTTCCTGCGGTACTAATGGATGCAGTAAGAGGGGATTTAACTGATCTATTAAATAAGAATAAAAAACAAGCATGGCAATTAGTCTTAAGTAAAAATCCAAAATTAGCTTTAAAATATGAGGAAAAAGATGCTCAAAAAGATACCCAAAGAGATACTGGATTTAAACCCGTCTTACAACCATTGATGAACTTCTAACCCATGCCAACACCAGCACAAACAGGACCGTTTAGTTACGATGAGTACACCTTTTCTAGCTCAAGTAACAATAGAACCCTGACAATCAATAAATCTGCATTCGATACATCAGTAGGAGAAATACTTGAGGTCTACGTAGCAGGGACTCTCCTTGATTCAACCAGTGCTACCGCAGGGTATCCTCAATACACGGTAAATACTGGACAAACTCAGGTAACAATCAACGGAAGTGTATCTATTGCAGACGGTGCAAGGATACTCCTACAACGTGTATCCAATCGAACCACTAAGACAGTAGATTTTCAACCTGGATCTGTAATTAGAGAAGCAGATCTTGACGGTGCTAATAACCAGATATTCCGTATTGCCCAAGAAGCAATTGATACTGCTAGAGATGCAATGCCCAAGACTCCATCGGGAGACTTTGATGCATCTAATAACAAATTGATTAACCTTGGTTACCCCATTGCTTCTACAGATGGAGCAAGTAAAGCATACGTTGATGCAGTAGCTTCAGGACAAGGACAAAACTTAGTCTCAGATACTGGTACTTATACTCTTACTAATAAAACAATAGATGTAGATAGTAATACTGTAACTAACATCGAGGTAGATAACCTTAAATCTGGAGTACTTGATACTGATCTTAGTAGTGTGTCTAGTAACGATGATACTCTTGCATCAGCTAAAGCTATTAAATCATTTGTTGATACATCAATAGCTTCTGTAAATGAAATAAACGATATGCTAGACGTTACTATTTCTTCAGCACAAGATAATCAAGTTTTAGCATACGATAATAGTAGTTCTAAATTCATAAACCAATCAGCATCAGATGCAGGATTAGCAACTACTGAGGCTGCAAATTCAAGTGCAATTGTGATGGCAATAGCTTTAGGATAATCATGTCAAAATTTGTGAATATTATTAAAAATGGTGTAGTTAGTAGTGCTATAATTGATGGTGTAAATACTACTGCATCTTTAGGTTC
>Ga0070746_10002355_pt1 | contig 11247 bp, 8 predicted proteins | sample VirMetDEL_Mar_21_FD_77016 | JGI IMG/M metagenome (GOLD analysis project Ga0070746, IMG submission 77016) | Aqueous microbial communities from the Delaware River and Bay under freshwater to marine salinity gradient to study organic matter... | ecosystem: Environmental > Aquatic > Marine > Coastal... | reverse complement strand
CCAGCAGTGAATCACCAGTAGCGGTGGTAGTATAGGTGGATGAAGTCGCACCTGCGATCACAGACCCATCTAGACTCCATGTGTAAGACACGGTTGGAGTGGGATTACCACTGATTGCACCCACCACGGTAGCGACGTCGCCGACCGTGAGGTTTCGTGCATCCGCAGTGGGTCCAGATGCAAAGAATGGCGATGAGAGTTCGGACAGAACTGCACCGAATCCAAAGCTAGCATTGGTGGTTCCGTTAGAGTTGGTCAACGTGACCAAGCAGTCAATGGTTGCCCCAACGTCAGAGGTCTGTACAGCATATGTGCTGCTGTTGGTGCCAATCGTAGCAGTTGCTAGACTGGTGGTCTTGGTCCATGCGTAAGTAATGGTTGGAGTTGGGATACCAGTTGCGTTTACATTCAGGATTCTGGCAGTCTCTCCATCATTCAACTCGCCAAGACTTGGAGTCTGGGATGGTTGCGGGTTGCCGAATGCAGGTGAGAGATCGCCCTCTCTCACCTCACCGAAGTTGATAGTGGCGGTGGTGACCCCGTGTCTGTTGGTCGCGGTTACGATGGCAGTTGCTGCGTCTGCAGTTGCTGCTGATGCGTAGGTAGTGCCATTCTGACCAGCGACGGTGACACCATCCAAGTACCATGCGTAGGCATATGTGGGTGATGGAGTACCCTCACCTTGTGGTGCAGCAATGGTCAACTGGTCTCCGACGGTAGAACCGCTAGCAGCACTGGGTGTACCAGTTGGGGGAGAAGCGAAGGAGGGAGTGTTACCCACCGTTCCGAAGTCTACCTCCGTTACCTTATCGCCATGCCTGTTTTCTACGGTGAACTTACCGACCAATGGACCAGTGGATCCATTGGTGGGTGTGAAGTTCTGCGAGGTTTCGCCTTGCGTGACACCCTTGAAGTTCCAAGCATAAGTCGTGGTGGGGGTGGGCGTACCGCTGGCAATGACGTTCATTGAGTGCACGGTACCAGTAACCGAGTCACTGGTGTTGCCGTAAGGACCAATGGCGACTGCTGGTGTACTTCCAACCGTACCAAAGTCTACGTTGGAAGTTGTAAATCCAACAACATTGTCCAGTCTAATGGCAACACTCAGATCACCAGTTTCGCCTTCGGGGATGTTGTAACTAGCTGCGGTATTACCAACAGTCACACCTTGGAATGTCCAAGTATAAGTGGTGGTGGGTGTGGGCAGACCGCTGGCGGTGAAAGACGGTCGAACTGTGGATACTTCGGCGGAAGATGTGGTAACAGTGTCGAACGTGTTACCAGTGGCACCAACAGTGAAGACGGGTGCCACTGCGGCACTGATTCCAGAAGTCTCAGTGATGGTGCCTAGTGTGATACCACCAGCACCTCTAACCACAGCAGTTACTGTGATACTGATGTAGTTCGCGGGTAGAAAGAATGTAAATCCTTCAGATGGCATGTGTGTCCTCTATAGGGTGGTCTTACGACTTATTTATATCCGAGCTTGCTTTATCCTTGCGGCTGAGTTTCTCAAAGTGATTTATTGCTTTCACCTCGGCAATAATCTTCTTGGCAGTCTCTGAGGTGAATTGGTTGGCAAACCCCTCAGGACCGAAGATCTCTTTCCTCATGTCGCTTAGATCTTTGTTGGACATGTAGTCTTTGATCTCTTCAATCAGTTCCACAATCTCTCTCACTGTTAGACTGGCCTGCTTACCATGGAGCATATTCTTGGCAACAAAATAAGATACCCCAACGAACCCTGCAATGAAGGCTACTAGGCCGATTCTGGCGATCTCCTCGAAATAGTATTGGGAGGCTGAGGCGAATCCGATAGCGAATAGACCCACTGCCACAATGGAGGATCCGAGACGACCATCGATTTTCAATGCCACGAAGGCACCTCCGACACACATGAGAAATCCCAGAGAGAAAGCAAGGGATATGAACCCCCTCATCGATTTGAGTGCTTCTTCTCTGATCTCTCGGTCCGTCTTCTCATACTCTCGGATGAGAGCCTCCATGTCGGCGATGGTACCAGAAGCGGCCAGCATCCGATCATTGGCAGCCGTCAAATCCTCCAGAGCCTCTTCTACTCGGACTTGATCCTTCTGGGCCTCTACTGTTGCGTTGCGAATATCAATTGCATAAGACTCGATTCTGGACACCAGACCACCATCGATGCCAGCAGCCTCATACAAGATTAGGTTGGCAGATCGATCGATATCACCCAGATGCCCAGATACGCGACCAGAGGCTGATGCAATCTCCTCGGTCTGCTCCACCTGCTCCCGCACTGATTCAATTACTGTGCCAGATGCCTGTGGTCCTACTGGTGGGGTGGTTGCACACCCAGCAAGTCCGACAGTCAACATGATAGATGCCAAGACTGCAAGTACCAAACCACATAGCAAAAGTCGCCTTTTGTATCTAATCACGTTTACTCACTTTCTGTTATGTCGTAACCTTCCATCGTTCATTTTGCGTCGGACTAGCTTCATCTCACCAGTCTCTTCGTTCTGGACGATTACGGGACTAGTGGGGTTCTTTAGAGAGTATCGCTTGATCGCGACGAATGAGTCGGATTCGTTCCATCTCTGGTACTTGCGTCGGTTGGTGGTAGCCTCGAACTCCTCTGCAGAGATCTGGAACACCTTGACACCCTTATACTCGCTAACCAGATCATGCTTCTTGGGGAGGCTATTCATCTCCGTCATCGACTTGGTTCTGGCGATTGCTTTCTTCTTTTTCTTCTTGGAGGTGGGAACACCGACCACTGGGTCATTGCCAGTGCCAGCAACACCGCCAGTGTTAGTGGCGGGTGCATCTTCCGTCATACCCATAACTTCCATCCATTTATCGGCAGTGATGGCAATGTATCGATCTGTCACGTTGCCATAACTGATGTCGTCCATATTGCCAACGTTAGATGCCTTGGGATAAGCGGTATCCATGACCATTTTACGTAGCTTGTTGTCGATCTTGCCGTTGCGAGCGGTCAACTGGATGTATGGGGTCTTGCCGCTGCCAGACTTAACGGAAATGGGGCCTTCCACGTACTGCTTTGCCCACTTCTTCAATTCCTTGGCAACTGCCGTACGATCGTCTGCTGCTTCAGTGACCAGTTCCTTGGCCTGCTTCTCGTCGTACACTTTGAAGGTGTGGTTCTTCTTGGTCTTGACGTCTCTAATCGTGTAGTGAGTGCTGCTGACCTTGACGACCACTCCAGTCAACTTCTTACCGCCGTCCTTGGAGAAGAACTGCTGATCTTTGCCTACTGTCTGTCTAGCCTGCTTAGCAGTCAAGGTACCCATGCCTTTGGTGGCGAGGTCCCTTAGGTCGACTTCTACTAGTCCCTCACTTTTTTTTTCTGGCGACTCGCCTACGATCTCTGCACTCTTGCCAGTGAACTTACCACCGTGTGCCTTGGCGGCTCTGTCTACCTTGCCCTTGAGCAGCGGATTATCCGCGTAGACATCGACATCATTATCGTAACCGACCACTGCGTTGAGTTTGTTCATCTTCTTGATCTCGTCAGCGAACTTCATTGCTGACTTCTCGTTGGGGAATTCGTACATGAAGACGTCTTGCATCTTTGCCTTCTCGTCGATTTCGACTGCTTCTCCCGTTACTGACTGATATCCCTTGAGACCGAGGTGCTTGGGGTTGACCGCGAAATAGGTCTTGGCATTCCTGCGTTCTGAAGCGGCAACAACCACGTCATACTTCTTACCAACGCCTGAACCCTGAAGTGTCACTGGGTGATAGAAGATATCATCTCCTGCTTCGAACTTCACCTGCTCGCCACCAGAGTTGTATGCTTGGAATGGTGTGACCACTTTGCCGTTCTTCCACCCTCTGCTTCTGGGATGCGCCTGATCTTCCCACCACTCGTTGATCTCGGACTTACCACTAAGCTCGTCTAGCGACCAAGTGGCACGCTCCTCGGCAACGATCTGTGCCTTGTAGTGTCGTGCAGTCTTCTCTACTCGACGTCGCACTTCCTTCTCGATCTTCTTATCGGGGTCGGTGTACTCGACGTGGACGAGTCGTCCGTCTCTGGTGGCGGCTACGATATCTCTGCTATAGTTGACCCTGATTCCCTCTACAAACTTCTTGGCATCTTTCTCGAAGGGAAATCGGTAGGCGGCAGGGAGTGAGACTAGTGGGTATCCAGAGATACCCTTCATTGCTTCATTGACTGATTCTACGAAATCAACTGATTCGTGCTTGGGGTCTAGATCAGTCAGTTCAACTCCGTGTGCCTTGATTGCCTTGATCGTTCTCTTGGCAGTTCTAGGATTCTTTTTGAGTTGCTTGAAGAACTCATTGGGATCCTCGACATCATCGACTTGGATGGTTTCTGCATACTTGTTCCTGCTACCAGGCTGAAGGATTTTAAATGTCATATATGACCCACCCTCGCCATAGTTGTAATGATCACTTGTTTCTTTGGTCAACATCCCGACACGAATATCGTCGATAACTACATCGTAGATTTTCCGATCATCGGTTCCACGTTTAAACTTAGTTTTCAGTTTCATCTGGAGTTTCTCTTCCAGATCCTTCTTCTCCATGACGTCGACCCTATCGAGGTACATGTCGGTGTCTGGATCGTAATACTCGCCAGCCTTGGTATCGTAGTAATAGACCTTACCAGACTTCCTGGATCGATATGGTCCCTCAAGACCTTCTGCCTCTCGTCGTGGATAACGTTCTCTGTCGATGGCGGAAACGACCGAGAATCTCTTGTCCTTGCCGCCCTTCATCACCTTTCTGTAATGATCTCTGGCAGACATTTCCTTCTTAGCCTCTTTGAGAGTCACTCTATCCATGGGTCCACTGAATAGGTCGCCCTTGTCGTTCTCGATGGTGACCTTCTTGCCAGCGATCTTAGTGACGACACCGATCACACCAGAACCGCCCTTGCCTGCGTTGCCTAGGTGCACCTTGCTGCCGATCTCGATCTTGCTTTCCTTGATGGTGACTAGACCATCAGTCTCGTCTTCCATGGTCTTGACAATCTTCTTCTTATCGGAAGGACTGACTTTCGCCCACTTCATCTTGGACAGCTTGGTTGCCTTTCTCTCACCGAAGGCGATCTCGGCGACATCAAATCGCTCGTCCTCTGGCATATCATCCCATTCCAATTCGGCATCACCGTATCTTGCTTCGCTCAGTTTCTGGAAAGTGCGGGAGTCGATCTGGTCACGAGGCATAGTCGCCAGCTTAGCAGCGATAGACTTGTTGGGGTAGACACCCTCGGCAATCGCCACTCTGGTATCAATATCTAAGTTGTCCCAGTCGCTAACATCCGCATTCTGGGCGGGAGATTTTTCGATATGACCTTCTAGGATGATCTTCTTGTCTGCCATTGCGTTTGCCTTTCCCTGTTCGGTGAGAACCAGATTTTGCTTATTTATGCCCGTGTGCTCCGAGAAAGCCTCTAAGAGCATATCATAGTCGCAGCCCGTCTCCTCCTTGAGGAGGTATAGAGCGGCTGCAAACTGACCCAATCGTGACTTCACGATGGGTACCTTCATAAGGATCTTCTTCAGATTCCATACTAGAGTGTATACGTTGGATGGGTATGCCTTCTTATCCTTGCTGTTGATCAAGGATTTCCTCTTCCTGAGGATATTGCCATCTGCATCAATGATACCGAGTTTATAAGCATCAGTCTTGTCGAATGGAGTCGACAAGAGTTTGATGAACTTATATGCTACGAATGTATCAAACAGATTAGCCATTCAGACCTTCCTAAGTTTATCCGCTACCTGTGTATCGATCTTGATAGAGATGACGTCGGCCTCTTTCACCTTCTTGATGTCATCCCCTTCAGGTAGAACGTTGAGGAAGACCATGAAAGTCTTCAGCATTGGGTGGTATTCCTCTTCCATCCTGTGAAAGAGGAGTCTGGCACAAGGGACGATACCAAATACATTACTCAAGATAATAATATGGTTTAGGATCAGTCTATCCTTCAACTCCCCAGTAGTAACATACTTCCTAAAGAGTCGCTTGATGTATTTAATCCTGTTCACATCGCTGTAGAACTCATCTATATCCACACACTGGGGATTATCATAGTTCTTCATAGCGAACATAATATAGTTATTGGACGTCAATTGTGATTTCATCTCAAAAATATGCTATCTCACATAGGAGCGATTTCGGACTGCAGTCCCCACATGCCATGATCCTTGGTCCAGTTGAACTTGACACCGTACTGCTGTCCAGTCTTACGGGTGAACCCGTCGTCGTTGACGAACTGACCGTTATCCTCCATGCCCATAACGCCTCCGAATAGAGTGGCGGGCACCATGGATTCGCCTTCCTTGATCTCCACATCTCGGACATCAAAGTCGACACCAGAATGGGCGAGTGCCATCTTGATTTCGACTACTCGTGCAGATGGATCAGTGACGGCAGTCTTGTTGATCATATGCATGGCAGCATTAAGTCGGTCTACGACTTGGGGATTTTCGAAATCCTTCATGTTGATCCTACCATCATCCGCCTTGGGGATGACGTTCTGATCATAAGGATCGTCGACCTGCCCACCATAAGCACCACCTAGACCCTTGTCTTCGCTCAGATGCTGGACCTCTTTGAGTCGCTTGGTAGCTTCGTTGATCTGGGATACGATATCTTTGTAACTTTTCATTGGTTGTTAGCCTCCGTGCCCCTATTTATATCGCCGCCAATACGAGCAGCCGAGGCGAGTTTAGAACGGACGTACTTCTCTGATAGTACAAAATCTTTAGCGACGTTAATGACGTATCCGACCTTGACCAAGAATTCCTTGCCAAGCAGTACGCAATGACTGTTGCTGCTCCTGTCTGCCAAGGTGAATGGAACGTCTTTATAACTCCTATTGCCCATGGTAATATTTAGGTATACCACTGGGCGTTCCTCCTTTACACCAGACCCGATATTGATGGTCTTGGTTCCATGCATGGGTAGTGTCTTCTTCTTACCGAAATAATTGATGAACGTGACCTCACCCGCGTCCTCGTCCATATCAATATCGCTTGCATGCATCACGTTGAACCCTGCATTGCCAGCGTCGGCCTTAGCCTTGACCCTACCCAGTCCTTCAATCTTGATCATCTCGGACTCACCTACCTCTACAGGGTACTTCCTCCAGTTGTCGCGGTCCGTGATGTACTCGAGGAGCATGGAGATTAGTTTATCCCCATCGACTTCTTTCCCATTGTCGTGTCTGGTGTAAGAGTCCTGACCAGACCCAGGTGATGTGTTGATTTCCAACACCTTCACCTCACCATCCTTGATGATGTGGTCGACTCCGCAGTAGTATGCATTGGAATGGCGAGCAGCACGGAGCACGATATTCTCTTCGTTGGGTGTGAGTTTATGCCCTTCGGTGGAGTTGCCAAGTGCCGCATTAGATCGGAATCCGTCCGAGTCCTTAACTCTCTTCATGGACGCAAGGATCTTGCCATCTAGCACGATTGTCCTGACATCGAAGTCATGATCAATATGCTCCTGCATGATCATTTCTGCACCCATCTTCCACATCGATTGCAAGACAGACTTCATGCTATCGTACGAATCGACGATCGAGACACCGATACCCTCGGCACCAGTGATAGTCTTTAGGACTACTGGGAATTTGCCACCGATCTTATCATGTCCGATATCGATAGCATGCTCATTGGTCACCATGGCAGTACGTGGTGATGGGATGTTCCTCGCCTCCAGCATCATGGCGGTGGCATACTTGTTGGAGCAGAGTTCGATGCTCTTCAGATCGTTGATGCAGAACATGCCTGCCTGCTGGAATGCGGACATCAGACCAGATCCAGACTTAGAGGAGGTAACGGATCCTCTTGGGATAACGATACAATTGCTCGTATCCAGTGTGATCTTCTTCTCGCTGCCGTCGTGATTATGGATCACCATCTCTCCATCGTGGATGTCCTTATCAATGACGAATGCATTTTCAGTATCCACCAGATAGAAGGGTAATCCCATGTCCTTCGACGCGTTCCTAATCCTCTCCGCCGTCTCCGATCCCTCATCTCCACCAGACTTGGTTAGCACCAGGATGGTGGGCTTGGTCTTCTCTTCCTCTTCATTCATCGCCTTATAGAAGTCTGCCTCTGAGATATCGATGGGTAGTTCATCCCATAGGGGGTAATACTCCTCCTTCAGGACCTTCTTGATATCATCGAACATCATGGACGCAGTGCGGTCGGACATGTCAGATGGGGTGCCATCCAAGAATCCGCTGAAATCGTCTGCTACCGCCAGTGCTCTCATCTTGGATGCCGACATACCAGACACGTCGTCGGCATCGGGATCCCTGCGTCCAGCACTCACCACCTCGAAGCTATCGAAGTTGAATGACTTGCGGGGATCCTTGTGGTTGATGTACTTCCTGATCTCTCGGTCGAGATCGGCAACACGATCGCCACCCACCACCAATACGACATCCTTCACTCCCTCATCGCTCAATCTCTTGGCGACGAAGAAGGGATTCTTCATGGATGGGTCGTTGATGATGCTATTCTTGGCGGACTTGAATCCCTGCCTCATATAACTGATCTTGTCGTCATACTTGAGCGGATTCTTCTTATTGCCCTCGGATGTAGAGGCATAGATCCGTGCCTCGAATCCCCTCTTCCTCGCTTCGCTCATCACCTTGTCGATGAGTTTACCGTGACCAACAGTAGGAGGGTTGAATCTACCAAAGGTAAACACAACCCCCTTCTGGGCCGCCTCATCTAGTCTCTTGACTGTCTTGTCCGAGAATGATAGCAAGTGGTTCAGTCCTTCTTATTCCATGGTGCCATGGCTGATGCCCACTTCCAGATTGCGGGACCGATAGCGGCACCTGCAACGAAACATAGGACTGACCACCAAAGTGTACCGAGTGAGTCTGCTAGTGATTCCATAGTTATCTCCTTAAAAACCTATTTATTGACCTGCGGGGGGCATTCCGCCTCCACCCATCATCATCTTCATGAACATTTGCATCATCTGCTGCATCTGTCTATCCTGCTGCATATACTGATCTTTGCTGCCGCCCTGATTGAACATCTTGTTGTGGGTATCCGCCATTTGCTGGGCGACTCCACCCATATCAGGTGCGATCTCTACTGGTGCACCCTGATTGTTGGGACGCTGATGGTCGTACACGATCCTCTCCATCTCTGGGGTACCCTGTCCCTGTCGGACCTCTGCCGCCCGCTGTTGCAGAGTGGCGATGTCGAACTGGTGGGGTAGATCCTGCTGACCGACTCCCCTGATCTCGTTAGGGTTGACACCACGGGCTGCCTGATATGACATAGGGTTGGACCCACCGCTGGGTTGCGACACCCTCCAGTCACCAGCAGCCATCATATACCCAATCTGCTCGTCGCCGCTGAGATCAGCGAAGTTACGGAGTCCCTTGAATTCCTGCTGCTGACCGCTCATCGCGTCGTGCATGGGAATGCCAGGATCTTCTTCCTGACCACCATATCCACCCGCATAATATCCACCTGCCAGACTCTCGTTGATGGTGGGTCTGACATGGGCAGACGATAGGGGATCGAACTTGGTGTTAAACTCTAGTTTCCTCATAGTCCCATGTTCCTCTTCATTAGCTCCATCCAGATGGGTAGTACGGATCGGAATCGTCTGTCAAACATCATCGAAGGGAACGACTTGGGTGAAGTATCACCTGCCATGCCAGCGATACCACCAACCATGGTGCCGTCAACGGGAGTACCTGGGCTGGTGTTCACAGTGGGCCTGTTGTTGCTTCCTAGCTCAGGACCTTCGCCAGCCTCCATGAGGAGATTCTGGACTACCATATCCCGTAGGCCTTCGGTTGTCTTATTACTCATATTATTTTACCCAGTTCTTGGCGACCGTGAAATTGGATCTACTAAACTCAAGTCTATCTACTAACTTGAGTGCCTTATTACTCGTCCTATCGACAGCAACGAATCCCTCAGGGGCAGTGGATTTCAGACCGTCATCAGTCTGGATCCAAGTGCCGATGCCCTTGATAGTCTCCAACTTGCGAATCAAGATCATCTTCAATTCGATCATCAGTTCAGCAAGCTCAAACATAGCGTCAAACTCAGCCTTGTTCTTATTTAGGTAGTTGGTGATCTCACCAAGCTCCTTTAGTTTCTTTTCTTTAGACGCGGGTGTCTTGAGCTTATTGATATCAGTATTGTATTTAGTCATGATCCACCCATTCAGTCCACGGGTAGACCCTCCTACTCCACCAGTCTTCACCACGTCATTGACGTAGATCATGACCATATCGATCATCTTCTTGAACCCTATCACCTCGTCGATGAAGGACCCCAGCTTCTTGTTGGTGGATTCGATCTCGTCCAGCAGCGACTCCGCCATCTCTGTCTCGCCAGAGGTCAGAGTAGCCGTACCGCTCTCATCCTTGAAGTCCGCATCACGGAACCACACATCCTTGGTCTTCTTGAGGCGATTAACCTGCGGATCGAAGACTGATCTCATCGATAGCATGTCCTTCCCAGTGTATCTGGTATGGAATACGATCCCCATCTTAGCAGATCGGACCCTCTTGGCCTCGTCGCTATCCTTGGGGAATGAGTAAGTGATCGTGTTGGGACGGAAGGCGGTGAGTGTCTCGCCATCAGCCTTGAGATCGAATAGGTCGCCGCCCGAGAACATCATGTCCCCTTGCAGGATGCCCTTGATTCCTAGCTTGGGTAGGTACTTGAGTGCGACCTTCAACTTATCCGCTAGTCCACCGCCGTGATTACGGTCGATGTCCTTATCAGTGTAGTTGATCTTGGGGTTATTCTTATTGAACACCGACTTGGTGCCGACGAAGAATCGACCATTCTCAGGGTGAGTACCACAGAAGATAGCAGGTGCACCATCCCACTTGGTGGTGATGTCGATCTTGCTGCTGCTTGATCCACTTAGCATACCCACCACACTACGCAGGAACTCGATCGCATTCGATACACCAGCACTCCCCTCTAACCACATGTCGTCCTCGATGTGGGTGAGGTGAGTGTTACGACCCTCGGATAGGATCATCCTCTGGTATTGTGAGAATGACTTGATCATCCTGTGGGTGCTCCTACACTTGGTGCGGCTAGTCCACCATCGAAAGTCCCGAAGTCCAGATCACGAATGGGTGGGACATAGACAGGTCTGTCGGGTTGGTCGATGCTTGGACCATCGTCTGTGTTATAATAATCGGGATACACACCGTCAGGGAACGGAAGAGGAAGCATGTCGTCATCCGCAGTT